>Ga0210003_1003012_pt1 | contig 13949 bp, 11 predicted proteins | sample LantaG_FD_182804 | JGI IMG/M metagenome (GOLD analysis project Ga0210003, IMG submission 182804) | Deep subsurface microbial communities from Baltic Sea to uncover new lineages of life (NeLLi) - Landsort_02402 metaG (SPAdes) (version 2) | ecosystem: Environmental > Aquatic > Marine > Oceanic >... | reverse complement strand
GTCACTCAATTTACTCTTATCAACTTCCAGGACCGCCGGTCTAGTGGTGGCTACATGTTCAAAATTCTCGTTAGACTGCTCGAAGGGCTAAAATCATGAGGGTAGGCCTTCAGCGGGAACTGCTGCTTTTTCATAGAGTTTATTGGAGGAATAATTGGGATAACCTCATAAGTTCACTTTTGCCTCACGAACCTGATTGGGAGAATAGAGAGCACTTGATTGTCGCTCCAAATACCATAAGGCTAGAAATGCTGGGCACACCTTTGAAAGGGATTAATGCTGAGCTTGAACTTATGGTCAATCATTACAAAGAAATACTCGCTGCTTACAAGACTCCGCAAGATGCAGATTGTGATTTGCTTGATGCGCTTTGGCTGTTTTGTGGGTCTTTTTATAAAAACCATCCCTTGCTTTCTGTAGATGTTCTCAAAAATCGAGTAGAGGTTCAATTCAATCACTTCTCAAAAGTTCATGAATTAGGACGTGACCTTTATCGAGTCACAATAGAAAGCTGGCTAGATGCATTTAGTCACCCATCAAGCCATAAGGTGCTTTGCAGGGAACTTTCCTGGGATGCAGTGGGAAGATTTGTGGATATATGCCGTTTTCAGGAGTTAGAAAAGCGTAGGGAAGTATCAGAAAAACGTGACTTGTCAATGCTGAAGGTATGGGCTGACCTTTTAGCAAATGAGCAAATAAATCTGAGCGCATATAGATTCATATCTAGGATCAGCGAACGGGACAATACTGGGTGGGGCCAAGAACTTCGACCAACTAAAGGATTAAGTGCTTTAGATGATGCTGCAGATCCCGACATCGTGCATGCGTTCATTTTTGGCAATTTTTCTTATTTGAAAGAGGCTGATAGCACATTGCATTGCGACGTCATCGTTTTTATAAGGGTGGATGAAGCCCCGGTATTTCTTCAGAGAGCTCAACTCTATAAAGCGTTCTTAGATGGTTTACAAGAGCCGATGGGCTTAAGTATTCCTCCAAAACCAGGCAAGGCTTATCTAGTAGATCCTAAGGACTGCAAGGTGCTAGGCTCCATTTCGGGGACCGATATGACTATTCATTACTTTTGACTATCGAGTTGGCGGAGTTTCTATGAGCATGGGTGAGCCTGTTAGCGTGTAGTATTACGCTACGGACTGATGAACAATTTTGGCGATGGTTCGGATGGTAGGATTTCCCTTATTCGAAAGCGCTTGTTGCACAGTTGTGCGAGATAGGTTTGTCTCTTTTGCCGTTTTTGTTCGATTCACTCTAAGGTAGGCATCTAAGATCTCTAGAAATGCTCCAGCGTTATTGTCTTCTAAGCTTTGTAAAAGTGCTTGCGCAACTTTATCATGAGCTTTGAAGAAATCACTAGGTTTATGCTTTGTAGATGCCTTTTTTTTACTTTTTAAGATCGGCATATCTTCGAAGCAGAATTCCTGCTTTTTTGATGTCTTTTTTTTTGTCATTTTTCTTCCCTCCTAATAATAACCTTATACTAGTTTTACCTTCCCTGTAAAAATAAATGCGCCAACCATTCTTCCATCTCAACTCAAACAGGGGATGCTCAGAACCTTGCAGAGGCTTAACATCTCCAAAGTGACTAAAAGCTTCTATTCTGTATAGTCGAGCTTCCACCTGGGCCTGCTCTTTAATCTGCAGATTTGTGAGCCATTCATCAAATTCGGGCGCTTTCGTTATTTTTATCATGAACAGCCATAGTGCACATTATATCATGCGCACAGTATATTGGCAAATTTCTAAAAAGACAATTCTTTTTTTGCTTTTTTGGAGCTGTCCTTTTTCTCAAAATGGGATCATTGTAACTATTCAATTAATAATCAGTTGTTTATGACGGATTTTTTATATAAGATTTTGGGGCTGTGATTTTTCGGTATGCGATGATAAAAAAAATACCAACAGTTGGTATAGTGAAGAGGTATCGCAAATAGAGAGCACATCGCATACCTAAAAAAGGCAGATCTACGTATGTAGCTTGTTGGAGAGTGGTAGATAAAAAGATTCAAATTATAGAGGTGTATTATGCCGGCACACACGAGAACGCTCCGTACTAAAAGAAGCGTTAAGACTACAAAAAAAAACGATAAAATTTCTTGGCGCGAAGCTGCTAAGAAAGATATTCGCAAGCACTCAGAAGGTGGACAAATTCTTCGGGGCTCTCGATTTAAGGAAGATATGACTCAAAAAGAGCTTGCTGAGGCTATTGGGGTTAGCCAGCATCACATCAGTGAAATGGAAAATGGAAGAAGGCCAATAGGCAAAGAAATGGCCAAGAGGATTGCTGAATTTTTCAAAGTAGATTATCGACTATTTCTCTAAGGAGATATTGATTAACTGTTTTCTGAAAAGTGGGCGATCGACGGGTCTCGAACCCGCGACCTTCGGAATCACAATCCGACGCTCTAACCAACTGAGCTACGACCGCCACAGAGAAGACCTACCAATCATATCGATCTCACCTCTTTTTCGCAATCCGAAAACCCCTATGATAGTAGCACAAGCAACCACTCCCCAATAGGGCAGGTCAGTAGCAAAAATTTGAAAATGCAAAAGCTCAGGGGGATTTGCGATGATCTTGAGCAGTAGTCCAGTAAACTTTGCATTGAGAGCCCCCAGCAGCGGCAATAGCACCCCGAAGGGGATCAAAGCCATCGAAAGGGCCAAAAAAGGCGGGATCACCAAATTATAGCCCAAACTCAAAAGAGGAAAAGATCCAAACACATACAAGCTAATCGGCAAGGTCACCATATGGACTGCCAAGTTCAGAGCGATCCCCTTACGAATCCAAGAAGACAGAAGATATCCGTGCTGATCAAGCCTACTAAAGCTTTCCACCTCGGAAAATTTGCGTACTGGCAAAATCCTCCCCACCAGCCCAAGCATTGGTCTATAAAATACCAATATCCCAAATGTAGCCAAAAAACTTAGCTGAAAACCCACACTCGTTGCTACTCTCGGATCGAGCGCCAGCTCAAAGAGGAGAGCCACCCCCAGCAAGTTGCAGACATCGATCTGCCTTTTGAGCAGCTTGCCCAGCACAAATAATCCAATCATCAAAAAGGCGCGCATCACAGAAGGGGAGTACCCCAAAAACAAATAGTAGCCACTTAGAAGTACTAGCAAAAAACCATAGGCCCGCCGCTTTGGCAAAAAGAGTCCTAAAATCCAACCTAGCATCCCCGCAACGAGCGCAAAATGAAACCCTGAGATGGCTAGAATATGACCCAGGCCCACTTTTCGGAATTCCATACTTAAGAGCCTGTCATCGGGATCACCTGTGCTTATAGATGCAAAGAAATGCCCAACGGCCCCAGAGTAGCGCTTATGAAAATATCTTCTTACCCGTTTTTTGTTTGCAAACCGCCACCTTGCCAATGACAAAGGGGGCTCTAGCTCTTGCCAGATAGCCCCCTTTTTGCACTTGAGCATGCCATTTTCATACCGCCCTTGGACGATCCACCTCGAGCCAGAAGGCACTTTCCTTTGCATAATCACACATGGCAAATGAGAGTAGCCTTCAAACGCCATCAGCTTGCCCTTTAGGGCAAATGACCTCACAAAAGGTGATGAGCTTGGCTGTATTTGCTCCAGCTGAAAAATGCCCCTGCCCTCAAGCTCGATCCCTTCACACGAAGGGCACCGCACCAAGGTGTAGAGCACCCCCGCCACCACAAACACCAGCCCCTGGACTTTGCGTTTAGACGAGATCAAGAGAGCAAGCAGTGGCAAGCTAAGTGACCAATGTGGGCGCAAAATAAAGCCGCATCCAACTAGAAAGAAAAGTGCCCAGTAAAGCACTGGAGATCGCTGTAAAGGCATCAAAAAATATTAACCTTGTAAAACGATGATTCCAACTCTTTCCCAAGCAGCTCTAAGAGCCTCTGCATGTTTGGGCTTAACGTTGCGGAGAGTTTCATTGGCAAAGTCGATAAACTTGGCATTGGGTTGAAGTCTACCCGAGGTAATCGTTGCATACCAAACTTTCCCAGCTGTTTTTAGAGCTTTCTCTCCTATATTCGTAGCAAAGAGATAAAAGGCTTTGTTAGGAATGCCTGAATTTATATGAACTCCGCCTTGATCTGCGGTAGTGTGCACATAATGCCGCATCTCTGAAACCTGAGGGTCTCTTGCTGCTAAGCCCGTTCTCTCTGTTAATGGGGCGCCTAAGTTGTATGCACTTCCCGGGTTTTTCATCGAGCGAAGGCCATGGAAAAACTGACCTGTAAATTTTTGGGCTAGAAGGCGCTTGTATGTTTGTTGAACGAGGTTTGCGCCAAAATACCAAATTGGATCGTCATCGATTGCAGAACTATGGCTTTCCCAAAGATGATTATTCTTGACCATTATCGCAAATACATCAGAGATATGTTCATCGAGAGCTCCAGATTGATTTCTGTACCTAAGGCCAGTGGGACGTATGGCGTGTCGGGTCATTCCATGGATAGTTTCGTGCGCGATCGTAGCAAGGTCCAATCCCAGTTCATTCAAGATTAATCCATCTCCATCGCCTATAAGCATTTGTTGCTTTCCAGCCGTCCAATAGGCGTTGGATAGCTTTCTGTGACCATCTTCGCGAGGGTAATGAATGGAGGCTATGATCATTTGTCCCTTATCGTCAATGGAGTTTCTATCAAATCGCAATGCAAGGAAGGCAAGCGTCCGTTCAATTGCTTGATAAATTCTTGTGGCGCTAAGATCATTTGATCTGGCTTGAATTCCTGCAAGAGTTCTAGGAAAGGGAGATTCATGACTTATATTATCTTCATAATTCCTTTTGCTTGAAGCATCGCAAATGATTATCTGCTGGCAGAATGGATCAGAACTGAAATGAGCGAATTCCCCTTTCGCAAAATAGGAGCTAGACAGTACTGAGACCGTTTTGGCAGCCCCTAATCCAGCAGTCCCAGTAGCAGTTGCAGCTTTTTGACCTCCTTTGGCACCTCCTGCAACAGCTCCTCCAATTATGCCTGCCACGGCTCCTGCTCCAGAAGCAGGTACGGCTAAGAGAAGAGCTCCTGCCATTAGAGGAGCAGATTCTGTCTTTTTCCCAAAATCCATAGCCTTCATAAATGGATATGCCATTCCATACATGCCTCCAGTCATAGCTCCACCTATAGTTCCTCCCAAAGCTCCTGCTGCTCCTGCCACTACTGTACCAGGTATTGCGGCAGTCCCTCCTAGGGCATTGTTCGCGCTCTTTCTTCTCTGCGCTGCTAAATCCTCATCCATAAACCATGAGGGCCTTTGAAGATGGGAAAGCAAGCTTTCGCTTGGGGCTTGAGCGGTTCCAGCACCTCCCCAACTCCCAAATAATATGCCGCGTGCATTATCTGAAGGGGAATGATCCTCGTCATCACTGTCATATTCTATCTGCCTTCCAGCACCTGCAGCAGCACCAAGCGCTGAAGTCCCCATCGCGCGCTCTTGCTTATCTTCATCCTTTTCTTGTTTTCCATCGTTCGAAGTGTGTTGAGGAGCTCTTGCTTCAACAGGTGCAGCCACTTGATTGCCCTTAGCATTTTCCAATTCTTTTTTGCGTTTATCTTCGAGATCATTGGGATGCTCTGGGAGTTTAAATTTTATAGGAACAGATGTGTTCCAATAGTTAAAATAGGCTTTTCTATCATAAGAAAATTCTTCCTCTCCAGAGGCCGATTCGGTAACGAGCTCCTCATAGAAATCGGGGTTTGCAGCTACGTGGTCTCGTATGCTGACTAGGAGAAATGGGGGAATAATACCGCAACTATGGCAAGACATTTAAACTTCCTTGGTTGTTTTAGCAAAGCTCAGAGCTTTGCTAAGTTTTACACGGCGATACCAACATCTCTCCAGGCTTTTTGAAGAGCGGGCAGATTAGTGGGCTCTACATTACGGAGAGTTTCATTCGCAAAATCAATAAATTGGGCATTTGGCCGGAGTCCTCTGGAGGTGATTGTGGCGTACCAAACTTTCCCAGCCGTTTTTAGAGCTTTTTCTCCTACACTTGTAGCAAAGAGATAAAAGGCTTTATTCGGAATGCCTGAGTTTATATGCACGCCGCCATGGTCATATTCTTTATCCCAACGAACATAATCATCCCAATGTGACACCTGTGGATCCTTTGAAGGTTGGTCCGCCCTTTTCATGGTGTTCTTATCCCGATCGTTCTGTATTCTGTAAGCGCTTCCTGGGGCTTTCATGGAACGAAGGGCATGAAAAAATCCATCTTGGGGACTCTGAGTCAGTTTTTGTTTAAATTCTTGTCGGACGAGGTCTTCGCCAATATACCAAATCCTGTCTCCGTCTATTTGTTGACTAGACGCTTTCCACAGATTTTGATTTTTCACCAAGATCGCAAACACATCTGATATATGCTCATCGAGGGCTCCAGATTGATATTTGAATTTTATACCTATTGTGTGTTGAGTCATCCCATGGATTACTTCATGTGCTATCGCAGTAAGATCAAAGCCAAATTTGTTGAAAATTCGTCCATCACCATCACCTATGACCATTTGTTGCTTACCAGGTTCCCAAAAGGCGTTGGATAGCTTTCTGTGACCATCCTCTCGAGGGTAGTGAATAGAGGCAATGATCAGCTGTCCTTTTCCATCAATAGAATTTCTTGTAAATCGTTTTGCAAGAAATGCAAGTGTCCTTTCTATTGCTTTATAAGTTCTTTCAGCAGCAAGATTATTTGATCTGGCTTGAATTCCCGCAAGTGTTCTTGGGAAAGGGGATTCACACTCTATACTAGAACCCGTATCTGTTTTGTCCTTGGAGTCCATCCTGGTTGCCTTGGCTTTAGCATCGCTAATGAATATCTGGTGACAGTATTTTTCAGAAAAATAGGCGCCTAAATCTTCGGATGCCAAATGGGATTGGATCAGGTTTTTTGCTTTTGCCTTTGTTTCATTCACTGCTCCGGCTCCCAGTAATCCTCCTAGTATTGCCCCCGGTGACCCTCCTGCTGCTGTCGCTACTCCTGCTGATGCTAGTCCTCCTGAAAATCCTGCTGCTGCTCCTGCTGCAACTGCTGCTACTCCCCCTAGTGCGGATATGAATACAGCCCCTCGTTGGGCCGCCACATCCCAGTCTGTATACCAGGAGGGTCTTTGTAACTTTCCGATTAAATCTTCACTTTTAACGGAGTCTTCGTTTTTATCAGAAAAAGTTCGGGACTTTTTGTCCCCAGGGACTAGTCCTCTTCGCATTCCATCTGAAGAGGAGCTGTCCTCATCACTGCTATCACTCTCCATTTGCCATCCAACACTTGCCTCTGCAGCGGCAGCGCTATATGAAGAAACTCCCATTGAACGCTCTTGCCCATTGTCATCTGCTTCTCTCTTCCCATCGCTCGAAGTGTGCTGAGGAGCTCTTGCTTCAACAGGTGCAGCCACTTGATTGCCCTTTGCATCTTCTAGTGCTTTTTGGCGTTCAGTCTCTAGGTCTTCGGGATGAGCAGACATTTTAAACTTTTCAGGAACAGATGTGTTCCAATAGTTAAAATAGGCTTTTCTGTCATAAGAAAACTTCTCCACACCTGGCACAGGATCGGTGGAGAGTTCTTCATAAAACTCAGGATTAGCAGCTACGTGGTCACGTATGCTGACCAGGAGAAATGGGGGAATAATACCGCAACTATGGCAAGACATTTAAACTTCCTTGGTTGTTTTAGCAAAGCTCAGAGCTTTGCTAAGTTTTACACGGCGATACCAACATCTCTCCAGGCTTTTTGAAGAGCGGGCAGATTAGTGGGCTCTACATGTCGGATAGTTTCGTTGGCAAAGTCGATAAATTGGGCATTTCTTTGGAGTCTACCTGAGGTAATCGTGGCGTACCAAACTTTCCCAGCCGTTTTTAGAGCTTTCTCTCCTATATTCGTAGCAAAGAGATAAAAGGCTTTGTTAGGAATGCCTGAGTTTATATGCACCCCTCCGTGATCATCTGTAGTATGGTCATAATCGCTCATTTTTGAAACTTGTCTGTCACCACTCGCCACACCAAAGCTGAAAGCGGTTCCGGGATTTTTCATAGAACGTAAGGCATGGACAAATTCACCTGGAAAGCTAACAGGAATTTTTCGCTTATACTCCTCTTTGTACAAATCTTTGCCAATATACCAAACTCGATCATCGGTGATACCTGAACTAGGGCGTTCCCAAAGATCATTGTTTTTGACTAATATTGCAAAAACATCTGAAATATGTTCGTCGAGGGCTCCGGATTGATTTCTGTATCTAAGCCCTACTGTGTGTTGAGTCATCCCGTGTATAACTTCATGTGCTATTGTGGTAAGATCTAAGCTAAATGGATTGAAAACTTTCCCTCCAGGATCACCGTCACCAATCAGTATCTGCTGCTTATTAGTTTCCCACACTGCATCGGACCAGTCTGTGTTTATGCCGGGGGCGACTACGACTTTTCGAGGGTAGTGGATAGAGGCAATAATCATTTGCCCGTCACCATCGATAGAGTCCCTATCAAAACGCTGAGCAAGAAATGCAAGCGTCCTTTCAATTGCTTGGTAAGCCCTTTCAGCAACATAGTCATTCGATTTTGCTTGAATTCCTGCAATTGTTCTTGGAAAAGGAGACTCACATTCTACACTAGAATCCGTATCTGTTTTGCCTTCATCATTCATCCTGATGGCCCTGGTATTAGCATCGCTAATGAATATCTGTTGCCAGTGTTTTTCGGAAAAGTAAGTACTGAAATCTTCTTTTGCAAGATAGAGCTGGTTCAGGTTTCGGGCTGTTCTTGCTGCTTTTGCTTTTGCTTTTGCTATAGCTGCTCCTAATGCCAATGCCGATCCCCCAATCATTGTCACTGTTGCTGCTTCTGTAGCTGATGCAGCAGCAGCAGCAGATATACTTGCTACTGTTCCTCCAACCGCATCTGCCACAATTCCAGTTGCCACGCCTGCTGCTCCTCCTGAAGCTACAAATGCCCCTACTGCAGCTGCGGTTCCTCCTAGCGCGAATGTGAAACTTGCCCCTCGTTGGGTCGCCACATCCACGTCTGTATACCAAGAGGGGGGCTGAAGTTTTTCGATTAAATCCTCACTTTTTTTTACGGGGTCATCGTTTTTAACAGAAGACACTTGAAGCTCTCTAACCTCAGGTTCTAATGCACCTGGCAGATCGTATAAAGTAGAGCTGTCGCCTTCACAGCCGATATTATCTGTTTGCCTTCCAGCACCAGCCGCCGCTGCAGCAGCGCCGTAAAAAGAAGCTCCCATTGAGCGTTCTTGCTCATCTTCATCTTGCTCTTTTTTCCCCTCGCTAGCTTCGTACTGGAGAGGTTTGGATTCAACGGCTCTATCTCTAAAACTTTCCGTGGTTATTTCTATAGTTCGTCGGTCCTTTATTTCGAACTCTTTGGCAGGGGCTGTTACTTCAAATCCCTCAGAGGTAGAGCTGTCGCCTTCACAACCGATATTATCTGTTTGCATTCCAGCACCAGCCGCTGCAGAAACGGCTCTATCTCTAAAACTTTCCGTGGTTATTTCTATAATTCGTCGGTCCTCTATTTCGAACTCTTTGGCAGGGGCTGTTACTTCAAATCCCTCAGAGGTAGAGCTGTCGCCTTCACAACCGATATTATCTGTTTGCATTCCAGCACCAGCCGCTGCAGAAACGGCTCTATCTCTAAAACTTTCCGCGGTTATTTCTGTAGTTCGTCGGTTCTCTATTTCGAGATCTTTGGCAGGGGCTGTTACTTCAAATCCCTCAGGGATAGATGTACTCCAATACTCGAGATATTCTTTTCTGTCGTAGGGAGACTCTTTCACTCCTGGCACAGGATCGGTGGAGAGTTCTTCATAAAACTCGGGATTAGCAGCCACATGATCTCGTATATGGACTATGAGAAATTGGGGAATAATTCCGCAACTATGACAAGACATTTAAACTTCCTTGGTAGTTTTGGCAAAGCTCTGAAAATTCAGAGCCTTGCAATGAGTTTTACACGGCGACACCAACATCACTCCAGGCTTTTCGAAGAGCGGGCAGATTAATGGGCTCTACATGTCGGATAGTTTCATTGGCAAAGTCGATAAATTGGGCATTTCTGTGGAGTCTGCCGGAAGTAATTGTGGCATACCAAACTTTCCCAGCCGTTTTTAAAGCTTCATTTCCTACTGTTGTAGCAAAAAGATAAAAGGCTTTGTTTGGAATGCCTGAGTTTATATGTACCCCGCCATTATCTGCGGTAGTATGGTCGTAATCGCTTATTTTTGAAACTTGTGGGTCATTTGCATGAAAACCAGTTCTGGCTGTTAACAGAGTCCCTAAGTTGTAAGCGCTTCCTGGATTTTTCATGGAGCGGAGAGCATGAAAAAATTGACCTGGAAACCTTTGAGCAAGCATACGCATATATGTAGGTCGAACGAGGTCTTCCCCAATATACCAAATTCGGTCACCGGTAATGTTTGCACTAGGACTTTCCCAAAGAACATTGTTTTTAACAAGTATTGCAAAGACATCGGAGATGTGTTCGTCTAGAGCTCCAGATTGGCCTCTATATCTAAGGCCTACTGTATGATGGGTCATTCCATGGATAGTTTCATGTGCGATCGTAGTAAGGTCCATCCCCAATTCATTCAAGATCAATCCATCTCCATCACCAATGAGCATTTGTTGTTTTCCATAAGTCCAAAAGGCGTTGGAAAGCCTTCTATGACCACCTACACTAGCACTAGGGTAATGAATAGATGCTATGATCATTTGGCCATCATTATCTATAGAATTCCTATTGAAACGCTCACTAAGAAACGCTAGTGTTCGTTCGATTGCTTGGTATGTCCTTATGGCACAAGGATTATTTGATCTGGCTTGAATTCCCGCAAGTGTTCTTGGATATGGAGATTCATGGCTTATATCGTCACCAAAATTTTGTTTAGTTGCTGCATTGCTAATGAATATCTGGTGGCAGTGTTTTTCAGAAAGATAGGCTCGTATATCTTGTCTAGCAAAATAGAATTGGGTCAGGCGTGCAGCTCTTTGGGTTGCTTTTTTTGTAGCTGCAATTGCTGCTGCTCCTCTTTCTGAAGCTCCGCCTTTTGATTTAGCAGCTGCAGTTACCGCTACTCCTCCTGCGGTTACTACCGCTGTATGTGTTGCAGCTGTTGCCGTTGCACCACTTGCTACAGCTACTGCCCCTCCTCCAATAACTGTTATTGGAGCCGCCATCGCTGCTGTAACAAATATTGTTCCTCCTGCTCCTCGCTGAGCCGCTGCATCCCAGCCGGTGTATTGCCAAGAGGAGGGAGGCTGAAGTTGTGTAATCAAATTTTCGCTCAAAACAGAAGGGGCGGCCCTTGTCCGCCCTCCTCCGCCAGCTGTTACTCCTCTTTCATCATCTGAAGAGGCGCCATCGTCATCACTGCTGTCACTATCAGTTTGCCTTCCAGCTCCAGCCCCAGCCGCTGCAGCAGCTGCACTATGTGAGGAAGCTCCTGTTGAGTGATCTTTTTCTCTTTTTCCCGAGTTTGATTCGTTCTCTGGTGGTTTGGTTTCGGCAGAAAGAGCGCTCATTTCTGCACCTTCAGGTTCAGATGCACGCCAATACTCGAGATATTCTCTTTCGTCGTAGGGGATCCCTCTCTCTCCTGGCACAGGATCAGTGGAGAGGTCTGCATAAAACTCGGGATTAGCAGCTACGTGGTCTCGTATGCTGACTAGGAGAAATGGAGGAATAATTCCGCAACTATGACAAGACATTTAAACTTCCTTGGATGTTGTAGCAAGGCTCTGAAAATTCAGAGCCTTGTAAATTGAGTCTTATACGATGATGCAAGAGCTTTCTCCTGCTTCTGCAGTTGCGTCAAGTGGCTTAGTTGTGATGTCGAGGTAGGCCCACGTTGCTTGTCCCTGAGAAAACTTCATAAAGCCATTGGTTTTGTCAGCGGTATCTTCCAGTGAGAACTCGCCTTTTTCAGGAGCTGTCTGAAATCCCTTAGCGACAAATCGACATTGCCAAAATCCGAATCGAATAAAGTCCTTGTCTGAAAAGTCTTGCTTGCATTCAGGACAAGAAGATGTGGAAACCTCTCTCCCTATTTTGAATTCACCAATTCCACAATTTAACCAAACTTGTCCTGCCGTTTCAGCAGTAGCACAAGCTTCGTTGTTACACTTAGCTTCCAAATTCAGCCCGGGTCGAATGATTCTCCATCTAGGAGCCGTCTTTGCAAATTCTTGAGTGTGCGCCCCTTTCATATCCGGTGCAGTAAAGCCGATTCCACGATGTCCATCATCATCTGAACCACTTTCGTCTGTACCAAGGGACGGATCAACATGCTGAAATCTTCCAGAATCTTTTTTGATCCAAAAAGGCTCTTGAGGGTCTTGAGCCAAAGTGATTGTTGTGCCTACTGCAGCCATAGTTTTATCTCCGATTTTTTGGTTTGTTTAACTGGTTTTTTCCGTAGTGATTTCTGCAAATAGCAAATCCTGAATGGAAAAATTCTCTTTTCCTGAAAGGTTTTTTCTTCGCATGGTTTCACTGCCATCCTGCTCGTTTAATTTGAGGCTGTATTTGCAGCTTTCTACGATGAATTCGCTGACATCATCTACATCAATCTCCTCATCACAGCAAGGGCAAGCGAGGGTAGACGCTTCTTTTCCGATATCAAAATTTCCATAGCCTTTTTGCACAACAACCTTGTTGCCGTGTTTGCTGCAATCAGAATTTCTGCAGATGCCAACTAGGTTCAGCCCAGCTGCTGTTTCCGGAGCGGGGATTACACTTGCTACGCTAATAGGCGCAGGAAGTGGAGCTGTTCCTTCTGGGGCAACTTCTACAATGAATCTAGGAAGGGCTTGGGATTTGTCAAAAACGACAAGTTCATCCCATGCGGGCGCTTGCCCTCTAGCACATGGAAAATACTCCATCGATCCAGGGAAATCGGGCCTTGTATTCGCTACTGGGATGTAATGTGCTTTGTAATGTTGATATGCGGCTTTACCTTCCAACATTCTCATATCGCTTCCTTTTCCAGGATGTGGGCAATCGTTTACTACTGGAAAGGGGTCAAGCATCGAGACCCATGAAAGGATTAAGATGCGGGGATTATACATCTGTGCATATCTTGCGCTTGTAGTGAAGTATTTTCCGCTTCCAAAGTATCCTGGGTCGGTACTTGCGAACGCTCCCTTTTGAGCAGTTGGGTCAAAAAAGGAGTGTTTCCCAAAGTGCAAAAAACCAGTTTTACAAATTGAATCGCAAATGGCCTCTGATGTGCCATGCCATAACGGGAGCATTTTTACATTTTCTAGTCGATCTTTACGTGAGCCTTCTCCATTTTCAATGACAATGGGTTGAAATGAACGAGAAATGGCTTCCCATCTCTCCATCACTGCTTGGCGCTGATCCAATTCGGTATGGTCTCTCCATGTCGGGAGATTCGGCTCAGGGTCCATTGATCTGAGTGCGGCTTCAAACTGAGTTGATAGGCCAGGGTTATGGATGAGAGTGACTTTTCTCATTACCGTGCCAGGGGGCTTGGAGTGTTCAAACGCCCTTTTCACAAACTCATATTCTCTATCTCCAGGTCTTACCTCACATGTTTTATATTGAAGACTGGGGGCAAATGGCTCTGCTTGCACTCTTGCAAATAGCTCTGGACTCACCTTCCAGGGTTGATCTTCAACTAAATCATGTAGGCCGGGGGCAATAGGATAAGTGGTAGGATCTCCTGCTACAGGGACCATGGGATTTGTAATCGGTACGGCAGCCATGCTCACTCCTTAATAATTTTTTAAGAAGCGGCGATTTTATAGGAAAGAAATAATTTAGGTCAAGATAGTTTTTTGATAGTTTAAGCAGCAGTTCCCGCTGAAGGCCTACCCTCATGATTTTAGCCCTTCGAGCAGTCTAACGAGAATTTTGAACATGTAGCCACCACTAGACCGGCGGTCCTGGAAGTTGATAAGAGTAAATTGAGTGAC
>Ga0210003_1003011_pt1 | contig 13951 bp, 8 predicted proteins | sample LantaG_FD_182804 | JGI IMG/M metagenome (GOLD analysis project Ga0210003, IMG submission 182804) | Deep subsurface microbial communities from Baltic Sea to uncover new lineages of life (NeLLi) - Landsort_02402 metaG (SPAdes) (version 2) | ecosystem: Environmental > Aquatic > Marine > Oceanic >... | reverse complement strand
CTCTCTCTCTCTCTCTCTCTCTCTCTCTCTCTCTCTCTCTCTCTCTCTCTCTCTCTCTCTCTCTCTCTCTCTCTCTCTCTCTCTCTCTCTCTCTCTCTCTCTTTCTGCCTTTCTGTTTTTTCTTTTTCGTGTCGTGTCGTCGTGGAGGAAGGGCTTGCGGAGGTTGATGGGGGGAGTGTGATGGGAAAGAGAGAAGAAGAAGAAAGAAAGAAAGAAACTTTTCCCCTTCCAAATTTTTTTCCGTCTAGGAGCTCGAGCACGGGTCGATTGCTCGTCAATCATTCATCATTCGATCCAGATCTAACCACATGCAGCCTCTCCCGCTGTTCCTCCCGGCGAGCGCGCCGCAGCAGATGCAAGAGAGGCCGACGCTCTACTCTGCTGTGGAGGTGCGAGGATTGGAGCAGCAGGAGGGGAGAGAGCGCGAGAGAAAGAAAGAGAGAGATCGAAACATCGAAACTAAAAAAAACTCGACCTCGACCTCGACCTCTTCTAAAAAAAAAAAACTCAGCTCTACCTCGGCGGCGGAAACGCCTCTTCCTCCGCTTCCCCTCCCCCTCCTCCTCCGGCCCCTCTCGTCGACTTTTTCGCGCGCGTGCTCTCCCTGTGCGGCCAGAGAGAGCACCAGAGCCAGGGACACGCCCTCGACTTCCAGCAGCAGCGGCTGCGCCTCGACGCCGCTGCACTCGCCGAGTTTTCCTGCGGTGCCTCCCCGGCGGCCGCGGGGCGGTTTGCGCGCTGGCGCCGCAGGCGCAGGCAGCGGCAGCAGCAGCGGGAGCAGAAGCAGCAAGGAGGGGGTGCAGCAGCAGCAGCAGGAGCAGCAGAAGAAGAAATCGCGGGCGGGCTCCCGGAGGTCGCCGCGGCGCTCGAGAGGCGCCTCGAGCAGCTCGAGCGCTGCTTCGACGAGGGGAGACCGCTGCTGCTGCCGCCGAGCGAGTTCTCTCTGCTGTACGGCGGCGGCGGGAACGCGGAAGCGGAAGCGGCGGCAGAGAGGGATCTCGAGGCTGCCTTCGCCTCCTGGTCAGACTCGCTGCTGTTCACCCCTCCTCCATTTCCCTCTCTTTCTTCCTCCGCTCCTTCTCCTCCTTTTCCTTCTTCTTCTTCCTCTTCCACTTTCGAGGGAGGAGAGGGCGGCGGGCAGAGGGACCCTCCGCCGAGGCTGTTCCCTGCCGAGCTCGCGAGGACGCCGGCGCCGCTCGCCGACTTCGTCTCCTCGGGCGCGGCGCAGGCGCTCGCCGAGGCCTTTGTCTCTTCTTCCTCGAGCTCTTCTTCTTCATCTCCAACCCTCCTCGACGCCTCGCCTTCGCCCGAGGTCGGCTTCGGCGTCGTGCAGCTGGCTCGTGGCGCGGAGAGGGCTCGGTCGCTGCGGCTGTCGCTGTCGCCGGGCGGAGCGAGGCGGGTGCTGGAGGAGGCGGCACGGGCGAAGGAGAGTGAGAAGGGGAAGGAGGAGAAGGGGGGCAAGGCGGCGAATTCTTCGACTTTTTCTCCGGGAGAGCTGCACGTCTTCTGGGCCGGAGTTGTCTCCTCTTCGAACGGCGGCGGCGGCCTGCTGCGCGTCGTCGACGACGCGGGGCTGGCGTCGAGGCCGGAGGCCGCGGCCGAGGGGCGCTTTTTCGACTTTGGTTTCGACGACGACGACGGCGGCGAGTTCGACGACGGCGGAGAAGAAGAGGCCGAAGAAACCCCGCGCTTCCTCTCCGCGCGCCTCCCGCTGACGACAACGACAACAGCGACAGCGACCGCCGAGACCAATATCGGCGACTTCTACGTCTCTCCGCCTCCCAGGGAGCCCCCTCGCAGGGCCCACGAGCTCACCCTGCTCCTCGATCCCCTGGCGGGAGCAGCAGCAGCAGGAGGAAGAGGAGGGAAAGGAGAGGCCGGCTCGTTCTCGGCCGACGTCGTCGCACTCGCGGCGCTCCGGTGCTCGTCAGCGGCCGCGGCCTCGCGCGTGCTGTCCGCGGCGTCCTTCGCCGGGCCCTTCAGGCACGCCGTCGTGGTCCCTACGCCACCATCCTGCGTTGCTAACGAGGAGGAGGAGGAGGAGTCGAAACTTTCGAGGCCCCACTGGTTAGTCTTCCCCGGTGCGTGCCTTCCCGTGTCGGCGGCGCTGCTGTCGCCCGCGGCCGCCGACGCGCTCGCGCTGTTCTCGCCGCACGCGGAGCCGTTCGTGCCCCCCGGGCTGCGAGCGCTGTTCGACTCCCCTCCGCTGGAGTACGTTGCTGATGTCGTTCCCGAGGGGAGGAGGATCATCGGAAGAAACGGGAGCGATGGCGGTGATGGCAACGGCAACGGTGGAGGAGGGGGCCCGTCGCTCGCCGCAGGCGATTGGTGGTCGCAACTGCTGTGGCGGCTCTCCCCCGCCGGCAGCAGCGCAGCAGCCCGCGGCGAGCTCCTCCCTCCCCCGGAGAGGGTGCCTCCGCCTCCGGCGCACGCGCAGAACGGCGTCGCCGTGGCGCGGTGGGCAAGCGGAAGTTTTCCTTCCTCTTCTTCTCCTCGACCTCTTCGACCTCCTCCTCGGCTCGTCCGCCGCCTCGCGCGCGCGCTCGTCGTCGAGGAATCGCGCATCGAGCTCTCGTCCCCCGCCAACGACCTCTTCTTCCAGAGCGTCGGCTTCGTGTGGCCCTTGCCTCTCCCGGGGGAGGAGTGGGTGCCCGCCGTGGTGCCGAGGCTGCAAGAGGGGCTGCTGAGCGCCGTCGCCGTCTTCGGGGACAACGGCGAAGAAGAGGAGGAAGAAAAGGAAGAAGGAGAAAAAGGAAGAAAAGGCCCTGCTCACGGCAGCGGCAGCCGCCGCCGACGCTACCGCGGCCCGGACCCCCGCGCCCTCTTCCCTCCCTCTTTCTCCTCTCCCTCTTCTCCCTCTTCTCCCCCTTCTCCCCCTTTTCCTGCTCCTCCGCCCGCGGCGCTGCTCCACCTCGAGGTCCCCGGGGCACCAGAGGGAGCGCCTTCGCTCCGGGCCGGAGACATCGTCCACCTCCGCAGCGCGGCCTCCGCCAGAGCCGCAACCGTCGCCGAGGCGCAGCAGCGGCTGCGGCAGCAGAGGCTGATAGGTAATCAGCAGCAGGGGGAGCCCGCGCAACAACCGCAGCCGGCGCCGGCTCCCTCGCCGGCCCTCTGGGGCCGCGGGATCGGCTTCGACGGCGGCACGGAGTACGCCTGCACGGTCGTCAGCGTCGACGGCACTGCGGTGCTGCTGCTGCCCCCGCAGGCGCTGGTCGCGAGGGCTGCCGCGGCCGCCGGGATGTTCGTGGCGGCGGAGAGGCAGCTGCAGCAGCAGCGGAGGGAGCGAGAGCTGTGGGAACAGCAGCAGCAGTGGAGGCAGCAGCAGCAGCAGCAGCAGCAGCAGCAGCAGCAGGGGCAGGGGCAGGGGCAGTGGAGGCAGCAGCTCCCGCCGCCGCCGCCGCCGCCGCCTTTGCCGCCGCTCGCGCCGCTGCGGCTCCCGCGCCCGCTCTTCCACGTCAGGTTCCCCCCTTCCTGCCGCCAGGACTTCGAGGCGATGCACTCCGCGCTCGCGGACCCCGCGGTGTGGGACCTGCTGCCGCCTGTTTCTGACGACGACGACGAGGACGAGGAAGAAGGAGAAGGAGAAAAAGAAGAAGAAAAACCTTTGACGTCGTTGTCGCCGCCGCCGACCTCCTCTCAATCGCCGCCTCCGCTTCTGCTCCCGCCGCCGCCGACGAGGGCTCAGGTCGTCGCCGCGGCACGGGAGGCCGAGAAGCAAAAATGCCTGGGTCCCTGCCCGCTGAACCCGGAGCAGCAGCTGGCGGTGACGGCGGCGCTCGCCGGGGCGCAAGGAAGCGGCGGAAGCGGTGGATCGACGGACGAGAAACGCCGCCGAAGGAGGAGGAAGCGGCCGCCGCCCTTCGCGCTCTCTGGCCCGCCGGGCACGGGAAAGACCGTCACGCTGGTCGAGGCCGCCCTGCGGGCCCTGGCCCAGGACCCGAGCGCGCGCGTCCTGCTGGCGGCTCCCCGGGAGTTCAGCGCCGACACGCTCGCGGCGAGGCTCGGCGAAGCGGCGGCGGCGGCGACCGAGGCGAACAAGAAGCCGCTCTTACCTCCGGGGGCCCTGCTCCGCTTCTGCGACCTGCGCCGCCCTCCCTCCCAGGCCTCGGCCGACGCCCTCCCTTACTTCCTCTTCGACGAGGAGGCCGCGGCCTTCCGCTGGCCGTCGCGCGAGGAGCTCCGCGGGGCCAGGGCCGTGGTCGCGACCTGCCTGACCTCGGCCGAGCTTTTGCTCCGCTCTTCGTCGTCGTCGGCGTCTTCTTCTTCTTCGTCGTCTCCGACGCTCCCGCCGCCGCCGCTCCTCTTTACGCACGTTTTCGTTGACGAGGCGGGCCAGGCTCTGGCTCCGGAGTGCCTCGTGCCTCTGCGGTGCCTGGCGGCGTCGCCCCCGGTTGTCGTTGGCGCCGACACTTCTCGGCCGACGGCGACGGCGGCGACAAAGGCGACAACGGCGCTGCCCCCTCCGGCCCCGCTCCCGCGCTCGATCACCCCCGTCGTGCTCCTGGCCGGCGACACCCGCCAGCTCGGCCCCAAGGTCAGGTCCCGGGCGGCGAGTTCCTTGCTGGGGCTGGGGGCGTCGCTGCTCGAACTGTGGCTCGACAGATATGCGCGCGAGGAAGGGGGGGCGCTTCAGCAGCAACAGAAGAAAAACAAAAAGTTCTTCTTCTCTTCTCACTCAGCTGCTGCTGCTGCCGGTGCTAGCTTCTCTCCTTCTTCTCTGTCGGGGAACGCCTCGGCGACGAGCATGCTCCTGCGCAACTACCGGAGCTCCGCCGCGCTGCTCGCGCTGCCGAACCGCCTCTTCTACGGCGGGGCGCTGGTCGCTGCTGCTGCCACCTCAGCGTCTTCTTCTTCGAATTCGGACTCTTCGGTTTCGGCGCTGGAGCCCCCGCGGTGGGACGCCGCCAGGGCCGTCTCCGGTAGGAGCGAGACGGGGAACAAGAAGAAGAAGAACAAGAAGAAGGGTTTGGCAAACGGCGACGACGGAAACGCCGACGACGGAAACGCCGACGACGGAAACGCCGACGACGGAAACGACAGCGATTCCTCCGGCCTCTCCTCCGCCCCCACGCTCTTCCTCGGCGTCAGGGGCGAGATAGTCACCCCGGGCGGGGGGGGAGAGTCCGCCCACAACCCCACCGAGGCCGCGGTCGTCGCAGCGGTGGTGGCCGAGCTCTGCCGAGGGAGGAGCGGCAGAAGCGGCGGAAGCGGAGGAGGAGGAGGACGAGGGATTTCCCCTTCGGACGTGGGAGTCATCTGCCTCACCCGGCAGCAGGCCCGCACCGTCCGCCTGATGCTCCGTGGGCACTTCAGGGCCAGGGCGGCGTCGGCGGCGGGAGCGAGCTTCCCGCTTCGCCTGGGCGCGGTGCGAGTCGGGACGGTGGACGACTTCCAGGGGCAGGAGGTCGGCGTCGTCCTCGTATCAACTGTGGCCGCCGTCCCCCCTTCTTCTTCCTCCTCCTCCTCCTCTTCGTCCTCGTTCCGCCTCCCGGCGCCGCTGAGCGAGGCTCTCTCGGACCCCAGGGTGTTCAACGTGGCGGTGACGAGGGCGAGGAGGCTGCTGGTGGTGGTCGGGTGCCCGCTGGCGTTGCTGCGCGGGAGCTGCTCGAGCTCGAGCTCGGGTTTGGGTTCGGGTTTGGGCTCTTCTTCCAACTCTTCTTCCTCTCATCCTCCTCCTCCCCTCAACCCCTGGCTCGAGCTCCTGCGCCACGTGGTAGGCAGGGGCGCCTTCCTGGGCTGCGGCAGCGACGCGCTGGAGGGGGCGATCCGCTCTTCCGGGGCCGGGGCTGGCGGCGGAGGCGGCCGCCCGCGGTCGTCGGCGGCCGGCAAGCAGCAGCAGCAGCAGAGGAAAGAAGAGGAGGAACAGGAAGAAGAACAAGACGATGACGGCGGCGGCGAAGACGACCCCGAGCTCGACGATCTCTCCGCCGCGGCCGTCCGCGTCGCCGAGCTGGCGCTCCTGGGGTCCGGCAGGGCCCGCGAGCTGTTCCCGGAGTCGCTCGACGACCTTGAGGAGAGCCTCGGCGGAAGTGGAGGAGGAGGAGGAGGAGGAGGCACGAGGCTTGCTCTGTAGCCTTTCTTTTTGCTTTCTGATATTCATTCCTGTTTTCTATCCTGTAATGTTTCTTTTCTGTACCTTGAGATTTGTCACGAGCACTTTTTCTTCTTTGGCGGCAGAGAGAGGAGAAGAGAGAGCTGAGAAAGAGCAAAACGCGAAACCGTTTTTGCGGCGAAACTGTTCTCTTCTTCAGTTCTCTTTTTCAATTCATCCCCATCCTTATTCTTTCTCCCTCCCAGCATTCTTCAAAAAACCACCATGGCCCGCCTCGCCTTCCTGCTCGTCGCTCTTGTCGCGCTCGTCGCCGGATCCACCACGGTCACGCTGGCCCAGCAGCAGCAGGTGAGCGCAGCATTTTTTCTTTTTATTTTTGCGTCGCGTAGCGTTTTTTTTTTCAGTTTCAGCATCGACATCTTCTTCTGCCACCTTTTACCATCCCCTAAACCTGCTCGAACTTCTCTTCCCGCCGCCGCATGACGCAGAAGGCGAAGCGGATTACTGTTCCCCGCGAACGGGAAGAGGAAAAAGCTGCGCGCGTGCCTTGTCGCGGGGGAGAGAGTCGTTGAGAAGAAATCGACATTCGCTCGCTTTTTCTCACTTCCTCGCTCCTTCCTCTCTCTCTCAAACCCAAACCCAAACCCAAACCCAAAAAACAAAAAACAGCCCGCCTCCACCCCCACCTCCGCGGCGCTCCTCCGCGACTCCACGACCGACTCCTCGCTCGAGGACGCTGCCGACGCGGCCTTCGCCGCCGGAGGGGACGCCAAGGCCCTCGCCGTAGAGTGGGCCAGCGCCTCCGCCGCGATGGAGGCCGCGGAGAGCGAGGAGGAAGTGGCGGCGGCCGAAGCCGACGCCGCCGTCACTGCTGCTGCTGCTGCTCCCGTCGTCCCCCCCGGCTTCCAAGCGACCTGGACCAGGCCCGCCAACCTCACGACCGCGGACGGAAGGCCGATCACGCAGGACTCGCCCATGGGTCCGGCACGGATCGGGCCGAAGCCGGAGACGACGACGACTGCGACGATGACGACGACGGTCGCTGCGGCAAAGCCCGCTGCTGCTCCGTCTCTCTCCGCTGCCGCTGCCGCCGCCGCTTCTTCTCCGGCCCCTGCCCCGGCCTCGGCCATCCAACTGGCAGAGACCCTCTCCGCCGTGCTCGCCGCGGCGGCCTCGGCCCCTGCCGCGCCCAATTCTTTCAAGGCGGCGGCCTCGGCCTTGGCTTCGGTCTCCGCCGTGGCTGCTGCTGCTCCGGCAACTTCTTCCTCCTCCTCCGCTGCTGCCTCCGCCGCTCTCTCCCCGACGGCCGCAGGCCTGGGAGAGGTGCTCGCCAAGCCCCTGCGCTCTCCGCAGATGGCCAAGATCCTCGCCTCGGCCGCGGCCGCGGCGAGGCCGGAGCTGCCGGCCTCGCCGCTGCCGCAGCTGCCGCAGCAGCCCGCCTCCGCCTCCGCCCCTGCGATCGCAAACGGGAACGCCGCTTCGGCCTCGAACTCGCACGACGCGCTGCTGCCCGCCCCCGTCCTCCTCCGAAACATCTCCACGCTGCTGTTCCCCGGCGGAGGAGCCCCCAGGCGCAACGGGACGACGACGGGCCTGCTGCCGCCGCTGCCTCCGCTGCCCGGGAGGAAGTGAAGTGAACGAGACATTTTTTTTCTTTAGATAGAGAGAGAGAGAAGAGATTAATTAATAAAAACCTTGAAAAACCAAAAGAGACTTTTAGAATTTAAGAAAAGAAGAAGAAAGAGAGAGAGAGCGCTTGTAAGAAGCTCTGAGAAAACAAAAACACGCGACGATTAATAAAAGAAGAGCAGCCACGGAGAGAGAGAGAGAGAACAGCAGAAGAAAGAGGGAAAGAGAGGGAGGGAAAGAGAGGGAGGGAGAGAGTGAGTTGAAAAAAATCTTTTTTTTTTTTTGCTCTCTCGAGTCAACTTTTTCCACCAATTTTTTTTGCTCTCATTTCCTATTTCTCCTGTTTTCCCCCCCCTCGGCCCTTTTGCCCCACTCTCTTTTCACAAGGGAAGAAAAAACAAAACACAGCAGAAATGGCTCGCGGACGCAGGGCCTTTGTCGTCGCCGCGGCTGTCGTCTGCGCATCGGCCGTTCTCGGCGGGAGGCACGCCGCCGCCGCGGGCGCGAGCGCGACGGCGCCATCGAACCGGGGCCGCTCGACGCTTGCGGCCTCGCCCTCGGCCTCGGCGGCGGTCCCGGAGGCCTCCTCCATCACCTCCGCCGACGTCCAGAAGACCACTCTGGCGCTGCTCGAGGCGGCGGAGCTCGAGGCGGCGGTGTCTGACTCGATGGTGAGGAATTGAGAATCGAAACGCAATTGACGTCGCGGCTGTTTTTTCTCGCTCTTGGCTCCTCTCTCCGATAACGAAGGAATTAGGAAGAAGAAGAATACCTCTCCCTTCCTTCCTCGCCCCTCTCTTCATTCTGCCTCGAGAGTGGGAGCTCCCGTGCTCCACGCCTTCGGCTCGAGCAGCTCGACGCGCTCTTTAAAGTGGAGGGAGAGGGCGTGGGCAAGGAGAGCAGGGGCAAGGAGAGCAGGATTGGGAGAATGGTTTCGCCGCCATGCTTTCTCGATTTTCTTCGAAAAAAAACGAAACCAAAACAAACGGACAAAAAAGAAGAAGAAAAACTCAACCTCTTCTTCCTCCACCTCCTCTTCCACCTCTCCTTCTCTCAGGAAACCACGGAGCGCGAGGCGGTCACCAACGAGCCCCAGCAGTTCGCCTTCGACCCCGTCGGGAGCGTCATAAACCCTGACTACGACCCCCACGGGGTGAAAGGGTTCATCTTCGGCTTCCCGCCGGAGCCCGCGCCTGCGGTCGGGCCGGCGGCGATCCCGGCCGCGGCGCCGGCGTCCGCGCCCGTCGTCCAGGCTCCTCCTCCGCCGCCTCCTCCTCCGCCGCCCCCTCCCGCCGAGCCCGCGTCGGTGCCCGCGTCTCCCCCGCCGCCGCCGCCGCCGCCGCCGCCTCCTCCTGCCGTCGAGCCCGCCTCGGCGCCCGCCACGCCCTTCGAGGCCCCCAAAGAGATCAAAGAGAAGCCTTCGCCCCCCCCTCCTCCCCCCCCTCCTCCTCCTCCTCCTCAGGAGCCGGTGCCCGCGCGCGCCCCGGCGACCCCCGAATCCCCTCCCCCTCCCTCTCCCCCTTCCCCGCCCCCCGTCGTCCACGGCAACCAGTGGGACTGCAATGCTGACGTGGCCCCCACGGGCTCCGACGACCAGTGCTGGCAGCACAAGAGCTGGGGACAGTGCGGCGAAGGGTGGATGGCCGGCTGGTGCCTCAAGTCGTGCCCCCAGTCTGGCCACTGCGGCGTTCCCGGTTCCTCTTCCCCGGCGGCGCCTGCGCAGCCGAAGAAGGAGTACAGGGAGCACGGTTCCAAGTGGGCCTGCGGCCAGGACGTGAAACCCCCCGGGTCGGACCACACCTGCGGCGAGCACAAGTCTTGGAACCAATGCTCGAGCGATTGGATGGCGGGGTGGTGCATGAGCTCGTGCCCCGTCTCGGGCCACTGCGGCGTTTCTTCTGGTTCTTCTTCTTCCTCGACTTCCTCCCCGAGCTCCCACGACTCCAACTCGCACGACCAGAGCTGGACCGGGTGCGACGCCGACGTGGCCCCTCCCAACTCGGCGCTGTCGTGCGAGGAGCAGGCCAGGCTGGGCAAGTGCGGCGAGGCCTTTATGTCGGGCAAGTGCAACCTCAGCTGCGGGAGGTGCAACGGGTCGAATGGGAAGCACGGCCACCACCACGGCCACGGGCAGGGCGAGCCCTCGCCTCCTCCGGCGTCGGCCCCCGCTCCTTCGACCCCTGCTCCTTCGCCTGCTGCTGCTCCTGCCGTCGACCCTGCCCCCGCCTCTGCCCCCGCGGACCCGGCCCCCGCCTCGGCCCCGATGGACCCGGCGAGCTTCGGCGCCTCGAGCGTGCCTCCGTTCCCGGCGCCCGCTGCTCCCGTCCCTGCCTCTGAGCCGCAGCAGCAGCCTCCTCGCTCCACGCCCGAGCCCATCACCCTCGGCGCCCCGATCGGCGTCGAGGGCCTCGCCGCTCCGGCCGCGGCCCCCTTCTCGGCGCCCTCTGCCGGCGGAGACAACATTGGCGCCGCCGCGCCCGTCGAGATCCCTCCGGCGGCGCCGGCGGCAGAGCCCGCTGCTCCCACCCCCGCTGCCACCCCCGCTCCCGCTGCCGCTCCCGCAGAGCCTGTCCCACCTGTCCCCGCCGCGGAGCCCGTCACGCCGGTCCCCATCGTCCCGGCCGCGGCCGGAGCCTCGACGCCGGCCAACCCGGTCTTCGGCCCCAAGCCCACCCTTCTCCCCGCTTCGGCGACTCTTCAGATCAACCTCCCCGGCGGGGACCCCAACGTCACCGCCGCGGCCATGACGGTCCTCGACGACAAGTCCCGCGTCATCGCCGACAAGATCGCGCTCGCCAGGGCCGAGCTGGCGGCGATCGACGCCGCTCTCGCGAGAGGGTACGCGAAAGTAAACGGCACGAAGGTGGCGCTCGCGGCCAACGCCAACGCGACGGCCGCGGCGCTCAAGAGCGCGGAGTACGCGAAGCTGAGGGACCTGCGCAAGAGGCTAGAGGCCACCTTTGGTTAGGGCTAGAAAGCAGGTGTATTACGGTGGATGATGATGATGATGATGATGATGATGATGATGATGATGATGATGATGATGATGATGATGATGATGATGATGATGATGATGATGAGGTTTGCGAGACGAAAGAAAGAGAGAGAAAGAGAGAGTTGAGAGTTTCATGCTTTTTCGGGAAAAAAAGACAAAAAAAACTAAAAAAAAGAACTTGCCTGTTTTTCATTCTTGGGGAACAACACACCAAACAACGAAAACGTAATTGACTGATCAGAGTGGTGGGTGATGGAGACCTTTTTTTTATCTTTTGCTTTTATAAAAAGGAAAAAAACGGAGAACAAAACGGGAGGGAAAAGAGAAAAGAGAGAGAAAAAGAGAAACGATGACAACAAAAAAACCCGAGACCGCGCGAAAAGAAAAGAGAGGTGAGAAAGAAAGAGGGAGACATTTCCTCTTTCTCTCTCTTGCTTTCTTCCTTTTTTTCTCTTTTTGCTGCGGATCGCGTTGGAGAGTTGAAAAAAAAACGGTGGTATTTATTTTTGTAAGAGAGAAAAGAGAGAGACGGGGCGTGAAAAGAAAAAAAAGAGAGAGAAGAGGTTGAAAGAAAATCCAGAATTCGTGCCCGGGCTAGTTGAGAAAGCGAAAAGAAAAATCAACCGACGATGCCGTTCCTTTCCTCTTGAATTGAACAGACAAGGAGAGCCTTTCAAATGCTCTCGCTGCTGGCAACAGCTCGGCGGTCTTCGAGGTCCGCCTCTGGTGCTCGCAACTGTTGGAACAAAGGCGCAGCAGGAGCAGCAGCGTCGGTGAGAGAGCTGCATTCTCGATCGAAATCTTCCACTGCCGCCGGCAACAACCCCGACCCCGACTTCCTCGACCCCTTTGGCCCTCCGCCTCCCGTCCTGCGAGCCCAGAAGCAGCAGCAGCAGCTCAAATCTCCTCGTACTCCTCCGCAGATCCTCATCACGGGCGTCGGGATCGTCTCGTCGCTGGGGCCGGGAGCGAGGGCGACCTGGGAGGCCGTGGCGGCCTCGGCGTCGCCGATGCTTCAGAGTCTAAGTTCCTCGTCTTCGTCGACCTCCTCTCTTTCTTCTTCTCTTTCTTCTCTTTCTTTTCCTTCCTTCGCTTCTCCTCGCCCTGCCACCTCCGCCGACGCGGGAGCTCCCTGGCCAAGGTTTGTGTTCCCCGCTGGGATGCGGGTGGCCACCGTCGACGACCAGCATCTGGGAGGAGGAGCGGAAGGAGAAGAAGGAGGAGGCGGAGAAGGAGAAGCAAACGAAGAGAGCGGAAGCGGAAGCGGAAGCGTCGAGCGACAGAGGCCCCTCAACGCCGGCGCCGCCAAGGGCGCCGCCCGCTTCGCCAGGCTCGCCGCCGCCGCCGCAGGCGAGGCCCTGGCCGCCGCGGAGCTGCTGCTATCGAGGAGCGAGGGAGGAGGATTGGGGGGAGGAGGAGAGGGCGTGGGGACGGCCTTTGGGTGCGCTCTTGGGGGGATCGACGAGCTCGCCTCTGCCGGCGTCGGCCTTTCGAGTTCCTCTTCTTCCTCCCTGCGCCGCCTCTCGCCCTTCTTCGTGCCCCGCATCCTGCCCAACATGGCGGCGGGCCACGTCAGCATCCAGCACGCGCTGCGGGGGCCGCTGGCGGCGCCGGCAGGCGGGGCGGCGGCGGGCCTGGCCGCGCTGGGGGCGGCGAGGGCGGCGCTGCTTCTCGGTTGTTGCGGAAGAGGCGACGACGAGGAAGGAGAAGTTCTCAGGGCGTTTGTGGCCGGGGGCACCGACTCGGCGGTGAGTGCCCCTGGCGCGGCGCTGTTCGAGGCGGCTGCGGCAGCAGGAAGCGAAGACGACGATTCTTCTTCTTCTTCTCCATTTCCTCTTTCCTTTCAGCCCGCTCTCGGCGAAGCCGCAGCAGCTCTGGTCCTGGAGAGGGCTTCTTCCTCTTCTGATGCTCGGCGGCGACCGGGAGCCCCCAGGCCCCTGGCGGCGCTGCTCGGCTTCGGGTCCTCCGCGGGGGGCGTCGGAGGAGGAGGAGGAAGAGAAGGTCAAAATAGAAGAAGCGGAAACGACGAAAAGGACGAAAACAGCCTCGCCGCCGCTGCCCTCCGCGCCGCCTCTGCCGCGCTCGCCGACGCCACCGCCCAAGGCCCGGGGGGCTCATTATCCCTCTCGCGGACGGCGAGGGAGGTACAGCTGATCGCGGGGGTCGCCGACTGCCCCGTGGAGGGATTCGCCGAGGCCTTCTTGCGCGGCTTCGCCGAGCTCGCTGCTGAGAAGGATGACGACAAGGAAGAAAGCCATTCTTCTCTTTCTCTTCCTCCTCCTCCGGCCCTGCTCGCGACGAGGCGCCTGACCGGGGACGCGCTCGCCGGGTCCGGGGCGCTGGACGCCGCGGTGTGCGCGCTCGCGGTCGCTGCGGCGGGCTCCCGTTCTCGTTCGAGCTCGAGCTCGAGCTCCTCCTCCTCCTCTTCTTCTTCTTCTTCTTCTTCTTCTTCTTCTTCTTCTTCTTCTTCTTCTTCTTCTTCTTCTTCTTCTTCTTCTTCTTCTTCTTCTTCTTCTTCTTCTTCTTCTTCTTCTTCTTCTTCTCCTCCTCCTGGTCCTCCGGAACAGCGGCTCGCGCTCGTGGTCTCGCCGTGCTGGATCGGCGGGGGGGCCTCTGCCGTCGTGCTGGGTCCCGCTGAGTGACGGAAAGAGAGAGAAAGAGAGAAAAAGAGAGGGAGAGAATTGTAAAACAAAACAAAAACTTGAAAAACGATTTTTCGCAACCGCTCTCTGTTTCTCTTTTTCACGCCTCTCTCTTCTTCTTCCTCTCCTCCTTCTCCGCCACCACCTGCTCCTTCTCTTCCTCCTCCTTCTCGCTCTTGTCGAGCACCACGAAGCCGGCCACCTGCTCCACGAAGCCGGCCCCGGACAGGCCAAGCAGCCCCCCGAGCGTCGCCGCGTCGTCGTCGGCGCCGTCGTTGATGGGACGGCCGGCGAAGCAGAGGCGCTGGGACTTCGGGGGGAGGTCAAAGGCGCCGGAGGCGTAGCCTCTCGCCGCTATCTGTTTTTTTTTCTTTTTTGTTGAAGGGAAAAATGAGAGCAAGAGAAGTGTGAGGTGAGGCTTTTTTTTATTTTGTTCCTCTCTCTCTACGGGAATGAAAATGAGAAAGAAAAGAAGAAGAACAAGAAGAAAGAAAGAAAGAAAAGACCTTTCGCTTCAGCTCTGCGACCGTGACCTCCGGGAGGCACCCCTCGAGGAGCTCAAAGTGCGGCTTTTGCTCCTGTTTGTCGCCTGCGGGGACGCGGACGAGGAGCTGGACCTGCGGTGAAGAGAAG
>Ga0210003_1003009_pt1 | contig 13954 bp, 13 predicted proteins | sample LantaG_FD_182804 | JGI IMG/M metagenome (GOLD analysis project Ga0210003, IMG submission 182804) | Deep subsurface microbial communities from Baltic Sea to uncover new lineages of life (NeLLi) - Landsort_02402 metaG (SPAdes) (version 2) | ecosystem: Environmental > Aquatic > Marine > Oceanic >... | reverse complement strand
CTGCTGCTGCCGCCTTCTCCTCCGCCCCCCCTTACATCCTCCCCGGCTTCCCTCGCCGTGGGAGTGAAGAAGATCCACGGAGAGAGGACCGAGGTCCAGAGCTTGAAGAGACCGTAAAAAAAGGGCAAGAACAGTAAAAAGAGCGCGGCATCGTAGCGGGATCCGACCAGTAAAGCTGCCGAGCAAATGTAAACCGCGTCGTGCATAGTCGAGGTCATACCTCCCGGCTCGGACAAGTCCCCGCCGCCGTGGAGGAGCGAGCCCGTGGCGTTGTCGAAGAGCGGCTCGGCGTGCCTCTTTAATGCCAACAGGCAGAGAGAAGAGACGGCGCTCGCCGCCGCGAAGCCGAGGAAGTGGCGCCCGCGGGCTTTGGGGGACGAAGGATGGACGAACCTGGCGTAGAAGAAGGCGAGCTGGGGGGTAGGGTTTTTTATGAGGGGGTTGGAGAGAGGAGAGGGAGGCGAGAGGTGAGAGAAGAGACGAGAAGGTCGAGGTCGAGGTTGAGAGAACGGAAGGCATTCGAAGACACTCACAATCGAGACCGCCACCAACGCTGTCAGTACTCGGATCCGCTTCTTGTTCTCATCGACGACGCGCTGCGCTCCCTTCTTCGACATCGTGGAGGGTTCGAAAGAAAAGAGAGAGAGTGAAGAGAGAGAGAGAGACGACGGTGCGAGATCAATCACTCGAGATCGATCCTTCAACCTCGACGCGGAAAAAAATGAATTTTTGTTTCATCTTTTCTTCTCTTTTCTTATTTTCTTTTCTCTTGCATCATCATCATCATCATCACCATCATCATCACCACCACCGCGCTGTTTCTGCTGCTGAAACCTGAAACAAAAACAAAAAAACTACTTCTGAAACTGTCAAAAACGAAGAGTTCAAAGCAGAGGGGAAATAAAAGGCAAAACGACTGTTCCTTTCTCTTCAACAAACGATCAAATACCAGAGCTCGGCCGTGACCAGCGCGATCCCGACCAGCTGCGGCGCCAGCTGCGCCCACGGCCTCGCCCCGAGCCTCCTCGTGAAAACGGCGGCCCCGACCGCTCCCAGCAGCAGCGTGGATCCCTGCAGGAAGTCGACGACTGCAGGATCCGCGGCCGGGGCCGGGACGAGCTGCGCGAGCGAGCGCGGCAGCAGCGACGCGTCCTCGAGCGAGCGCGCGAAGACGCGCGCGACGGTCCCGGCCTCTCGGAGGCCCCACTCCTCGTAGTGAGCCAAGGTCGCTGCCCAGGTAAGCGGGAGGTAGGCGTAGGCGACGCGGGTGAGGCGCGGAGGGAGGCGGGAGAGGAAGGGCGGGATCGTGGCGGTTGTGGGAGCGGGAGACGACGAAGAAGACGAAGAAGAAGAAGCGGAAGCGAGAAGCGCCGCGAATTCGTCCTTCGCTCCTCCGCCGCCGCTCGAAGCGACGACGCTCACCCCAGCGTTCGCCTCGAAGGCAGCCCTCCACAGCCAGTCCACCCCCCAGACGAAGCCCGCGGGGGCGGCCAGCAGCACCGCGGTGGCCAGCGCGTGCCAGCTGAAGAAACTAGCAGGCAGCCCCTCGTGCGGCGTCAGCTGCGATGCGATGAAGCCCGGGCTGATCCCGAGTTGCGCGGCGACGACGGGCAAGTGATGGACCGCGACGGCACCCAAAAGCATGAACATTAAGCAGAGCTCGGCGACCGACTCCTGGTGCCCGAAGTTCCAGATGTCCGCCGCCGGGGGACGCAGCCTGAACTCCACGGAGCGGTGCGGGCAGGCTGTTTTGGAAGAAGTAGGAGGAAGAAGAGAGGGAAAAGAAAAAGGGTCAGCTTCTTTTCTTTCGTCTTGCGCGTGTACAGCTCTGCGCGGTGGCCTTGGTGGCGTTGAGCGGGTTTGGAAGAGCCGACGACGGCGACGGCGCCCCGAGCGACGGGGAAAAAAAAAAAAAAAAAACTTTCTTCTCCAAAACCATTCTTCTCTCCCTCCTCCTCCTTCTTTCGCCTTACCCGCCTCGCAGGTGAAGCAATTGACGCAATTGGCATTGTCCAAAAGGTTCGCAGGATGAGATCCCAAGGGGCAGCCCTCGGTCTCCATGCCTTCGGGGGGCTCAGCGGGGCCTCCCTTGAAGCAGTGATAGGTGGTGCAATTGCCGGAGCAGACGCCCTTGCGCGCGCGGAGCTCGGTGAGGGCGAGTTTGGAGAAGAGAGCGTTCTGCCCCCCGATCGGGCACAGATACCTGCACCACAGCCTGTGCTCAAAGCCCAGCACGGCAGAACAGATAACAGCGCCCGCCGTGATCAGCAGCAGCAGCCAGGCCGACAGCGACGCGTGGTCGCTGAGCTCCCAGACTCTTTCCCAGACAAGGATGCCGAAAAAAAGCGCGTAGAGGAACCAGGGGCCCCACTTCTCTATCGAGTCCCGTGGCCACTTCCTCAGCGGCGTCTTGTCGATCATCTGTCGGCCCTTCTGCGCGATCTCGCCGAAGATCATGAAGGGGCAGATTGAGCCGCACCAGATGCGTCCCAGGAAAGGGTAGACGATGAAGGAGCCGGGCCACCACCTTGGGAGTTGTTGTTGATTTATTTTATTTTTTGAAAGAGAGGAGAGAGAGCGAGAGTCAGGTTTTTTTGAGTTTTTTCTTTCTCTTTCTCTCTTTCTCTTTCTCTCACTTTCTTTCTTTCTCTCTCTTTTCCCTCACCAGCACCAAAACAGGTTGAGACCGAAGTTGTGCGCCCTGTCCTGCGGACCCAAAAACAGGTACGCCACGTAGAGGACATAGATCGGAGCAACGATCTTGAAAGGCAGCGTGTCTCTCCAGAAGTCGCTCCTCACGAACGACTTGAGCCAGGGCAGCGTCTGCAGGAGGTTGATCCTGCCGCGGTCGCTGTCCGCCGCTGCGAACCAGAGGGCGTCTGCGGAGATGGTGGCGCCGTCGACCGAGGCGAGTAAAGGCATCGAAGAGGAAGGCTTGACGGGCTTTCTGCCGCCGGTGTTGGTGGAGTTGGAGCTGCTGCTGCCTCCGCTCGCGACGGCGACGGAAGTCGAAGCCCGCGCCGCCGCCTGCGCAGCAGCAGCAATGGCAGCGCCACCCCCGCCGTTCATCGAAGCGGAACCCACACCGCGCGTCGTCCTGCTCTTGACGAGGCCTGAGGCCGGAACCACCTGGTTTGCTTTCGCCCAGCTTTCTTTACCTGCTCCACCTCCCATCGAACCCCCCTTGCCGCCGCCGAAGTCGCGGTCGCCAGAGTGCACCGCCGCCCTCTCCACGGCGCTCTGCAGCTCCGCGATGTTGTCCGGGAAGGCGTAGGCCTCCAGCTGGCGCAGGGCCGCGGCGCTGAGCGTGGGAGGCGAGGCCGCGCCGGTCCTCCTGGCCAGGTCGCGGAGGAAGAAGTCGGCGAGCGGCGCGATGTCCGCCGGCCGCACGCGGAGCGGCGGGACGCTTTGGGGATTTTTTGATGGGGTTTGTTTTTGTGTGTTTCGGGAAGGGAAAAAAGTTGAGAAAAGAGGGTCGAGAGATCGAGAGGTCGAGGGCTTGAAGAGGAAAAGAGAGGCGGGGGAATTGAACAAAAAAAAAACATCTCACCGAATGACCGTCATCAGCGCCTCGAACCGCGGTTGCCTCCTCTCGGCCGTGATCATGATCCTGGCCGGCGACCTTAGGATCGGGGCAGGGGCCAGCTCTCCGGCTCCGGCCGCCCTCCGAGGGGAGAACGCGCGAGTATAAGTCCCGGAGGCGAGCAGCTGGACCAGCGCGTCGGCGAGCGACGGCGGCGCGAGGTGCACGTTGTTGAGCAGCAGTGTGCCATCCCTCAGGGCCGAGAGCAAACCCGGTCTCGCCCCTCTACCGAACAGGTCGGCGCCGTCTCCCGAGAGCCTGCCACAGTCCACGCAGACCATGGGACTGGAGTGGTCTGCGCTGCCGAAATGGACAAGAGCGGCGACGTTGTCTTTGTTCAACCCCGGTTCGCCAAAGACAAAGACGGGCCCACGCGCCGGGTCGCGCGACGCGGCGATTATCTCTTTGCGGAGCCGCGACGCGTACCTCGACACGCCGACGATGCCTCGCTTAGGCGAAGTGACTAAGAAAGGTTGTAAGGCCGCGGCGCGCTTGGCCGCGTCCTGGAGCTCCTGGCGTAGGGCCGCCGCATCCGCTGCTGCCAGCGCCGCGGCCTCCTCCCCGGCGTCGACGGCGCCGAACAGCAGCGCCCGCTCGGCGCCGGGGAAGAGCTCGGCGAGTTTGTTGAGGATCGCAGGCGTGATTCGAAGGATCGTTGTGGTCGCCGCGATGGAGCTCGAGTCCTCGCCGCCGTCCCCGAGCGTGACGATGTCGCTGCGAGAGGCGCGGTTGGCGAGGAGGTCGGAGGCGCCGAACGAGGCGCCGGGCCCCGCGGCGGTGTATCGAGATGAAGTTGAAGAAGAAGAGCTTAAAGAAGAAGAGCTTGAAGTTGAAGTGGAGGAGGAAGTCGTCAGAGGCGCGGAGGCCCTGCACTCGACCTCCCTGGCGACGCCCACTCTCCCGGAGCGCACCGCCACGAGGGCCGGGGGTCCACCTGTTGTGGTGGAGGGATGGAAAGAGAGAAGAGAAAAATATAAGAGTTTTTTCTTTTCTTCTTTTTTCCTCTGAAAAAAACCCGAAAAGATCAACAATGAAAAAAAAGCACCAACGCTAAAAAAACAAAAACGCACCTGGCACGAGCACCTTCTGCCCCGGGGACAGCGTCTCCCTCTCCGCGTTCGCCGCCAGCCAGGTGGCCGCGTCCAGGGAGAGGCGGGAGAAGGGCAGGAACTGGGTGAGCCAGGCCGTCTCCTCGTCGTCCGTGAAGAAAGGGTCGTCGACGTCAACGTCGGCGGCGTCGGAGGTGGAGGAGGAGGAAGGGGTCGAGATGTTTGACAAAGCTGACGAAGAAGATGGGGTCGGGGAGCTTGAAGGAGACTCGTCATCTTTCTCTGCTCTCGTCAGCAGCAGCGGGGGCCTTTCCGCTCCGAATTTGCGCACGGACGATACGATTCGAGCTGCTGGTGCCGTCCTGCGAGGCGGCAGAGCCCGGAGCGGGCGGACGAAGCCGCCAGCGGGAGATGATGCGAGGATCATTTCGATGGGTTTTTTTTCTCTCTCGAACGATGAAGTTTGGCTCGTCGCTCCATTTCGCCCGACGGAAAAAAAAGCAAAAAAAAAAAAAAAAAAAAAAAAAAAAAAAACTCGAATCAAGCTTTCTCTCTCTCTCTTCTTCTTCTCGTCGCGTGCTCTCCTAGCCCCGTTCCTTCGTTCACACATTCCTCGCGCATCCTGACGTCAGGCTCGGTCTGCTCTTCACATATCAATCGAAATCAAACCTAGAACCGAGGCCATGCTCGCGCAGCGAATGTCGACGGCAAAGTCGGCGGCGGCATCGACGACCTCGCTGCTGCCGTCGGCGCTGGCATCATCGGCGTCGCATAGTGTTCTCGCCGCACCTCGCAATCTCGTCGTGGCGAGGAGGCGACGCGCTTCCATTTCTTCTACTATGAGGTAAGGCAATCTTTAGCTGTGTTTTCTCAGTAGATTTTCGTAAAGACAGGGCTACGACGACGGCAGAGGAGGAGAGAGATGGCATTTTTTTCTTCTTCTACTTCCGACCTCAACGGCTCTCGTTCGCTCTCGACCTCGACCTCAACCACAACCTCTTCCTCTTCCTCCTCCTCTTTCCCACCACAAACCACCAGCGTCCGCGCCTCCGCCTCCTCCTCCTCGGCAGCAGCAGCCCCGGCCCCTACGACGGCGCCTTCCACCCTCTCCTCTACCGCCGTCGACGCCCCCGGAGCAGCAGCAGCAGCAGTCGTCGAGCCTGAGGCCGCTGCTCCCGCAAAGATCAGTTGGTGGAAGAAGCACGACCCCTTGGACAACATCGTCTCGGTCTCGTCGGTCCACGACCTGCTCGACGTGTTCGCCGGGGCCGGGGACAAGCTGGTGCTCATCGACGTGTATGCCGGTGAGGAGAGAGGAGAGAGAGGAGTTGGGATTGTTTTTTGGGTGGGGGAGGGGGTCGATTTTTTCTCTCTCACCTCGAAAAACTCGTCTCTCCAAAAAAAATCAAACCCAAAACCCCAAAATCCATCCAGAATGGTGCCACGCCTGCCGCGGGATCTCCCAGAAGGTCTTCGGCCTCGCCCGCGACCGCCCCAAAGACCTCGTGCTCGTCAAGCTCGACTTCGACGCCAACAAGCAGCTCGCCAAGGCGCTCGGCGTCCGGGCGCTGCCGTCGTTCGCCGTCTTCCGCGGCGCCGACGGCAAGCTCGACCTCTTCACGGCCGGGCCCGCGAGGGCTGCCCTGCTCAGGGAGAAGGTCGAGCTGTACGGTGCTCCCAGGTGCGTCTTGAGCGGGAAGATCGGAGGGTACGAGCCGACGCCGGAGCTGAAGGAGCTGCTGGAGAAGCAGGAGAAAGCGGCAGCAGGAGGAGCGGAGGAGGGAAGCGAGTAGAAAGAAAGAGAGAAGCAACAAAAACCGCGTCTTTTTTTCTTTCGACCTCGACCCCCACCACCTCAAGAATTCCTTTTTCCTTTCCTTCTTTCTTCTTTTAAAAGTATACCTCGTCCCGGCCCAGTCCAGAGCTTTTCTTTTTCGAATCGAATTTTTAATCCGATTCCTTACGCACACCCTGTAACACACACTCTTTATCGAAACAACACCGGAGGAGGAGAAACCACGAGAGAGAGTGAGCGAGCGGGCGAGGTCGAGGTCGAGAATTTTTTTTTTTTCCTCGGCCTCCTTCGCTCTTCACTCTTTCTCTTTCTTGGCCTGCAATCTACCGTCTTTGCGCCTTCTTTCCTCCCTCCTTCATCATGCAGGCTATCGCTACCCGCTCTGCCGTTCAGGCTCCCGTCGCCCGCGCGTCCAAGACCGCGTCCACCTCCTCGTCCATGCGCGGTGAGTTTCGCGAGCTTCTTTCTTCTCTCGCCGCGCTCTCTCTGAGTTTTGCGAGCTTCTTTTCCAAACCTCCAACGCGAAACGACGAAGAAGAGACGGCGAGCGGCGGCTTCGTTTCTGAAAGCGAACTCTCTCCCTCGCGTCCTATCCCTCTCTCACGCCCTCTCTCGCGCCTCTTCCTCCGCACACAATCCACATCACAGTCTGGCAGGCGGTTGACAACAAGTAAGTCCGGTTCAATTTTGTTTTCGGAGGCCCGCAACGCGGGGGGAGCAGATAGAAAAAAACTTTAGCTCCTTGAGAATCAGCAAGTCTTTTTTCTCTGAGTCTTCTTTTTTCTTGCCTTCGAGTTTTCGCCTTACCGCCGCGCGGAGCCCTTGCGGCGCGCCTCGCCCTCCGCCGCCGCCCGCGGCGACTTGCGTCGACCCCAATGCGCGTGGTTTCCAGGAGCAATGCGGCGGCGCAAGCGGTCGGAATTCGGCGTGGATCGATCAAGTGTTTCTTCCTTCCAAAAAAGAAGAAGAAAAGAAGGTGTCAAAACTCTGCCTCCTCGAAAAAAACGGCGCGCGCCGCCACCCTTCGTTCGCGCCCTCCGCGCCCTCCGCGACCCGCGCTGCGCCCCCAGGGCGCCGCGCCGCGTCGCCATCAAAGTGTCGCGCTGGCGAAAAGCGATGTCTAGACGCCCGGAGCGGGGGGGATTGGAAGTTTCTTCTTTCTTTCTTTCGCTCTTCGAAGAATTAAAGAGCGAACAGAAAAAATTCCTCCATTCTCGTCCGCTCCCCCTGCCCCCGCCCCCTGCCTCAATTGCGCCTCTTCCCTCCCTCTCGCCCCCGCGACGCTCGCGGTCAGCCAGGGCCATGCCAGAAGCGGGAGTTTGAGGCGGATCGACGCGCACGCAGGCTCAGATCGACCACGGGAAAGGGCCCAATTTTTTCTCCTCTCTTCTTTTTCTTGCCGCTTCTCTTGGCCAGCACGCCGCCGCGCTCGCCACTCATTTTGCTCTCTCTTCTTCGCTTGGTCAAACTTCGACCTCAACCTCATTCCCTCTCTTTTTTTCCTTATCCTCTAACCTCCTCCTCCTCCTCTCCACCACCACCACCACCCGCCTCTTCTCCACCACTCCCAAAGGTTCTTCGAGACCTTCTCCTACCTGCCCCCGCTCTCGGACGCGGAGATCGCCAAGCAGGTCGACTACGTCACCCGCAACGGCTGGGTCCCGGCGCTCGAGTTCGCCGACCCGAGCCAGGCCTACGTCGCCGACACCAACACGGTCCGCATCCGCAACTCGTGCGGCTACCAGGACAACCGCTACTGGTCGATGTACAAGCTGCCCATGTTCGGCTGCACCGACTCGTCGCAGGTCCTCAAGGAGATCCAGTCGGCCACCAAGTCCTTCCCCAAGGCCTACATCCGCCTGGTCGCCTTCGACCCCAACCGCCAGGTGCAGGTCGCCGGCATGCTCGTGCACCGCCCCAAGTCTGACGACATCCAGGCGCCCGACCAGCGCTCGATCTAAGTTTTTCGTTCGCGAAAAACTTGGGGATAGAGTTAGCAGCAAAGCAGCATGAATCGCAGCAAAAAAACAAAAAAGCAATAAGGGCAAAACAAACGAAAACAAGTTTTCACTCGGGAGGAGGGGACGAATTTTAAAGACGAGGAGACTTTTTTTCACTTTCTTGAAGCGCAAGCAGTTGAACCAGCTCTTCGCCGCTCAGTGAAGTCTTCCTCGCTCTTGAGATCTCCCCCCCCAGCCCCCAAAGATATCACCGAGGTGGAGAGAGAAAGAGAGAGAGAGTTCGAGAGTGAGTGGAGTGAGGAGAGAGAGATAGCGAGAGAGAGGGAAACGACGGATGTCTTGGTTTGGCGCGCGAAAAAAACGTTTCCGTTTTTTTTTGCTTTGCTGCCTTTCCTGTGCCGTTAGTTCTTCTCTGTTTTCTTCTTCCTCTTCGTTGTTTCTTTAAGAAAACAACACCACGCTCTCCTCAATCTCGACCTTCTCGATCTCGGACCTCTCTTTCCGCCTGAAATTTTTGAATTTAAAAATTCCTTTTTTACCAACACCAAAAAAACAAAAACACCAAACCAATAACCCGAGAAGAAAACTGAAAATCCTGTCCGCTGTCAAATTCGAGAAAACAGAAAAAAAAAATGGAGAAGAGGGGAGTGTATGCCTTTCGTTGTCTCTCTTTTGTGGTCGTCTCTCTTTCATCGGAGTTGTTCAAAACTCGGAAAGGCGCGGAAAGCAATTACACGTATGAAGCGGGCGCGAGAAAGTTGTTTCGTTTTCATGTGTCTCTCTTCTCTCTTTCTCTTTCTCTGTTCAAAAAAAACAAAAAAAAAACTCAAAACTCTTCTCTTCTCTTCTTCTTCTAATCCAAACCCGCCGCGTCCCTCAGCGCCGATGCCAGCGCCGCAACATCCAAATGCCCCCCTCCGCTCTCCTCCACCTGCCTCCAGTGAACCACGGCGGCGCTCGCCGCGGGAGTGGGGACCTTCACTTTGGAAGCCGCGGCGGCTCCGTGCCTCGCCGCTGCCGCGAGCGCAGAGACGCACGCGTCCGCCGGGGCCGCGGGGAACGCCGTCGGGGTCTCTACCATCCTCCTCGCCGCCGCCGCGGGGCCCAGGCGGGAGGCTGCCGCCCCTCCAGAGTGGCATAATTCGGAAGCGAGCCTCGCGACGTGCGCCCTCGCCCTCGGAATCTTGAGAGCGTCGGCGGCCGCGGCGGCCTCTGCCACGGCTTCGAGTAAACCGGCGGCGAGCACCGCGGAGACCCCTGCGACGTCACCGGCCACTGCGGGGGACTGAGACAGGAAGAGCACGTCTCGGCAAAGGGGCTCGAGGAGGATCTCGGCCGTTTCAGCAGCCGTGGGAGGAGAAGAAGGAGAAGGAGGAGAAGAAGAAGAAGCGCCAACGCCGGCGGCAGCGGCGGCAGCGACGTCATTGTTGTTGTTGCTGTCACCACTCTCGCTCTCGCTGCTGCTCTTCGCACCCGCGACGTGAGCGAGCAGCGCCCCGCGCCGCACGGCGTCGGCGTCGCCCGTCAGGTGCACGGCAGCAAAGTCGAAGGAAGGCTGCGGGAGGAGCTTGGCGGTGGCGACGAGCGCGTCGCGCGAGGCGGGACCCAGGGCGACAAAGCTCCGTCTTTCCTTTTTCGTCGAGCTCGAGCTGCCCGCCTTGCTCGCGACGGAAACCACCGCCCTCGCCGCGGCCTCCAAGGGACCGTCGCCGGGCAGGCAGCACAGGACGACGTCGCAGCCCAAGGCCACCTCGTCGAGCATCGGGCACCAGGTGGCCCCCGCCGCCAGGGCGGGCTCCGCGGCCGCTTGCCCGCCGGAGACGAGCAGGAAAGGCTTGGTCGAGGTCGCGCCGGCAGCGTTTTCGCCCGACGGACCTCCTCCGCCGCTTCCTCCTCCCGAGGGGATTTTCCTGAGCAGGCGCCCGAAGATCGAGGTCTTTTTCTTCTTGGGTTGCGAGTCGTTGGCAGTTGCTGATGTTTCTCCTGCTGCTGCTTCCGCTGTCGTTGTTGTTGTCGTCGCGGTTTCGTCTTTATCATTATTCTCTTCAGCAACAATCGCCCTCGGCGAAGACGCCGCCGCGGGCGAGGAAGCCAGAGACGCCACCGCCGCGGTCACCGCAGGCATCGCCGCGGCGGCGCACGTTATCCTGAGGCTCGGGTCGAACGTCGGGAGGGTCCCGGCATCATCCGCGGCGGCCCCCTCGGCGGAGAGGTGGGCTTGGAGGGCGTGGGCGAGGGCTGGTTGCGTGTGTGGTGGAAGTTTTTTTCTCGAGGAGGTTGAGGTTGCGAGCGACGACGACGACGACGACGATGGCATCATCAAACCTGCTGCCGTTTCTCTCTCTTTCCTCTTCGTCCTCCTCTTTTTCATCTATCTCACCTGCCGAGAGCGGCGTCGCGACAGAGACAAAGCCGATGACGCGCGGGGGAGGCGAAGAAGAGGCCTCCATGGCTTTACGCAAGCGAGAGCAAAAGAGGCTGGGAGATCGAGAAGAAGAAGAAGAAAAAAGGAAGCGAAAGAAAAAAAAGAAAATGAAGAGTTTCTTCTTTGTTTTGTTTTTTTCTTCGATTTACAAAAAAAAAGCTCTTCCCCCCTTTACTCACCAAGCCCCGCTCCCGACGCCCGTCGCGGCCTCGTCCTCTGCCTCCGCCACGATCTCCTCGAGCCTCTGCAGCCTCCTCGCCAGCTGCTGCGTGACCGAAGACTGCTGAACCGCGGCCTCGCGCACGCGGCGCAGGGTCGCGGGCGGAGGAGGGCGAGGGTGCCTCTGCCGCTCGGCGGCCGCGGCCGCGGCAGCGGCGACCGACGAAGGGACGAGGAGCTCTTTGCCTGCTGCGTTTCCGCTTCCGCTTCCGTTCCCGTTGCCCGCCGCTCCCAGCCTCAGGTGCAGCGCCGCGGCCCTCCTCCTCAGCTCCTTGACCTCGGAGGCCAGCGCCTCGACCTCCGCCTCGGCCTCCGGGAGCTCCCTCTGGCCGAAGAACCGCTCTGCGGCCGTGGCCGGAGCCCCGGGGAGACCCCAGTGCAGCCTCGCGAGCAGCCTTGCTCGCGCCTCCAAGTTCTCCTGCAGGGCCTTGGCGCGAGAGAGCCTCTCGATCGACGAGCGCTCGCGCTCTCCCAGGGCGGCGTCGGCCTTCTCTCGCAGGGCCCTCCCGCGCTCGGTCGCAGCGGCGGCCGCTTCCTTCAGCTCGGCAAAGGCGCCCGAGAGGGCGAGCGAGGAGGCGTGCGCGAATTCGACGGGCCCGTCGAGCAGGGCCTTGGCCGAGGCGGCGAGGGCGGCTGCCCCCGCGGGCTGGGACGCGTCGTTCGAAGACGCGGAGGTCGAAGAAGAGGCGTCTTTCGGAGGCAGGGCGGGGAGCGGCGGCGGGCCGGCGAGGACTCGGGCGAGCGCGGGCGACGGCGGCGGGTTTTCGTTCGTCGACGTCGCTGCTGTCGTTGGTGTTCCCTGCGGCGTTCCTCCTCCGGACTGCAACGCCGAGCGAGAGAGAGCGAGCAGGTCGTTGCTCGCTTGGACAACAGCAACAGGAGCTGGCGAAGAGAGCACCGCGGCGGCGGTCGCGGCAGCGGCGGAAGCACCCGCGGGCCGAGCGCACCTCGCGAGCGCCGCCTTCCCCCCTTCGAGCAGCAAAACCAAACCCCCCTCTGCCGGCGGGGCGGCGACGGCCGCGGCTCCGAGGGGTCGAGCGTCGAGCAGAACGGTGGGCCCCTGGCGGAGAGAGCGCGCCCTGACCCGGGGCAGGCCGGTGCTGCTGAGGCTCGATGAAGACGACGACGACGACGAAGAGGCGTTGTTGTTTGCGCCAGTCGCGGTCGTCGCCAAAGAACTCGCTAGCCTCGCCGCGAGCGCGGGCAGCCAGTCGACATCGATCGCAAAGGCCTCGCCCGTCGAGGAGGACAGGGCGTAGATCCTGGCGTCGTCGTCCGGGTCAGGGAGCATCGTGAGCGGGAACCGGGGTTGCTTCTTTTTCTTTGAAGCTTCGTCGTCGTCGTCGTCGCCGTCGTCGTCGTCGTCGTCAGAGTCGCCGTCGTCGTCGTCGTCGCCGCCGTCGCCATCGCCGTCGCCGTAGCCAAAGGTCGCTGCCTCGCTGCCGTTGCTCTTCCTCTCCTTCTTCCCTCCGCCGCTCAGGTCGACGACGTCGAGCAGGAGAAGCCTGCGCCCGCGCGTCGGGGCCGCGGCGCGGCAGACGGAGGAGACAGCCGTGGCGGCAGGAGAAAGAGGAGAGGCGTCGAAGTCGTTGTTGTTATTGCCGCTCGAAACGGCGACGCGAGGCGCCGAGGAGCCGAAGGCAGGTGCCGCGGCGCTCCCGGCCAGCGCTGCCGCCCCGATCTTCCCGGAGGCCGTCGCCTGGAGCACGGCGATGGCTCCCGGTCGCAGGGCCAGCGCGGCGATCCCCACCGCGGAGTCGCCGGGAGGGCAGAGGTGGTGAGTCGGAGGTCTTTTTCCATTTTCGTTACCTCCGGGGACCAGCAGCGGCAGCGGGCCCGCGAGCGCCGGGGAGTGCTCGTCCAGCGCGTGCGGCCTGATCCTCGCGACGCCCTTCGCAGAAGACGACGAGGAAGCAGAGTAGGAATGAGCGGCGGAAGAGGGGAGCGCTCGCTGGACCCATGCCCGGGCTTCGCTGCTTGCTGTCGCCACCGAGCTCGCCAGCGCCCGCACCGCGGCGGCCTCGAGCGGCGCCCCGAACGGGGCGACAGGGCACAGCGAGAACACCGCGCCGTCGCTCGCCTGCACGTAGACGGTGAGGCGCTCCCAGGGGGACCAGTCGGGGGCCCCGAAGGCGAAGCCCGAGGCGCGCCTCGCCGCGGCGAAGGAAGGGGTCAAAGTCGAGGAAGCAGCAGCAGCGGAAGAAGTGGAGGTCGTCGCGTTTGCCGAGAGCGAGAGAGCGCGAAGGCCCAGGGGCAAGCCCTTGCTCGAAGAAGCAGCCGAACTACTGCTGCTGCTCCTCAGCGCCGCCGCGAGCTCAAACTCCTGCTCTGGCGCGGGCGCGTCCGCCGCCGACGCGTGATAGATCCGCAGACAGGAATCCGAAGTCAGCAGCACGGCGTGCGCCGGCGACAGCGGGTGCCAGCTCAGCTGCAGGACCCTGAGCCCGGGGCGGGAGGCGAAGAGCTCGCTGGCCAGGGGAACGGAGGCGGCCTCGAAGACGCGGACCGTGGGCGAGGCGGCAGGGTCGTTAGGCAGGGGGCGCCCGCCGGAGGAGACGGCGACGACGCGGGCTGCGTAGAGGTCGTCGCCGAGATCAAATCCGTTTTCTTCGCTTCCTTGTCGCCTGTCCTTCTTCTTCTTGTTCTTCCTCCGTCCAGCCAGAGCCAGTCGCGCTCCGTCGGCGGAGACGCACGCGTGCTCGACGTCGAACTCGAGCGGCGGGTCGAGGCGGAGCACGCGCGTCGGGGCCGGGCGGGAGGAGGGCTGGTGAAAAAGCGTCGGTGTTGTTGTTGTTGTTGAGGTCGAGGTCGAGGTGTTGAGCATTCGATTGTTGATGGGGCATCGATGTTGCCGCTCGCGGCTTCCTCTCTCTTTCTTCTCTCTCTCTCTCTCTCTCTCTCTCTCTCTCTCTCTCTCTCTCT
>Ga0210003_1003007_pt1 | contig 13956 bp, 9 predicted proteins | sample LantaG_FD_182804 | JGI IMG/M metagenome (GOLD analysis project Ga0210003, IMG submission 182804) | Deep subsurface microbial communities from Baltic Sea to uncover new lineages of life (NeLLi) - Landsort_02402 metaG (SPAdes) (version 2) | ecosystem: Environmental > Aquatic > Marine > Oceanic >... | reverse complement strand
TCTCTCTCTCTCTCTCTCTCTCTCTCTCTCTCTCTCTCTCTCTCTCTCTCTCTCCGATCCGTGAAGCAAAGAAGATGAAGCAAAGAAGGCGAAGCAAAGAAGAAGGAACAAGGAAGAAGAAGAAGAGAAAAGAGAAGAAGAGAAGAAAAAACTCCTCTTCAAAACTTCTCTCCCTCTCCCCCCACCTCAACCTCTCTTCCCACCTCTCTTTTTCCTCTAATGCCTCCGCACCAGCTTCTTCAGGTAGTAGTACGACACCGCGTGGAACACGGCGTAGAACAGCAGCAGCACCAGCACGATCTGCCATGCCGTCTGCTCGAAGCCCCAGTACTCGAGCACGCCCTGGCCAGACTGCAGCTCGGTGCATTTCGGCTGCAGCTGCGCCTCGGTCAGATACTGGATCGGTAGGTTGAGGTAGTTGTTGGCAGGGTCCATCGGCCAGGTCTTCTTGGCCTCCTCGTAGGCCGCGACGTCGTTGTCCTTGTCGAAGGGGGCGATGCCGTAGGGGGCCGGCCACTTCTGGCAGCCGTCGGGGTAGAAGAACCTGCGGCCAGTGAGCTCGTTCTCCGAGAAACCCACCAGCGCCCAGCGGTGGTAAAAGATGTACGACAGCCACCGCAGCGGCGGGATCCGAATGAGCCTGATCCTGATCCAGAAGCCCATCAGCAGGATCCCCAAGGTCGAGTAGCCCACGGCGTTCATGTAGGCCATGTCCTGCGTGTGCGAGCCGTAGACAAACGCGACCAGCGCCTGGATCGCGCACATCGAGACGAGCGAGATCAGCACGGCAAACATCAGGATCGGGGCGGCGCCGGTGCGGAGCCCGACCATACCGTAGGTGATGAAGCCGCCGAGCACGGAGAAGAGGATGATGAAGGGCAGGGAGGCGACGGTGAGGGCGGCGTGGTAGGCCGAGGGCATGTAGAGGCCCGAGCGGACGTCCTGAAATTTTTTTTTTCATGAGTCGGGTTTTTTTCGTTCTGGTCGAGTGAGCACTTTTGTTTCTTCTTCTTCCTCTTCATCTTTTCTGCTTTCTCTCTTTCTCGTCCCTCTTTCTCTCTCTCTTTCAAAAAACTACAAAACTCTCAACCCTCTCTCCTCCTCACCGAGATGAAGAACGCGCGGTCGTTGGCGTACAGCGACATGTAGCAGAAAGGGAGCAGCGAGAAGACGATGATCTCGAAGAAGAAGGTCGCGACGAAGCGGCTGTTTGGTTGTTGGTGGGGTTAAAGAAGAAAAGGGTGAGTTCTTTTCTTTTCCTCTTCTTTCTTCTTCTCTTCCCTCTCTCTCTCCATCTCCAAAACTCTCTCTCTCTCTCTCTCTCTCTCTCTCTCTCTCTCTCTCTCTCTCTCTCTCCCAAACTCTCTCTCTCTCTCTCTCTCTCTCTCTCTCTCTCTCTCTCTCTCTCTCTCTCTCACCCTGCCGTCGACGGCTCCAGCTTCACGCCATAGGCGATCAGCCCCGCGCAGGCAGACACCCAAACGGCGAGCATCAGCCTCGACGTCGCGTCGGCCGGGTTGCGCAGCTGGTTGACCCACGCGCGCTGGGTCAGCACGCCAAACTGCGTCAGCCACGAGGTCGGGTACTTGGCGAAGCGCTCGTCGGGCCTGCGCAGGAAGGGCAGCACCTTCTCGAGGACGGTCGGGGGCGGAGGTGGGGGAACAGATGTCGCGGCGGAGGTCGGACGGTTGTTGTTGTTTCGGTTGGACTCGGCGTTTTTCGCAACAACAGCGGCCGCGGCTGCCTTGCCGGGGCTGCCGCCGCCGGCGGCCTCGCGGGCGGCCTCGGCCTCCGCGTCCCTGGCGGCCCCGCGCTCCATCGCGGCCAGCAGCGTCCCGTCGGCCCCGTCTCCGGCCGGGGGCAGCGCCCTCGACGACCAGCGAGCGGCAGCAGCCCCAACGTCCGCCGTCGTCGTCATCGAGCGCGCGGCCCACCCCGGAGGCTTGGCGAATCCCACGGAAACCAGGTCGATCAGCCAATCGGAGACGGCGCCGTCGCGTCGAGGGGAGTGCCTGTAACCCAGCGTTCCAAACCAAGGGGCGGCCTGGGCAGGGGTGCCGAAGTAGAGCAGCTGGCCTTCGGACAGCACGCACACCTTGTGGAACATCTCCCAGATCGCCGAGCGAGGCTGGTGGACCGACGCGATCACCGTGTGGCCCAGGCGAGCGAGCTTCGAGACGTAATCCATGATGTTGAGCGCCGCGAACGAGTCCAATCCAGAGGTGGGCTCGTCCAGGAACAGGACCGAGGGGCGGGCGATCAGCGAGCAGGCGATCGTCAGCCTGCGCTTCTCGCCACCGCTCAGCCCACGAACGCTGATACCTCCCGGTAACGTTCCGCCGACTTGCGTGTTCCTCGACCTCCACAGGCCCATGGTCTCCAAGACCATCCGCATGCGCTCCTCGACGTCGGCCGCGGAGCGCCGGCCGCCGATGCGCAGCCTGGCGTGGAACTGTAAAGTTTCCAGCGCGCTCATGGTGGGAACAAACATGTCGGACTGGTTGACGAAGGCCGAGACGCGGCGGAACCTTTTGCCGACGGCGCGGCCGTTCATCCAGATCGCGCCCTCGATCTTCCCCGCCGGGCGGAAGCCGGACAGGATTTCGAGCAGCGTGGACTTGCCTGCGCCGGAAGGGCCCACGATGGCGCACATCTCCCCAGGGACGACGGCGCCCGTGGCCGGAGCGAGGATCTGTTTGGGCAAAAGCGTGTTCCTGTCGGTGACCGTGCACGCGAGCCTGAGCCACGAGAGGTCGGCCGGGTAAGGGACGGCGAGGGCTCCCGGGTGGGCGTTGTTGGGAGGGGACCAGCGGGCGTCACAGTAGCAGGCGTCCTGTTCGATTTTGGTGGAGGTGGAAGTGGTGGTTGAGTTTTTTTTTGTTTTTTTTCGAGGGGAGAGAGAGCGCGCGAGAGGTCGGCGGCGGCCGAGTGACCTCTCGTCCGCAGGAGGAGGAGGGGACTCAAGGCTCTTTCTTTCTTTTTTGATTCCCGTCTCTCTCCCTCTTTCCGACGCCTCTGGGCCCTGCTCAACCCACTTGGACCTCGCCAATTGCAACACCGCGTCGGTCTCGAGCCCGTTTGCTGCCGGTTGAGCCGGAGAGGGCAGGCAATCGAGGAGCGGAGAGGCCCCCAGCGGGCAAGGGGGAAGGAGCGATGAAGCAGCAACAGCAAAAAAAAGCTCGACGTTGTCGTTTTTCTCGACTCAATCAAGCCATCCCCACCGGGAAAAACCGAGGCGCGCGCGAGCCTTTCCGTGGTTTTTCTTCCTTTCGAACAACCACAGAGGCGAGATCACGCTCGATGCCATCTCAATTGCCAAAAAGATCAACAGCTAAGGCGCTCTCTCAGCTCCAAAAACAAAAAAAGACTCACCTCGCACTTGCAGGCGCGGTTCCATCGAGGGAGCAGCGTCCGGCGCGGCGTCGTCGCCGCCGGATTGGCGCCCCCGTCCGAGTCGCCCTCCAGCGCGCCGCCGTCCGCGGCCCCGTTCATGCCGTCGTCAGCGTACAGGGAGGTCTGCTTGAACGACGCGGCGCGCTCCTTGGCGAGCGCCGCGCCCTTTCCGGCGGACGCTCCTCCTCCGGCAGCGGCGGGCGTGGAGGCCTCCGAAGGCGAAGGGGCATCCTTCGTCCGGCCCGACGACCCGATGCGAGCGAGCAGCTTGCCCAGCCTCGTCAGGCTTCCGTTGATCTTCTCGAGCGCGTAGAGCAAGAAGGCCAGGCCCAGGATGTGTCCCAGCACGAAGCTGGGGATCCAAAGGCTCAAGAGCGCGCCCATTTTGGGAGGTGAAAGGTGGGGAAAAGGAAGAGGGAGAAGAAGAGGCGAATGCTCTCTCTCTTTTTTTTCTTTGCTTTGCTCTTCTTCTTCTTCCGCTTACTCGTTCAGCTTCGGAGGAACGAACGTGCGCGCAGGAGGTGAGAGAGAGCGCTCTTTCCTGTCTGCTGCCTCTCCCTCCACTAAAAAGGAGAAGCAGGAGAAAAGGAGAAAAGAGAAAGAAAGAGAACGCCGCTGTTTGCCTCCTCTCTCAAAGAGAAGGAGAATCGTCGATTTGTGAGTTGAGGTGCTTGCTTCCCCCCCTCGCATTTTCCTCCTTCTTTTGCCCACAAACAAAAGAAAAAGAGATAGGATTTTGAACGCACTTTGTCGCGTGAACAGCTCCCTCGCCTTTCCTTCTTTTTCCAAAGCAACACCATGACCGTTCTTTCATTGAACGCACAGAGACCTAACCGCGGCGGCGTTGCGTCGTCTACTGTAACATCATCGTCGTCGTCGTCGTCGTCGTCGTCGATCGATCGTCGAACTCCTCCGCTTCTTCTTCTTTCTCGACCTCGACTCTGCTTCACAAGCACCACCTCTTCCGCTTCTTCTCCTCCGTCTCTCGACCGTCAGGGCCGCCTCACGACCGCCAGGGTCTCCCTCTGGGACTCGATCTTCGGCGGCGGAGAGAAAGGAGGGGGAGCAGCATCAGCAGCGGCAGCAGCAGAAGAAGAACTCGTCCTCCTCGACCCAGACTCGCTCCCTGCCTGCCTCCCCGAACCCGTGCTCTCCCGCACTTTCCTGTCGGGAAGGCCGCTCGCGGTCGCCTACACGGCGTCCGTGGACGGCTGGTCCGCTCTCGTTTTCCACGAAAAGTGCGACTTCAAGGGCCCGAGCTTGGTCGTCGCCGAGACGACAGAGTGAGAGCTCTTTGACTTTTTTTTGACTTTTTTTTGAAAAGTTTCCCCCTCCTTTGTTTCTTCTTTCGCGCTCTCTCCCACGCCCCCACTTCTCTCTCCATCTCCCCTCCTCGTCACCAATATAAACATCAGCGGTGCCGTCTTCGGGGGCTATTTCTCGGACTGCTGGACCAGCTCCGACGACTACAAGAGCTCCTTCAAGCCCTTCCTGTTTGCGTTTTCCGACGACGACGACGGCGGCGACGGCGGCGGCGACGGCGAGAGGAAGCTGCCTCTGGGGAAAAGAGAGGTTTTTGTCTGCGAAAAGGTCGGAGGCCCCGAGGCGGCGCTGTTCGATTACGGTAAGATGTTGCTGAGATGCGCTCTCTTTTGCCCTTTGAGAGAGAGAGAAAAAGAGAGAGAAAAGTCGGAGGAGGAGGAGAAGAAGAAGGATCGAAGAAGGAGAAGAAGAAGCAAAGAGCTCAACTCTCTCTCTCTCTCTCTCTCTCTCTCCCTCTCTCTCTTTTCCTTCTCAAAACTTCAACAACAACAACAACAACAAAAAAAACTCTCTTGAACAGCTCGAGGAGGCCCGCAGTTCGGCTCCGACGGCCTCCTGATCGGACCCCCACTCTCCCCCGTCATGGGGGGCTTCGCCGGGCCCGACAGCCCGACGCAGGGCGCCGGCGACCTCCGCTCTGCCAAAAGCAGGTTGGGCCTGAGCTTCGCGGAGCTGCCCAAGAGGAAAAACGGAGCGAGGAGGAGCTTGTTCGGCGGCGGGAAAGGGAACGGCGGAGGCAGCGACGACGGAAGGGATGAGGCGACGCTGAGGGAGGTGACTGTGTACTTTGCTCCGGAGCTCGCGAAGCTCTATCGGTAAGAGGGGGAGGGAAAGAGTGAGAGAGAGAGAAGGTTGTAAGAAGAAGGAGTCCCGTTTTTTTTCTTCGTTCGTTTTCTGTTTTCCTTTTTTATTCATTGTGTTCTTCTACTTCTTTTTTACAAGGGGGTGAATTCGAGATAGTTCAAGTGATGTGTGTGGTTGCGAAGAGAGACGGCGGATCCTTCTACCTCCTTTTCTTCTTGTTCTTCTTTTCTTTTTTCTTCATGTCGCCGCCGTCGTCGTCGCTTCGGCCGCGTTTCTCGCCCGTGTTGCTCTTCGAGAGCGGAGCAGCAGCGACAGCAGCAGCAGCGGCAGCGGCAGCACCACTGCTGCTTCTCGGCACCGAGACGGTCCCAGCAGCGACGTCGACGACGGCCCCGGCGGCGCGGAGAAGCTCGGCAGCCGCGGCCAGCTCTTCTCCTTCTCCTCCTTCGCTCGAAGATGAAGACGATGACGGAAACCCAAGCAGCCGCGCCGCGTCCGCGAGCGACGATGACGACGAAGACGAAGAAGAGCCCGCGCCTCCTCCTCCTCGCCACCCAGCGACAAGCGCCCTCGCCGCCACGGACCTCGCGTGCGGCAGCAGCAGGTCCAGCAAATACGGACTCATCCTCGGCGCCTCCTCCAGCACCGCGGCGAGAGCCCTGGCGTCCCCGCCCCGCGCGAGCGCCGCGGCCCGCAGCGCGGCGAGCACGAACGGGTGCCTCCGGTCCTCCTCCCTGACCCTCTGCATCGAGAGGTTGATCGCAGAAGAGGAAGGGGATTTGGAAGAAAAGGACATCGCCTGGGAGTAGAGGATGCGATAGGAAGAGAACTCCGCCCTGTTTCGGAGGCAGAGGGAGAAAGAGGACGACAGCGACGACGCCGACGCCGACGACGACGGAGCTCCGTTTGCCCTCCTCGCCGCCGACGCTTCTTCTTCGAGTCCCCTCTCCGCTTCCCTGTACAATTCTTCGAGCGCCGTCTGGCACTGGTTGAACTCAGCTACGTCCCCGGACTCGAGCGCGATCCGGGCGTGCGTCTCGTAGACGTCGACGGCGAATTTGCCGCGCACGGCCTGGACCACGAGGTCCTGGCGGATCGATTTCAGCTGCTCGCGGAAATAACTTTGATATCTCTCGTTTCTCGAAAAACCCGACTCTCGCTCTTCTCGTCGTTCTGTTTCTTCTCCTCCGCCGCCTCTTTCTTCTCTCCACTTCTTCTTCAGGAGCTCCAGGGCCTCGGCGAGGACCCGCGGAGGCCTCACGTCGGCGACAGTGGGCAGGGAGGTGAGGCGGAGGTAGGGCTTCTCGAGGGCCTTGCTCCTCCCGAAAGCCGTCGCCGCCGCCGCGAAAGACGAGGACAAAGAGGTCTTCTTCGCCGCCGCTTCTTCTTTCGCCGTTTTACTCTCCGCCCTCCGCCGCGCGTCCCGGAGAGTCAGATTGTCCCCCGGTCGTCGCTTGGGATGTTTGTCGTCGTCCCTCTCGAACCTCGATGCCCTTCTGGCGAGCTCCGCGGCGGTCGGCGGGCGTGGAGGCGCGATGGCAGAGAACGGAGGAGGAGGAGGAGCAGGGGCGGAGGAAGAAGAGGTCGAGTTTTTCGTCGCCGTCGCCGTCGGCGTCGGCGCTCGCTGCTCGATCAGAGCGCGGCATTTGTCAATCTTCAGAGCAAGCTTGAACCTCTTTGAGCTCGACGACGTCTGGGCGAGCTTGGCTTGCAGCCCTGTGAGGAGGGACGTGAGCTGAGGCAGCGAATAGGGCTCCATCTGGCCTCTCCACCCCTTTCAATTCGCTAGCCAAAAAACGCCCGAAAAAACACGAGAACAGAAAAAAATGATGGCACTTTTTTTTTTCTTCCTCTCTCTCAAAAAAGCGATGCTCTCTCGCTCCTCACCGGCGCCGCTCCGGGACCTCCCGCGCTGAGAGACGGTTAAGGAGGAGAGACTTCATCATGGAGACTTCCTCTGCACTTCAAAAAGCAGAGCACGAGCTCGTCTCGTGGTGGCGCGGCGAGGAAGAAAAGGCGAAGAAGAAGAAAGCACCATCACCAGCATCATCGATCCCGATGACCTCGACCCCTTCGTCTTCTGCTCCCTCCCTGCTCCTCGCCGCCCGCGGGGGCCACTGGTGCAAGCTCTCTCCTGCAACAAGCGACGACGACGACACTCTCGTCCGCGCCGTCTACGCCGCCAGCGTCTTGAACCGCGACTCGGAAACGACGGCTCCGTTGCCGGAACCGCCGGTCCCGGGCTGCTTTGCGTGCGTCGTCGCTCGCCGGGACGCCGCCGCCGCGCTTCCCGTTTCTTCTTCCTCTTCTTCTGCTGCCCTAGCTCTCGCCGCCGACGCCGAGCGCCTCCGCGCCGCCCTGACCGAGGCTGCAGATCAGGCAGAAAAAGAGGACAGGGAGCGCTTCGAGATCTCCGCCGCGGCCTCCGCGGCAGTCTTCGAAGCCATCTCCTACCCGGAGCCGCTCCTGCTTTTGGAAAACAACAACGATGATGACGGCAGAAGCTTAGAACGGGCCCTGTGCCGCCTGCTGCTGCTGCTGGGAGACGCGCTCGACCTCGGCGCCTCCCGCTACGCCGGGTCATACTTCCTGCTATGCTCCTCGGACTCGAGGGTGAGGAGCAGGGCCAGGGCGGCGACGGCGAGTGCGGGAGGGATAGAAGGCGAGGAGGACGCGGCGGCCGCGGGGGCCGGGCTCCGGCGCGCGGCAAAGGTCGTTCTGCTGGACTCGAAGTCTCCTTCTTCTTCCGCTTCCGCTTCCGCTTCTGCTTCTCCGAGCAAGACAGACGCCTGGCTCGCCATAAAGCACGTCTTCGGCCTCGTGAGGACCAAGGAGGCCGCGGCGGCTTGCCTGGCCGAAGCGGCAGGAGTTTCGTCTTCTTTGTCGTCTCCGTCTCCGCCGTCGTCGCTGTTCGAAGCCGCGCTCTCTTTGGTCGAAACTGGGCTGCTGCAGCTCTCTCCTCCGACTTCTTCCTCCTCTTCTTCTTTTGATGCCACCTGGGCCTCCGCCGCTGCCGCCTCCGCCATTCTCTCGAGCTTTTTCCTCCGCTCGGAAACGAAAAACGACGGCGAGAACGAGAACGAAAACGAGTCCTTCTGGGCGACGGCGGCGCCGGCGCTCGCCGCAAGGAGGGGCGCCGCCGTGCGCTCTCTGATCGCATCCGCCGCCAAGCGAGCTTCGATCCCCATTCTCCGCGGCTCCTCAGAGGAGGCGAGGCTGCACTCGCGCCTGCTGCCGCTGCTGGCGGCGCTGGTTGGGTCCCTTTCGGGTTTCAAAGAGACGACGAAAGAGGCGAGCGCCGCTGCCGTCGCCGCCGCCGTCGCTGCTGCTGCTGCTGCTGCTGCTGCTGCTGCTGCTGCGAACGGCTCCAGCCGCGCTCCTCTTCATCTTCCTCCACAGCCACGCCTCTCCTTCGAGCCCTCGACCCCGGGAGCGGCCTCGGTGGCGCGAGCGCTCGCCCACTTCCTCGCCGCGGCGGCGCTCTCGAACGCGGAAGCGCCTCCCCCCTCTTCTTCGTCGTCTCCTTCTCCTCCTCTGACCTTCTCCCTCCCCGCCGCCGTCGCCGCCGGCAGGGAAGCACTGACTACGCTGGCTCTCTCCTCCGGCCCCGTGGGGTGGCCCAACGGAGCGGATTCCCTGGGGCCCTTGGTGTCGGCGGCGGTTTTGAAAGCGGGGGCGACGACGGAAGAAGGAGAGAGAGCTCCGCCGCCGCCACCGCCACCGCCGCAGCCTCCGTCTTCTTCCTCCACCGCTCTCCTCCTGGAGCCGGCTCTCGCGCTCGCCGACGCCGCGCTCGAGCGAGACACGGCGCTCCTCCGAGCAGCGGCAGCGGCGGAGACGGCGACGGCGGCCCCCAACGGCGGGCCGCTTTCGTTCTGGGAGCCCTCTTTTCCGATGTCGTCGTCGTCGCCGTCGAAACCCTCTCTCCCCCCGCCGCCTCTGCCCCCGCCTCTTTTCCCTTCCTCCGTCGTCCCCGCTCTCTGGAAGAGCCTCTCCCTTGCAAAGGATCCACGGGCCCTCGCTTCTTTACTCAGGGCCGCGGCAGCGCTCTCTAACGTCGAGGTGAAAGGAAGGAGGAGGAAGAGGGAGACGGGAACAGCGGCGGCGGCGACAGCAGCAGGAGCAGCAGCAGCTCCCGGCTCCTCCTCCTCCTCCCACCTCCTCCTCCGCGGGGGCTTCTTCGCGCCCGAGAGGACAGACGAGCGCGACGCCGCCGCCTCCGTCGCCGCGAGGCGCGCCGCGATGACAGCTGGCGAGCGCAGGGTTGATGCCGCGCTTTACTTCCCAGCGTTTTTCGCCGCCGCGCAAGAGGGAGGAGGAGGCGGCGGCGCGGGCGGGAGGGGTTGGATTTCGGAAGATGCCTCCGCTGTCCCGCTCCTCCTCGTCGTCTCTGCCGATGAAAATGACGATGAGAATGCGACAGTGGCGCCTCTCTTGGAGGCCCTTCGCTCCGCCGCGGAGGAGGCGCTGGAGAGCCTCGACCTCGCTCTCGGAGGAGAAGAAGAGAGAGCTTCATCTTCGTTGCCGGAAGCAACTCTTCATCTGCTGCTGCCTCCGCTCACCGCGCTGGCCGCCGGAGCTCACCAGGGGCTTCGGACGGCCGCGGAGAGGTCTCTGCAGAGGATAGCAGCCTGCGTGAAAGGAGGAGGAGGAGGAGGAGGAGGAGGAGGAGGAAAAGAGAGCGATGCCACCGCGGCGGAAGAGAGCCTCTCGGCGTTGCTGCTCTGCTCGCCCGAAACCGCGGCCGCTGCCGAGGCGGCGGTGAGGTCCCTTGTCGCCTCTCCTGCCGCTCCGATTCCCGCCTCTAGGTGCCGCCGCCCTCTCCCGCTGCTCATCGCTGCGGGGGCCGGCCGCGCCCTCTCGCTGGCGGCTCGCGCGGTTTCTTCTTCTTCTGGGAGAGAGAAGAAGAAGAGCGAAAGCGCTCCCGTTGCCGTCGTCGTCGCCGCGGCAGCTCGCGCGCTGCTCTCCTCGCGGGAAGCGACCGCTTGCTTCCTCGAGCCCCCGGCGCCGCCCTTACCTCGCGGCAAGCAGCGCCGCCTGAAGGGAAACGCCGCGGAGGCGGCCTCTGCTGCGTTCCTGGCGCTGGAGCTGCTGCTACCGTTGCTGTTGCCGTCGTCGTCTTTGAGCAACGGCGGAAGCGAACGCGAAAGCGAAAGCGAAAGCAACAACAACGACAACGACGACGCTTCCCTCCTCCTCCTCTCTTGGGCGCCCGCCGTCGGCCCGGACCTGGCCCCCCGCTGGGCCGCGGCTGCCTCGGCGGCCCTCAGCAGATCCAAAGCGGCGAACGGAGGAGGCTCCTCCCTCCCCGCCCGGGTCGCGGAGAAGGTTCGCTCCCTCTTTGCCGCGCCTTCATCGTCCTCTTCTTCTTCGTCATCCTCGTCTTTCGTCGCCTTCGGCTCGATAGAGAACGCGCTCAAGCTCGCGCTGGCCCCTCACGTCGAGGACCTGGCACCGGGAAACCTCGCCGTGGTCGGCGGGGGCGTCTCGGCGGCTCTGTCGGCGCTTCCCTCGCGCCGCGGGAAGGAAGCCTCGGCGACAGCGGCGACAGCAACGGCGACAGCGGCTGCCGGCGACGACTGCAAGAAAGAGAAGGAGAAGGAGAGGAAAAAGAAGAAGGAAAAGAAGCGCAAGGAGGCTCCGCGTGCTCCTCCTCGCTCCACCGACGACGACAGGGGCAAGCGAAGCAGCGACGACGAGGAAGAAGAAGGGTCAGCTCTCAGGGCGCGGCTGAAAGTTCTGAAAGCCTCGATGGAGAGGAAGAGGAAAAATGAAACGAGAACCTCTGCCGCTGCTGCTCCTGCTCCTGCTCCCTCCTCTCGCTCCTCTCGTCCCGCTGCTGCCAACAGAGGCGACGACTCGGTCGACGCGCTGTTCGCCCGCGCCGCCGCGGCCGAGGCCGAAGCAGAGCGGGCCGAGCGCGCGAGGCCGCTGCCCAGGCTCCGCGGCGCGCTCGCGCGGGACGCCGCCGCGCATTCCCGCGCGCGCGCCGCCTCCGACGCCCGGGCTCGCGTCGAGGCGCGGGAGGGGATGGACTGGGAGGAGGAGGACAGGGGCGCCGAGTGGGGCAGCGGGATCGCGGAGGGGGACCCTTGGAACCGAGGAGGCGGAGGTAGCGGAGGAGGGAGTTGGAGGGGCGTTGGCGGAGGTCGAGGACGGCGATGAGAACTCTTTTCTTTCTCTTCTTCCTCTTTAACTGTACACAATTTTACTGTTGTTTTTTTACACTTGCACTTGCTTTCTTTGTCAATATCTTCTGAATGAAAAAAAAACGAAATGGAAAAAATGGGAACGAAAGGAAAGAAAAGGAAAGTGAAGTTTCGTTCTTTTTTCCGTTCGTTCAAAATAGTTCTCTTTCTTGTTCTTCTTCCTCTTCCTCCTTCCTCCTCCTCCTCTCTTCAAGTCGAAGAAGAAGAAGAAGCCGGGAGCGACTCCGAGGCATCCGCCGGGTCCCTCCCGCCCATGAGCTCGATCAGGGACTCGTAAGAGTAGAAGAGGACCGCGTTGACGACGAAGGCTCGGGCCTTTTTGGTGGAAGAAAGAGGAGGAAAGTTTTGGAGAAGTTTTTTTTTTTTCTTCGGTTTTTTTTTTGAACGAGAAAGTGAGTTTTTTTTTGTTTCGTTTCTCTTCATTCTCTCGCTCCCTAAAACTGCACACTAAACTCACCAGCGTCGAGGAGAGGCCGTTCCAGAGCCCTCCCGCCTTCATCGCCTCCCTCAGCGCCGTAGTCGCGGAAGGGAGAGGCGGAGGAGGCTTCGCTGTTGCTGTTGCTGTTGTTGCCGTCGTCGCCGCCGAAGCTCCTCCTCTTCCAACTCCAACTCCAACTCCTTCGCCGCCTCCGACGCCGTTTCCGCTTCCGAGGAGCGTCGCCGCCTGCACCCTCGTCTTTATCACGTCCAGAGGGTAGACGGAGAGCCACGAGGCCGCGCCGGCGATCCCTCCGGCGGCCAGCAGAGCCAGAGAAGAAGACGAAGAGGAAGAAGAGCTTTCGCCTCTTTCGTTTCCGTTTCCGTTCTCGACGCCGCCGCCTTCGACGCTTCTGCTTCCGCTTCCGTTCAGGCTCCTGCTCCTCGACCCAGGGTCCAGCAGCTCCCGGCAGAGCTCGTAGCACGCGAAGTAGACGCCGTGAGAGGGGACGTCCCGCAGGGCCGTGACGAAGCCTCCACGGTAGAGGCCCCTGACGGTGCCGCCTCCGTCCCTCCAGGCGGAGGAGACGGCGGAGGTGAGAGGGGAGAAAAAGAAGAAGTTTTTTTTTTTCGACGACGACGAAAGAGCTGTTGCTTCAGCATTCTTCATCTTTTGTGACGGGCAAGAGAGCTGCGCCCGGATCTTCAGGAGGTCGACGGGTACGATGACGGCGAGTTGGGCCGCGCCCGAGACGGTCCCGGCGAGGAAGACCGAAGAGTAGCTGAGGGGGGCAGCGATGGAGGAAGCGGAAGCGGAAGAGGTCGAAGAAGAGGTCGATGACGGCGAAGAACTAGAAGAAGAGGTCGAAGAACTCGAAGAAGTCGAACTCGAAGAGCAAGCTCTCGCCGCCGCCTCCCTCTCCCTCTCGGCTAAAAACCGACACCCGACGCCGTAGGCCTGGAAGACGATCGCCGACTGGAACCCGATGGTCGCGGACGGATAGGCGACGCCGCGGAAGAACGCGCGCGGCCCGCCGGAGAGCAGGCGGCGCGCGGTCGCGAGCGGCCCTCCGCCGCCGCTGCCGAAGCCGGAGCCCTTTCTCGCTGCCGTCGCGTTTCCTCCTCCTGATGCTGCCGCCGCTTGCTCATGGACGCGGAGCGTGTCGAGGGGCTGCCCGATCACGACGGAGGCGACCCCGGCCCCGAGGCCGGCGAGGAAGTCCCGCGTCGCCGGGGAGAAGACGAGGGTCGAAGAGGTCGAGGTCGACGACGAAGATGATGATGATGCTCCATCACCATCCCTCATCTTCCGCCCCCGCTTCCTCCTCTCTCCCCGCCTGCTCGCTGGGCCGTTCGATATCGCGTCTTCTCAAAGAGGAGACACGTGTCTTCTCTGCTCTCTCCCGGCGAGAAGAGCCCACGAGAGCGCGCAAGGGCGCAACGGGAGCGATGAGAAGAGCTGGAGTGATGGGGAAGAGAAGAAAGTGATGCTCTTTCATTCGACCTCGAAAAAAACTCTTCGTCTCCTCTCTTCTCTCTTCCGACTTTTCTCTTTCCTTTTTTTTCTTCAAAATCCGCCAATGGGGAAGGGGGGCTACTCTGTATTTACACGCTCAAGAAGAAGAAATGAACAAGTGCAAAATGGGGGGTTAAGTGCAGGCAAGACAAAAACAAAACAATAAAACGCTCAAGGAGAAGGACATGAGAAGAAAGTCGAGACGACGAACAACTCCTCTCTCTCTCTTTCTCTCTTTTGCGCAGTGGTGTTTGATTTTCTTTTTCCGTTTCCTAAGAGTTTGTGCGTGCGAAA
>Ga0210003_1003006_pt1 | contig 13962 bp, 8 predicted proteins | sample LantaG_FD_182804 | JGI IMG/M metagenome (GOLD analysis project Ga0210003, IMG submission 182804) | Deep subsurface microbial communities from Baltic Sea to uncover new lineages of life (NeLLi) - Landsort_02402 metaG (SPAdes) (version 2) | ecosystem: Environmental > Aquatic > Marine > Oceanic >... | reverse complement strand
CAACATCCAGGGCATGGGCACGGTGGGTGTCACGCCCACGCTCAAGGCGGCGATCTTCGAACGGCTCGAGAGCCACTTCGGCGTCACGCTACCCACCATGAAGGGCTACGACACGCTCGAGTGTCTTGACGCGGCAGAGCAGGGGAAGATGCGGTTCGCCCTCTGCCTCGGCGGCAACCTCTGGGGTGCGAGCCCCGATGCCGCCTTTGCCGAGCGGGCGATGGCAGGAATCGACACGGTCGTCTATCTCAGCACGTCGCTCAACACGGGCCACGCCGGCGGGCTCGGCGGCAAGGAGACGATCATCCTCCCGGTGCTCGCCCGCGACGAGGAGCCCGAGCCCTCCACCCAGGAGAGCATGTTTAGCTACATCCGGCTCTCCGACGGCGGCACGCCCCGGCACCCCGCCGACCTCACCACGGGCCCCCGGTCCGAAGTGGAGATCATCGCCGACCTCGCCCAGCGGGTGCTCGGCACGGGCGGCCCGGTGGACTGGCGGGGCATGGCCCACACGAGCACGATCCGCACGACGATCGCGGCCATCGTGCCGGGTCTCGAACAGATCGCCGAGATCGACCGCACAAAGAAGGAGTTTTCGATTCCCGGCCGGGCGCTCGACCGCGGCTCCTTCCCGACGGCCGACGGCAAGGCCCACCTCGTCGTCCACGATCTCCCCCCGGCTCCGGACGGTCTTGTGCTGATGACGATCCGCAGCGAAGGGCAGTTCAACACGGTCGTCTACGAGGAGGAGGATCTGTACCGCAACCAGACCCGCCGCGACATCGTGCTCATCCATCCCGACGACATCGCCAGGTTCGGCCTCACGGCCGGCGGTCGTTGTCGGATCGCGAGCACTACCGGCGAGATGCGGGGTCAGATCGTCTCGGCCTTCGACCAGATCCGGCCCGGCTGTGTCGCGATGTACTACCCCGAGAGCAACGTGCTCGTGCCCAAGGCCGCCGACCCGTTGTCGCGAACGCCCGCCTATAAGAGCATCGCCGTCACGCTCGCCCCCGACGATGCGGCGGTGCTCGCTCCGCGACTCCGGCCCGAACTCGTCGCCGCCGGCACGCCCCGCGACAAGATGAACGAGTGTGCGTGAGCCCAGCCGGCCGGTGGCCAGGGCGTTTTCCGGCGGAAAAAATCTCCCCCGCCCTCGAGACTGCCAACCGCGGCTGGACCGTCTGCCAGACCCGCCTGCCCGGATTCACTCAAACAGCGACTTCTGCTCGGCCGCGGCTGACTTACGGCGGGGCTTGGCCGGGGCGGTGGCGTCGGCTTCGAGCGCGAGGAGCAGGTCGCGGGCCCGCTCGATCACCTTGGCAGGCACGCCCGCCAGCCTCGCCACGTGCACTCCCCAGCTCTTGTCGGCGGCGCCCTCCACCACCTGGTGGAGGAAGACGAGCTCGTCGCGGTGCTGTCTGACGAGCACCTGAGCGTTACCCACCCCCGGCAGCCGCGAGAGCTCGGCGAGCTGGAGATAGTGCGTGGCAAATAACGTCCGGCAGCCGATGCTTCCCTGGAGGTGCTCGACCACCGCCTGGGCGATCGCCAGGCCATCGAAGGTGCTCGTGCCCCGGCCCACCTCGTCGAGGATCACAAGGCTCCGGCCGCTGGCTCGGTTGAGGATCCGGGCCGTCTGTGACATCTCGACCAGAAACGTGCTTGCGCCCCTGGCGAGGTCGTCACCCGCGCCGATCCGGGCAAACAGCCGGTCGACGATGCCCAGGCGGCACCGCTTCGCCGGCACGAAGCTGCCCGCCTGTGCGAGCACCGCGACAAGCGCTGCCTGGCGGATGAAGGTGCTCTTGCCTCCCATGTTGGGCCCGGTCACCAGCAGGATCGCCGGGGCCGCGTCCGTCCCCGATGGCCCGTCGGGCGGTCGGGCCGCCAGCGCGAGATCGTTGGCCACGAGCGTGCCGGCGGGCAGCATCTCCTCGAGCACCGGGTGGCGACCCGCCTCGATCTCGAGCTCGCCGCCGGCACTGATCTCGGGCCGCACCCATCCGCGTCGGCGGGCCACGTCGGCCAGCGACACGAGCACGTCGAGGATCGCCAGGATCGCGGACGCCCGGTCGAGCCGGCCCCGCTCGCCCGCCACGAAGCCCCGCAGCTCGTCAAGCAGTTCGATCTCGCGGCGAACGGCCTCCTCCTCGGCCCCGAGTACCTGCCGCTGCCGCTCGTCGAGTTCGGGCGTCGTGTACCGCTCGGCATTCTTGACCGTCTGCTTGCGAACATAGTCCGGTGGCACCCTCTCGGCGTGGGATCGGCCCACCTCGAGAAAGAAGCCGAACACCCGGTTGAAGCCAACTTTGAGCGAGGCGATCCCGGTTCGCTCGATCTCCCGGGCCTGATACTGCGTGATCCAGGCCTTGCCGCCGTCGGAGAGCTCGCGGAGTCTGTCGAGCTGGCCGTCGAAGCCGGGCCGGACAAAGCCCCCCTCCCGGGCAAATACGGGACAGCCCTCGCGGAGCATGGCCGTCGAGCGGGCGGCGATGTCGGAGCAGGGATCAAGCCCTGCCCGGAGATCGGCGAGCAGGCCGCCCGAGCCGTCGAGCAGGGCGATCAGATCAGGCAGAATCGCTGCTGCGTGGCCGATGCGTTCGAGGTCGCGCGGGCCGGCGCGGCCGGTCACGACCCGTCCGACGAGCCGCTCAACATCACCGGTGCCAGACAGCTTCTCGGCCAGCCGCGCCGCCCGCGAGCTGTCGGCCACGAGGGTCGCGACCGCGTCGAGCCGGTCATCGATTGCGGGCTTGTCGACGAGCGGGGCGGAGAGCCATTCGCCGAGCAGCCGCGTGCCCATCGGCGTCTTCGTGCGGTCGAGCACGCCGGCGAGCGAGCCGTCGCGGCGGCCTGTGGCGGTGCTCCTGATGATTTCGAGGCTCCGCCGCGAGGCCTCGTCGATTTCCATCCGCAGGCCCGGCCGCCAGGGGGCGAGCGTGTCGATGCGGCCCACCGCGGCCGGCTCGTTCTCCTCGAGGTAGGCCACGACCGCCCCGGCGGCCGCAATGCCTGCAGCGTCGGTATCCGGCTCGAAGCCGAGCCCCTCGAGCCGCCGGCCGCCGAGGGCCTTCGCCAGTGCGATGCTGGCACTGTCGGGCTCGAACCACCAGTCGGGACGGGTCGTCACCACGCGGGCGACGCCGGCGCTCCTGATGAGCTCCTCCACGGCGTGGCGGTCGCGGTCGGCGCAGAGGCACTCGGCCGGGTCGAGCCTGAGCACGTGGTCTGCCACGTCGTCGGCCGCAACCGTGGCGGCCTCGAACCGGCCGGCGGCAACGTCGATCCAGGCCAGCCCGATCCGGGCGGCATCGTCAGACTGACCACGCTGCCGCTCCGGGAGCAGGGCGAGCAGCCAGTTGCTGCGAGTCGGGTCGAGGAGCGATTCGTCGGCTGCGATGCCCGGGGTCACGATCCGCGTTACCTCGCGGCGCAATAGCCCCTTGGTCGTCTTGGGATCGTCGACTTGTTCGCAGATCGCCACCCGCCGGCCGGCGGCCACGAGCTTGACCAGCTGCGGGTCGAGCTGGTGGTGGGGGAAGCCCGCCATCGGCACGGCATCGGGCCCCTTGTCGCGGCTGGTGAGCGTGAGGTCGAGCAGGGCCGCGGCCTCGCGGGCATCGGCGCCAAAGAGCTCGTAGAAATCCCCCATCCGAAACAGCACGATCGCCCCGGGGCAGCGGGCCTTCGCTGCCTCGAACTGCTGCATCATCGGAGACTTCGCGGTCGCCATGGCGGGAAATGTAGCAGCCTTTTCGCCGCCGATGCGGCCGAGCCTTTGACCGCTCCGGCGGCGGGGCGTACAAACAGACATGCCTGCGAGACAGTGCGGGCTCCGATGAGAGGCCCCTGCGATGGGGATCTGTGAATCTGGTCAGGGCCTAACCGCAGCAGCCATAAGCAGTCGTCTCTTTGTGCGGTGGGCCTCTCATCGGCGCCCGACAAGCAGCGTTCGTGGTGGATCGTGACGCATGGCTAACGCCGCTTACCAGGTCGTTGCCCGCCGCTACCGGCCGCAACTCTTCGCCGACTTGATCGGTCAGGAGCATGTTGCCCGCGGCCTGTCCGGGGCGATCGAGAGCGGCCGGATCGGTCACGCCTACCTGTTCACCGGCGCCCGCGGAGTCGGCAAGACGAGCGCCGCGAGGATCTACGCCAAGGCGCTCAACTGCGACGCGGGGCCGGCAGCCGAGCCCTGCAATGTCTGCGACGCCTGTCAGGCGATCACGGCGGGGCAGGATGTGGACGTGGTCGAGATCGACGCCGCCAGCAACCGCGGAATTGATGAGATCCGGAGCCTGCGGCAGAACGTCGCCGTTCGCCCGGCCCGCGGCCGGTTCAAGGTCTACATCATCGATGAAGTGCACATGCTCACGCGGGAGGCGTTCAATGCGCTTCTGAAGACACTCGAGGAGCCGCCTGGGCATGTCAAGTTCGTGTTCTGCACGACCGAGCCCGAGAAGCTGCCGATCACCATCCTCTCCCGCTGCCAGCGATTCGACTTCGTGACGGTGGACACCCCGGCGATCGCCCGGCGGCTCGCCCAAATCGTGGAGGCCGAGGGGGCCGAGGTATCCCCGGAGGCGCTCCACCTGATCGCCCGCCGGGCCGCCGGCAGCATGCGTGATAGCCAGTCGCTGCTCGAACAATTGCTGGGGGCGGCGACGGGGCCGATCGGCATCGAAGACGTGCACGCCGTGATCGGCACCGGCAGTGAAGAGCGGATTGGTGAACTCCTCGCCGGGATTGCCGCCCGCGACCCGGCCCGCGGAATTGCGGCCCTCGACGCGGCGCTTGCTGGCGGGGCTGATCCCGGGGGAGTGCTCGAGCAGCTGCTCGCGGGGCTGCGGGACTGCCTCCTGGCAAGCGTGGGCTGCCGGGAAAACCTGCTCGCTAACTCCTCTGGCCTCGGCGTGGATGTGGCGGCCCTCGGGCGGGAACTTGGCACAGCCACGATCCTCGCCATGCTCCAGATCCTCGATCAGGCGCTCGGCCGCATGCGGACAAGCGGCCACGCGGCTGTGATTGCGGAGATGGCGGTTGTCCGGCTGGCGTCGATCGAGGACTTCGAGAGCCTCGCCGCCGCGATCGACCGGGTTGCCGCGGCTCCTGTGCAGAGTGTGCCTGGGCTGCGCGAAAAAAAAACGACCGACCTGACCCCCGCTAAGGCTGCCCAGCCGGCGAACGGCCAAGTAAGCCCCCCGGCTGCCGCAAGCGTGGCACCGGTGGCCGCAGTTGCTGCAGTTGCCGCAGTTGCCGTAAGCGTCGCACCGGTGGCGACCCCGCCAGCAAGCCCGCCGCCGCGGGCCCGGTCACAGGTGGCACTCATCCGCGCCGCCACCGATCACCCGCTCGTGACGCATGCCCGCACGCTGTTCGACGCGGTGGTTCGAAAGGTCGAGCCCCCCCGAACCCGGGAGCCGGAGCGGGACGGCGTCTTGACCGCAGGGCTTGTCACGGACGCGGCGCCGGACGACGGGCCCGCGGAAGCGGAACCAGAGGTACCCGATGGCTGAGAAGCAAGGAGCTGTGTCCCGGCTCGTGACGGCGTTTGCGGCACTGCCCGGGATCGGGCGGAAGTCGGCCGAACGGTTGGCCTATCACGTGCTCATGATGCCCACCGCGGAGGCGGTTGCGTTCGCCGCGGCGATCCGGGCGGTCAAGGAAAACCTCCGGCCCTGCCGCACCTGCGGGAACCTCGCCGAGGAGGAGGAGTGCGGCATCTGCCGCGATCCCAAACGCGACCATCAACTGCTCTGCGTGGTGGAACAGGTGCGCGATCTGTTGGCGCTCGAGGAGGCGGGCAACTATCGTGGCGTCTACCACGTGCTGCAGGGGCGGCTTGTGCCGCTCGAGGGCAAGGGACCAGAGCGGCTCACACTCGACACGCTCGAGGCACGCGTGCGGCAGGGAAGCTTCCGCGAGGTGATCCTCGGGACGACGCCCAACGTCGAAGGCGATGCGACGGCCCTGCTGGTGGCCGAGCGGCTTGCAGGCCTGCCCGTCGAGATCACCCGCCTCGCCCGGGGTCTGACCGTGGGAGCGTCTCTCGAGCAGGCCAACCGCGAGATGCTCTCCGATGCGATCGCAGGCCGCCGCCGCTGGGGCGATTAGTTTTCGCCCCCCTCGCCCCCTGCCTCACGCGATCCTCACCGGGCCGCAGCGACCCACTCCGAGTGGTGTATCCTAATAGAGTGGTGAGACTCGCGGGCTTTCAGGCCCGACCCTGAGCGAGACGACGACGATGCGAATGTCTTTCGGCCAGGAAATGCGGATGGCGCAAAAGCAAGTGCTTGCGCCCCGCATGATCCAGTCGATGGAGATTCTCCAACTGCCGATCCTCGCCCTCGAGGAGCGGATCGAGCAGGAGGTTCAGAACAACGAGACCCTGGAGGTGGATGAGCCCGGTCAGGACGGCACTGCGGCCGATCTCACTGGGCTGGCCGAGTCGGATCAGCCGCCGTCCAACAAGACGGTCAACGAGATGCCGCTGATCGTCGACCAGGAGCATGCCAACCAGGCCGACTTCGAACGGTCGTATGACTGGTCGAAAGAATATCCCGACAGCGACGACGATCGCAGCCGGCCGTCGGCCGCCCAGATCGACCAGGCTGGAGACCGCTATCTCGACCTGATGGCCAATATGGAGGAGCGGCCGGAGACGCTCTGCGATCACCTCCATGCCCAGCTCGCCAGCGAGGAACTCTCCGAGCCGGAACAGGTGGCCGCCGACAAGATCATCTACAACCTCGACGCCAACGGCTATCTGCCGATGCCGCTCGAGGAACTGGTCGATACAGACGGCCCCGCGGACCAGTTGGCACGCCTCGAGAAGGTTCTGCGGGTGGTGCAGGGCATGGATCCGCCGGGTGTGGCCGCCCGAGACCTCAAAGAATGCTTGCTCCTGCAGATTCGCCACGACATGCCGAACGCCCGGCAGTTGCGGATGCTTGTCGGCGACCACCTCGAAGATCTCGCCGGCAACCGCCTGCCCGTGATCGAAAAGAAGATGGGCCTTTCGCTCGACGAGATCGAGCGGCTCCGTGACCAGCTCCACGCGCTCAATCCCAAGCCGGGGAGTTTCTTCACGACGCCGGTCGTGGTGCCGATCAAGCCCGATGTGTATGTCGATCAGCAGCCGGATGGCACCTGGAAGTGTCGGCTCGAGGAGATCGACCTGCCCAACCTGCGGATCAGCCCCACCTACCGCGCGATGCTGCTCTCCCCCGACACCGACCCGGAGACCCGCGAATACATCCGGCGGAAGGTCAACTCCGCCCAGTGGCTCATCGACGCCATCGAGCAGCGGCGAAACACCCTCCTGCGGACGGCCCAGGCGATCGTCGATCACCAGACCGGATTTCTCAGCGAAGGGCCCGAGTCGCTCGAGCCGCTCAAGATGCAGCAGATCGCCGACCGGATCGGCATGCATGTCACGACCGTGAGCCGGGCTGTGGATGACAAGTGGCTGCAGACCCCCCGGGGAACTCACTCGCTGCGGAAGTTCTTCGTCGGGGGCACCATGAGTGCTGACGGCGACGAGGTGGCCTGGGACACGGTGCGGATGCGGCTTCAGGAGATTGTCGATGCCGAGCCGAAGGACGCCCCGTTGAGCGATGACGACCTCGTGGAAGAACTCACCAAGCAGGGCATCACCGTCGCCCGGCGGACGGTCACAAAGTATCGCAAGGCGATGAACATCCCCAGCTCCCGTCAGCGCCGAGACTGGAAGCTCACCCGGGCGGTGACGAACGGGCGGATCACCGGCGAGGTCGGTGATCCAGCGGCCGATCTGATCGCTGAGGAGCCAGAACTCGACGGCCTCGAGCGGTCGACTGGCTGAGCGCAGGAGTCGGGTTCGCCCGCTGTTCGTAGTCCGTTCACGCCGTGACCGGATCAGAGTTGGCCACGAATCCGCTTTTGGTCGCAATTCCCAGGCGGCGTTAGACTCCTTGCCCCCCTCCCGAGGTTCCGCATGCGTTGCCCCTTCTGCCGAGCCGATAACGACCGCGTCATCGACTCCCGGGCGGGAGACGACGGCGGCTCGATTCGCCGTCGCAGGGAGTGCCTGGCCTGCCGCCGTAGGTTCACGACCTACGAGCGGATCGAGCGGCAACTGCTCACGGTGGTCAAGAAGCAGGGGGAGCGAGATCCATTCGACCGCGACAAGCTCACCCGGGGCCTGGCGAAAGCCTGCTGGAAGCGACCGGTCACGGCGGAAGACATCGAGGCAGTGGTGGCGGCGCTCGAGGCGGAGCTATTCGGCTCATACGAGAGCGAGGTTCCCAGCCGGGTGATCGGCGAGCGGCTGATGGAACTGCTCAAGGGGCTCGACCAGGTGGCCTATGTCCGCTTCGCCAGCGTGTACCGGGAGTTCAAAGACGCCCGTGACTTCGTCGACGAACTCGAGCCGATCCTCGCGCAGGAAGCCGATCGCCTGAACTCATAGCGACGGTCAGGGTGTTCGCCGGTAGTCGCCGCGGACGCCGCCGGTTTTCTCTTCGAGCCGGACCTGCTCGACGGCCATGCCAGGGTCGAGCGACTTTGCCATGTCGTAGATCGCCAGGGCCGCCGCCGTGACAGCCACGAGTGCTTCCATCTCGACGCCCGTCCGGGCGGTGGCCCGCACAATCGCCTCGATGGCAACGTGATCCTCGGCCGAGGCATCGACCGAGACGGCGACCGAGTCGAGCGGTAGCGGGTGGCAGAGCGGCACGATCTCGCTGGTCCGCTTGGCGGCCATGATGCCGGCGAGCCTGGCCGCGGCGACGGCGTCTCCCTTCTCGAGCGATCCGGCCCGGATCCGGGCGACCGTTTCCGGGCGGGCTACGAGCCGGCCGGTGGCCCGGGCCGTTCTCAGGGTGATCGGCTTGCCGCCGACGTCGATCATGCGGATGGGGTGGTGCGGTGTTTCGCTCATGCCAGCGAGCATAGCAGCCGGAGCAAACCCGCCGGCCCGGCGTGCCTCTGGGGCACGCCGGGCCGTGGTCATGGAGTCGCGTGTGTGGTCTGCCGGCCTTGGACCGCCGGCGGACCGCGGTGTCAGACGAGTTCCTTCTTGGAGCCGATCAGCGTCCGCAGCCGCTCGGCGAGCAGGGCGACGTCGAAGGGCTTTTTGAAGCTCTCGTTGACGTGGGCCCGATCGACCGTGATCTGCGAGCCGTCGTCTGGCAGCAGAGCGATCACGATGGTATCGGCATACTCCGGGTTCCGCCGCAGATTCTGGCAGATCTGCTGCGCGTCGATCCGGCCGATCGAGTAGTCCACCACGATGCAGTCGGGGTGGAAGCTCTCAGCCTGAATGCCCGCCTCGAAGCCGCTGGCGGCAACCTGGATCTTGAATGACTTCTCGATCGGTAGCTGCCGCTTGACATTTTCGATCAGGACCTGGTCCTGGCCGACGAGCAGCACCTTCGCCATCGCCTCGTCTTCGAGGTCGCCCAGCGGCATGCCGTGCTCTTTGAGGAACTTGATCAGATATTCTCGCGGGATGCGGCGGTCTTGGCTGCCGGGAATCCGGTAGCCCTTGAGCCGGCCCGAGTCGAACCATTTGCTCACCGTGCGGGGAGCAACTTTACAGATCTTGGCGACCTGGCCTGTCGTGAAAACCTTCATCGCGTGGACTCCATGTGGATCATTCGTGTCCGGAATCGATCTGGCCAGCCCGCTGCCTTGCGACTTGCGGAACACGGCCCCCCTGCGGTGCGGTAGTTTTCTCGCGGGGAGCGCCGCACCGTCGTGCCCCGAGAGGGACGGCCAAATGCCGTCGGGGGGGCTAAGAATGGCCCACGCTCGGCAGCCACCCCGGGTGGGGCGACAGCCGACGTCGGCACTGGATTCGCAGGATTCCCCCCCTGCGGCACACCGCTCAATGTCTGGTCCCTCAGAGACCCGGACACGTTCGCAATGTGACCATCCGAACGTGTAGATCGAAAGATCGTGTCGTGAGACTTGAGCCGTTCTTCGCGACGGCGCCGGTGGCACCACATGGACCGCCTGACCGGGGGCGGGAAAAAAGGCTACTTACCCGGCGGATCGCCCGGTTTTCGTCAGGCTGCCCGGCTCGTGACGGCCGTGGTCGCGGTGGCCTCGAACCGTACCGAGATTCGCTTCGACACCCCCGACTCCTCCATCGTCACCCCGTACAGAGTGCCGGCTGCGGCCATCGTCTTTTTCGAATGGGTGACCACGATGAACTGGGTAGCCGAGAGAAAATCCCGCAGCACACCCACGAACCGGTCGACGTTGGCCTCGTCGAGGGCGGCGTCTACCTCGTCGAGCACGCAGAACGGGCTCGGACGGGAGCGGAAGATGGCCAAGAGCAGGGCCACGCAGGTCATCGTCTTCTCCCCGCCGGAGAGGAGCGAGATGCTCCTCGGCTCCTTGCCCGGCGGGCGGGCGACGATCTCCACCGCTGTCTCGAGCAGATCCACACCGGGCTCGAGCACGATGTCGGCCTGGCCGCCGCCAAAGACCCGCTCGAAGAGTTCACGAAAGTGGCCGCGGACAGTCTCGATCGTCTCGCCGAGCAGGCGGCGGCTTTCCTCGTCGATGCGGGAGATCAGCTCCTCGATCGACTCGCGGGCCGCGGTCACGTCGGCCAACTGGGCCTCGAGCGTGGCCAGCCGCCCGGCGAGTTCCTCGGCCTCGGCGAGTGCCTCGAGATTGACGTTGCCCATCGCGGCGATCTTGCGGCGGAGCTGCTCGATGACGAGCTCGAGTTCGGCACGGTCGGCGGGAATCGGCTCAGCCGGCTCGGTGCCGCTGGCAGGCTCGGTTTCGCTGGCAGGCTCGGTCGCGGTCGGCTCGCCGGTGGAGGACGCGGCCGTTACGGCATCGATGTCGAGATCGTATTCGTCGCGGATGCGTTCCACGATCCGGGCCCGCTGGTGCCGGGCCTCGCCCGCCTCGAGGTCGTGGGCATGGATCCGCTCGGAGATCGCTGCGGCCTCGTCGCGGGCCTCGTCGCGGGCCCGCTCGGCCCGTTGGCGGGCGGCCTCGTCGGCGGCCGCCATCCGTTCGACGTCGGCCAATGACGTGGCCGCCCGCTGGGCATCCCAGGCGGCATCCGCGTGGCGGGCGGTGGCAGCGAGCAGGTCGAGTTCCCAGGTTCTGAGCCGGTCGGCGATGGCCAGGCTGGCGGCATGGGCTGCCTCGATCTCCTCACCTCGCGCCGCCGCGGCGACGACGGCGGCTCGGGCTGCGTCCCACAGGCGATCGAGCTTCTCGCCACCGGTCGCCCGCTCGACCTGAAGCCGATGAACCTCTTCGATGACCTCGCCGCGGCTCCGCTCGAGCGCGTCGATCGCGGCGCGGCAACGTTGTTCCTCGGCGTCGGCGGCCTTGGCTCCAAGGGCAATCCCCTCCATCTCGGTCCGGGCCGTCCGACTGGCAGTCTCGGTCGCGACCGCCCGCCGCTCGGCTTCCCGCAGCCGGGCCTCCGCGGCGGTGATCGCGGTGTCGGCAGACCGCTGATCCCGCTGGATCCGGCCCAGCTCTGCCCGCGCCGCGGTGATCGCGTCGGCGGCCTCTTGGCGGCGTCCGCGGACGCTCGTCACCGCCTCGCGGAGGCGGGCGAGTTCCGCCTCGTGGGCGGTAACGGCCGTGGTGGCTTCGTCCACGACGGCTACGAGTTCTGCGGCCCGCTGCTCCGCTGCCCGCAGTTCGCTGCGGCGGGAGACCAGACCGTGGCTCGAACCAACACCGCCGATCTCGAGGCCTTCGGCGGAGGAGAGGCATTCCCCGCCGCGGGTCATGAAGAGCGTGCCGGCGGGTGCTTCGGCCAGCAGCGGCAGAGCGTCGGCGATTCGCTCGACAATCCAGGCGTGTGCGAGCAGGCGGTCATTGATGTCGGAACCGCCAGGCCCGCCTGCGGCGTCCCCGAGCAGCCGGTCGAGTCGGCCGACCACGCCGGGGCAGTCGGCAGGGTCATAGGCGGCGGGCTCGGGGAGCGACAGGGCCGCGAGGAAGCCGATCCGGCCGCCGGCGGCGAGCACGCCTCGGCCGGCCTCTCCCGCGGACCAGTCGGCGTGCCAGCGGATCACGTCGTCGAGTGATTCGACGAGCAGGCCCTGCCCGCGGCGGCCGAGCGCGAGATCGACGACTTCGGCCCAGTCGACCCCCGCCCGCACCTGGTCAGCCACCACGCCTGCCAGTCCGGGGACGACGCTTGCATGCTCGTGCAGGAGCCGGCGTGCGGCGTCACTCAGGCCCTCCTGCCGGTCGACCATCTCATGGAGCACGTCCCGCCGCTCGCGGCAGGCTAGAGCGGCCGCCCGTGCGTCGGCCAGCCGCTGCCAGGCTTCCTGGAGACGCTCGGTGCCGGCACGGTGGGCCGCGTCGGCGGCCTCGACCGCGAGGGCCGCGTTTGCCAGGCGGCTCTGGAGCGACTGCAGGTGTCCTTCACTGGCCGACCGGGCCTCGTCGAGGGCGGCCCGCTGGTCGCCGGTGGTCGCCAGTGCGTCACGGGCCTCGTCGACCGCGGCTGCCGCTTCGGCCAGCCGTCCTGCCGCCATCTCAACGGCGGCCTCGAGCCGAAGCAGACGCTCCCGCATGTCGCCACGGGCGGCCGTCGCGCGGGCCAGAGCCTCGCGGGCGGCTGCGGCGTCTTCGTGGGAGCCGGCAGCGGTTCGCCGGCTATCAGTCACACGCTCGTCGAGCGCGGCGAGTGCCTCAGCCGCGTGCCGGGCTGCAAGCTCGGTGGCGGAGACCTCGCCGGCTGCGGCCCGGGCATCCCGGATTGCGCGAGCGACCCGCTCGGCTCCCCGGTTGCGTTCGGCTTCGAGTTCGTCCTGCCGCACGCGTTGTGATTCAAGCGTGGCGACGGTGGCGGCTTCCCGCTGACTGGCCGCACCCGCCTCGGCCCGCAGGGCCGCCAGCCGCGGCTGAACCGCCGCGGCCGCATCTCCCAGCCGGGCCAATTCTGCGGTTGCCGTAGCGGCCCGTGTTTCCTGGACGGTGAGCGCCCCGTGGTCTGCGGCCAGGGCGGCTTCGACGGCCGCGACCCGGGCATCGACGCCGGAGAGGTCTTGGGTGGCGGCTGCGACCCGCAGGGTCCGCAGGTGATGTGTCATCGTCCGCCATCGGTGGGCGCGGGCGGCCTGGTTGCGGACGGTTTCCAGTCGCCCAGACACCTCGCCGACGATGTCGGCCAGCCTCTGGCGGTTGAGTTCGGCCCGCTCGAGTCGCCGCAGGGCCTCGGTCCGGCGGGTGCGGAACCGCGTGATCCCGGCCGCCTCCTCGAACACGATACGCCGGTCGCGTCCCGAGGCGACAAGCAGCGCGTCGACCCGGCCCTGCTCGATCACGCTGTAGGCTTCGGTGGCGGCACCCGTGCCCGAGAAGAGCTCGCGGATGTCCTTGAGGCGGCCGACCTCTCCGTTCACGAGATATTCGCTCTCGCCGCTGCGGTAGACGCGGCGCATGATCCGCACTTCGTCGGTGTCGAGCGGCAGGGCCCGGGAGCCGTTGTCGAAGACGAGCGACACTTCGGCCATGTTGAGCGGCTTGCGGGCCGTCGAGCCAGCGAAGATGACGTCGGTCATCTCCTTGCCCCGCAGGCTGCGGGCTGATTGCTCGCCGAGCACCCACTTGATCGCGTCGACGACGTTCGACTTGCCGGATCCGTTGGGGCCCACGACCGCGGTGACGCCGGCCGGAAAGTCGAACCGGGTTCGATCGGCGAAGCTCTTGAAGCCGAATAGCTCGAGGGCCTTGAGGCTGATCATGAGCGGTCGTCCGAGGTGCGGTCCTCCCTCGCCGCCGCGGTCGCTTCCCCTTCTTCGCCGGGGGTCGTGGCTTCCTCGCGAATCCCGGGGCGGCCGTCGAATTGAGTGGGCACGGCATCGAAGGCGACGCGACTCGCGAGGGAGCGGCCCGCCGATGCCTGCTGGAGGAATTGGATGGCGTCGGGATAGCCGCCGCCGAGCTCGATGATGGCCCGCACCACGTCGGCGACGT
>Ga0210003_1003005_pt1 | contig 13972 bp, 12 predicted proteins | sample LantaG_FD_182804 | JGI IMG/M metagenome (GOLD analysis project Ga0210003, IMG submission 182804) | Deep subsurface microbial communities from Baltic Sea to uncover new lineages of life (NeLLi) - Landsort_02402 metaG (SPAdes) (version 2) | ecosystem: Environmental > Aquatic > Marine > Oceanic >... | reverse complement strand
AAAGAAGGGGGGGGGGAACTCAACCGAACACACCCCCTCTCTCTGAAAAACAGCAGCGCCTCTCCCTCCCGACCCCGGAACTCGGGGAGGAAAAAAGAAGTAGAAAAGAAACTGAAATGTCGTGGCAGCAGTACGTCGACGACCACCTCATGGTCGAGCTCCCGCACGGTGGAACCCTCCTCTCGGCCGCGATCGTCGGCCACGACGGCGGCGTCTGGGCGTCCTCGCCCGGGTTCCCCGACGTGACGCCGGAGGAGGTCGACGCCCTCATGGCCGGGCTCGCGGACGCGGGCCCCCTGGCCATGAAGGGGATGTTCATCGGCGGGGCCAAGTACATGGTGATCCCCGGCGACCCCGGGGCCGTCCTGCGGGGCAAGAAGGGCGCCGAGGGCGTGACCGTGAAGAAGACCGAGACGGCGCTGGTGGTAGGGCTCTACGGGGCGGGCGCGCAGCCCGGGGAGGCGAATGTTGTGGTGGAGAACCTCGGGGACTACTTGATCGGGCAGGGGATTTGAGAGGAGGAGGCGGGCGAGAGGGGAGAGAGAAAAGAGACCCTCGGAGGGACCCGAGTTTGCGAAAAATTAAAAGAAAAAGAGGGACACTCGATGATTATTTTTCCTCTGCAGACCAAAGAACACCAAAAGCCAAGAAAAACCGGGAAAAAAGCAAAAAAAAATTCGAGGGGGAAGGGAGGCGGGAAGATAAAAGCAAGGGAGGCGGGAAGATAAAAAGCAAGGCGCAGGGAGGAAAAAATCGAATGCTCTGCGCCGTGGGCTGGCCACGTCGTCGGACGGCTCACAGTCGCCGAGAGACCGAGACGAAACCTCCTGCGCTCCACTTTTCATTCGTCTTTCGACCTCGTTTCTCAACGTGCCCGGTCTCCTCGACCACCTTTATCCCCCCGCCCTGCCCTCCGTGCTCCCGTCTGAGATCCCCCCTCGCACGCAAAGCTCAAAGGAAGGACACTCTCGCCCGCTTGACGGCCGCTAGACAATCGCATTCTCCTTGTCGTCACTTGACCCCCCCCCTCCGACGACGCACCTCGAAAAATCTCCTCAACTTTTTTCGCCGGTTATCTCTCTCTCTCGACGATGACGACCATGTCCGACGCCGTCGTGCCCCAGTCTCACGCGGCCAACGCCGCTGCCGCCGCTTTCGGTAAGTGAAAGAAAAAGAGAGGGCGGGTTTTAGGTTTTGGGAGGAGGGAGCAAGCCGCTTTTGCCTGCACGCACAAAATGGCACTGAAAGCCTTTGACGAGCGCGAGAGATTGCTGCTTCCCCGAGACCTCTGCCAGGGGGGCAGCACTCGCACCCTCTCGCTTGCTCTCTGCGCCAGGGTGTCGAGCGCGTCGCGCTGCCGTCGCGGAGAGCGAAAATGTGTCGAATTCGAGAGCTTGCGGGGAAAAGCTGAGGAGCGAGAAAGAGCGGCGCAGCTGCTGTTTCCCAAAAAAAATCAAGGGGCAGCGAGCGCCCGAGGAGTCGAGCGAGCGTAGCGTCAGATTTTTCATCGATTTTCTCGCTCCCTTGCCACTCACCTCCTCTCCCTTTTTCCTCTCCAAAACCAAAACAGGCCTCCCCTTCTTCAACGCCGACATGGCAGCCGCGGCGCACTACCTCACCAGCGGCGGCATGGCTCCCACCGCCGGAGGGGCCTCTCCCTCGTCTGCCGCCGCCTCCGCCGGAGGCGCCTCCTGGCAGATGGCCGGGCTCCCGCTGACGGCGACGGCGTTCCCTGGAAAGCCGCCCGCCGTCGCCGCCGCCGCCGCCCCCGCGGCGTCTCGCCCGCTGACCTCGCTGGAGGTCGCGGAGCTCCGCGCAGCACGCGAGCGCGCCATCAAGGCCGCAGAGGGCAGGAGGGCGACCGCGGTGCAGGCCCGCAGGGCGAAGCGCGCGGCGCAGGCGGCCAAGGAGGCGGCCGCGGCCGGCGTCGCCGCCGCTCACACCAGTGCCGTCGCCTCTCCGACGCCGGCCTCCCTGGGCGTCGCCAACGCGACCGCGACCAAGAAGAAGGGGTCATCCGCTGCTGCTGCAGCTGCTGGGGCGACGACGACGCGCGCGACGCGCGCCGCCGCGGCGAAGAAGGGGGGCTCCTCCTCGCGCGCCGCCTCGCCGCCCTCGGACGACGACGACAGCGCCGCCGGCGACGAGAGCCCCCGCGCCTCCGCCCCCTCGCTCCAGCTCTCTCTTCCCCGCGCCACAGGCGCCCCGCTGCCCTCCGCCGTCGCCGCCGCCACCGCTGAGACGGCCCGCGTCGTCGGGGAGTACCACAGCGACGAGGAGCTCCAGCGTGCGCTCGAGGCGACGACGGACGAGAAGGAAGCGAAAAGGCTCAAGCGGCTGCTGCGCAACCGCGTCTCTGCGCAGCAGGCCCGCGAGCGCAAGAGGGCGTACGTCGACGGACTCGAGGGCAGGGCGATCGTCGCCGAGAGGAGGGCCGCGGAGCTGGAGGCGTCGGTCGCGAGGCTGGAGGCCGAGGCGGCGATGCTGCGCAAGGTAATCCAGAACATGCGGGCGAGCAGCGCCTAGTATTATTTGGTATTCTTTGCTTCCATTTTTGCTTCCACTTTACCGAATTCTTTTCTACGCTCCACTCTTTCGTTGGATAGAAACACATTCCCAAATTCTTTGCTACCCGGTGGCTCGCCCCGTTGCTCCCGGCTCCCTCTTCTTCCCGAAGAGAGACCGGAGCACAAATTTTTCTTTTACCAGACAAACAATAACAAAAAAAAACATTCTTTCCCCTCCCTCCAACGCCCGTTGTAAATTAAGGATGATAAGCTTAGAAGCTCAGACGTCATTACACACGCGAAGAGAAGAGAGGAAAAGCGGCCGCGGCGACGAAGGAAGGACGGAAAGAAGAGGGGGGGGGAACCCGATAGTTTTTTGTTCACTTGTCTCCTTGTTCCTCGCCCCTCGCCGCCGCCTCGACCGGCGACATCTCGACCTCGGCCGCCGAGCCCCCCGCGGAGGGAGGAGGAGGAGGATCCCGGGGGCTGCTCGCCCCCCTCGCCGCCTCTCCAGCAGCAGCAGCAGCGACAGGAGCAGAAGCAGCAGCGACGGCGGCGGCCCCCGCGTCGGCGTCGGCGGCGGCGGCGGCGGCCGACGCCGCCGCCGCGGCCGCCACCTGCGACCTCCTCGCCTGGCCGAGCCCGCTCGCCGTCCGCTGCGCCGCCGTCTCGCTGAGCGCCTGCCTGACCGCCCTGCCGGCCGCGACGGCGTTGGCCTCGCCGACCCGCAGCGCGACGCGGTAGGCATCCGCGTGCACGCGCAGCACGCGGCAGGGGGGCAGCGCGACGGCGTCGAAGTCGGGGACGTAGGGCTGCTCGGCGGGCGCCGACAGCGCCTTGGCGCCGAGGTGCGACCAGGGGCCGAGCTCGGACTCGAAGCCCTCGGAGCCCGCGCGCACGCAGACGCGGCCCTGGAGCACCAGCGTGAGGTGGCAGGAGCGGACCCCGCGCGCGTAGAGCTGGACCTCGCCGTGGCGCACGTCGAAGGGGCTGGGGCCCGAGGGGGGGGCCCTCGGGGCGGCGGAGGGGGCGGAGGGGGGCGCGGCGCCGCCGCCGCCGCCGGGAGCGGAGGCTGCAGCGGCGGCGGCCTTGGCCGCGGCGGCCTGGCTGCTCATCAGCGTGCGGATCGGCGACGACGACGACGGCGAGGGCGAGGGCGACGGCGAGGTGGCGAGCGCCGACGCCCCCGCCGCCGCCGCCGCCGCCATCGCCGCGTCGCTCGCGTCCCCCTCGGCCGACCGCTCCCCGCGCACCACCAGCCCCTCGCCCGCCGCGGCGCCCGTCCCGCCGGCGTCGATGACCTCGGCCTGGCGCACGAGCCCCTTGAGCACGGCGTCGCCCGGGCCGAACGCGCGGAACTCCTTGACCGAGGTCGCCAGGAACGCGGCGGCGGCCTGGACCTCGGCGGCGGAGAGGCGGGACGCGTCGCGGAGCTTGTGCTCGAAGAGGGAGAGGTAGGTGGCGGTGTCGGGGCGGGAGCGGCGGGAGGGGCCGCCGAAGCCGCCGCCGGCGACGGCGCCGCCAGCCGCGCCGGCGCCGCCGGCCGCCCCCCCGGCGCCCCCTCCCCCTCCTCCTCCGTTGGTGTTGTTGTTGTTCCCGCGCGGCACGCGCTTGAGCTGGTCGTTGGACGCCCACACGTCCGACTCGTCGACGATCTCGTCCTGGATGACCTCCTCCAGGACGTCCTCGAGCGTGATGATGCCCGTGACTTCCTTGGCGCAGGAGGCCAGGAACGACCGCTGCGAGCGCGCGGCGGTCGAGAGGTTGGCGGCGTCGCCCCCGACGCCCATGATGTCGCCGTTGCTGCCCCCGCCGCCGCCTCCCCCGAGGCCGGCGATCCCTGCTCCGTTGGGAGAGGAGCTCGTGGCTCCCTTTTTCAGCTTGCACGCCACCTTTAATTGAGAGAGAGAGAGAGAGAGAGATTTTTTTAAAAATGTGAGTTTTTTCTTGTTCTTTTCCTCGTCGCTCTCTCCCTCTCTCTCCTCAAAAAAAAAAACTATCTCACCATCAGGTGCGTCCCGCACGTCTTGAACAGTTTGAACACCTCGTTCAGCGGCGTCACATCCAGGATGTACTGCACGCCGTCGGAACCTCCAACCAGGTTGCCGCCAGCGCAATTCTGCAAGGCGATGATCGCGCGGACCTCGACCTCGTCGTCCGGGTCGACGAGGATCAGGTCCTTTGTGTAGAGGATGCCGATGATGTTCTGGCGGTGCCCCTCCCAGACCGGGATGCGGGTGTAGCCTGTTTTTTGTCGGTTGTGTGTGGGGTATTTTTTTGGTTTCGAAAAGGGGGGGGGGCAAGAAAGGCGGTTCGGAAGGGTGAGGGGGAAAAACTCCTTTTTATTTTTTGGGTTTTTTCCTTCAAAAACAAAACAAAATAAAGTTTAAAAAACTATCTCACCCGACTTGTAGATCGTCAGCATCTCGTCGAAGTTCAGCCGCGTGCTCGCGTCGAGCATGAAGACCTTGTCGACGCGGGTCATCACGTCGCGCACGCGCTTGTCGCGGATGTCGAGCGCGCCAGAGATAACCTTGTAGTCCTCGCGGGTGACTGTTTGAGGGGGGGAGGGAAGTTTTTTCAGAGTTTTTTTCCCCTCTCGAGGGTGAGTTTCTTCTTCTTCTCCCTGCTCTTCTTCGCTTTCCACCTCTCGCTTCTCTCCCTCTTTCTCTTTCTCTCTTCTCTCCCTCTTTCTCTCCCTCTTTCTCTCCAAAAAACACCAAAACTCACGCCCGCTCTCCTCCTGGTGCTCCGGGTTCTCCACGTGGATCGTGATCAGGTGCTTCAGCTCGGCCCTCGAGTAGATCGTGCCCACCTCGCGGCCCAGGATCCGGTCGAGGACCCACGAGAGCGGCCACGCGACGGGCGCGAGCAGCGCCATGAAGAAGTAGATCACGTAGATCATCCTCGCGGCGAGCACGAGCCCGTAGCGGGAGCAGATGGCCTGCGGGGCGATCTCGGCGAGGACCAGGATGAGGATCGTGGACCCGATGAAGCCGTAGACGCCGCCCGCGAACGACGCGATCAGGATGGGCAGAAACGTGTTGGCGATCGTGTTGGCGATCAGCAGGGTGCAGAGGAGCCAGTTTCCCTTCTCTCGGACCGGGATGAGGACTTTTGCGTGGCGACGCTCGCGCTCAGAGTCACCCGCCGTGGCGAGGATCTGGAGGCCGACCTTGTCGAGGCCCATGATGCCGAGGGTCATTCCTTGATGGAGTATTTTTTTTTCGAGGTCGGGGTCGAGAGGGAGAGAGAGAGAGAGGAGAGGGAGCGCGATGAGCAACGAGATCGTCGTGTGAAAGACAAAATATAAAAGTCGCTCCTCTCGGGTCCTTTCCTGCCTCTCGTCGACTCTTTCAAGCGGCGCGATGCGTGGACGACATCGTGATCTCGTCTCGAGATCGGAAGAAAGAGAGCCCAGGAAGGCCCGCTTGAGGATGGAAAGCGGGCTGCCCTCATCAAGCAGAAAGGGGAAGGAAAAAAAAACGCCTCTCCCTTATCTCTCTTCTCCCCCTTCTCCCTCTTCTCTCCTCCCTCCTCTCTCCTCTCTCACCTGCGAAGAACCCGGAGATCAAGACGACTGCGATGGCCAGGAGCCACTGCAGCGCTCGCGGGAGGTGCGTGACGTCGACGAGATTGCTCTCGGACACGGGGCACCCCGGCGGAGTAGCGGCCATAGTGTCGAGGTTGTCTCGGGGTTCGAGGTGGAGGGAAAAGAGGTCTACGGAGACGACGGGCGGCGGCGGCGGCGACGACGACGAGAAAGAAGATGAGCGAAGCAGAAAAGAAAACGCTTCCTTCGCTCTTGCTCTGTCGGGACAAAACCCTGTCTCTCTCTCTCTCTCTCTTCAGGCTGATGTCGCAATCAACACGCGCAGCAAGAGTCCGAGGAGAGCGAAAGAGCAAAAAGAAACACGCGCGGAGAAGAAGAAGAGCGAGAGAGACGATGCTCCCTCTTTTGATGACGAAGCCGGAGGGCGATGGAGAGTGAAGAAACAGCGGAGAAAAAACTAGAAGCAAAGAAAAAAACTTCCCTCTATTTCCGCCCGCGCGTGCGCGCGCAGTTGCACGCGCACCGTCGTTTTACATTTCCTCTCTCCCGTCTCCTCTCAGGCTTGTTTCTTCCCCCCCTGCGAAGAGGAAGAAGTGGTAGACGAGAGCAAAGCCCCGGCGTCGTAGCCCCCCCTCCCTTCCTCGAGTGCCGCCGCCCTCGCGGGCCCGACCTTGCTCAGGACCTTGCGCAGCAGCCGCTGCGGCAGCCCGCCGCTGACGACGCCGCCGCCGCGGGCCAGGTGGCCCAGCAGCAGCACCGGGTGCTTGCCCAGCAGGGCCTCCCCGATGCCGTGGTAGCCCGCGGTGACGATCAGCCCCGCGGCCCTCGCGCCGTCGAGCCTCTTCCTGTCCTCCCTGGCCTTGGAAGAGACGGCCTCAGCGCCCTCTTTCTTCAGGCCCGAGGAGCCGTACACGGTCCGCACCGCCGTCGTGGAGAAGATCCGACCGTCCTCGCTGTCCTCGCCGTCCTCGCCGGAAGAGGGAGAGGAGGACGAGAGGGGCCCGGGGTAGACGGTCGTCGTCCTCAGGCCCCGGTCGAAGAGCTCCGCCTCGACCGACCGCAGATAGAGCGCCAGCGCCGCCTTGCTGGCGGAGTAGGCAGCCTGGCCAGGCGAGGGGACGAGCGCGGCCATCGAGGAGACGCCCAGGACGGCGGCGGCTGGAGGTAGGAGGGGGTCGGCGCCTTTCTTCCCGCTCGCCGCTCCCGCGCCCGCCGCCGCCCCCGCTCCCGCCGCCGCCCCTGTCTCGTTCGCTTTCGTGGCGGCGGCGGCGGCGGCGGTTTCGAGGAGATGCGGCAGCGCCGCCCTCGTAAGGCGGATCGGCGCAGCGGCGTTCAGCTCCAGGATGGCGTCGGAAACCGCTGCCGTCGTCGCGGCCGCCGCGGCGTGCTGCGACGCCCCGGCGCAGAGCACCAAGAGAGAGAGGCGCGGCGGCGGGGCCTCCCTTTGAGAAGGGGGAGAGGAGTGAGCAGCGGGGGAGGAGCGGGAGGAAGAGCCTCCTCCTTGCGCCTCTCCCTCCCGTTCGGCCCACGCTTCCCTGGAGGCCTCTGCCGCCCTCGCCGCGGCCTCTTCGAGCTTCGCGTAGGGCGCGAGCGCGTCAAAGGGGAGCACCGTCGGCGCCGGCGGCGGAGGAGGAGGAGGAGCGGGAGCGAGGGCTCCTCCTCTTGCGCCGCCGGCCCTGACGACGGCCGCGGCCACGGCCCGCAGCTTCTCCTCGGACCTCGAGGACAGAACGACGTGGGCTCCCAGTCGATAGTACTCCAGGGCGAGCCTCGCCCCGAGTCCCTGGGAGGCTCCCGTGATCCAGACGGACCTGCCGCGGTAGGCGTTGATCGGAGGGGCCCTGGCGGAGAGGAGGGAGGCGTCGGCGTCGGCCCTGAAAACGGAAGAGAGAGTTTTTTTCTCGGCGTCGCCGAGGTTGAGAGATCGATCGGCCTGTTCTTTTCTTTCTTTCTTCTCCTCCCCTAACTGCACTCCATCTCTCCTCTCTTTACCTCGCGAACTGAACAATCTTGAGAACTAGATAAGTCGCCAGGGCTGCGCCGGAGAGGGCCAGCCAATGGGCGGATAGGGCCGCGTAAACTGATGCAGAAGACGACGACGCCATCGAAGGAGAAGCAGCGGCGGCGAGAGCAGAGGCAGCGAAGGGGACAGCTGCTGTCGTCGTCGCCGGCGGAGCTCTTCGGGACGACGCAGGCGGGAGAAGATGAAGCTTGGCTCCTTTCTTTGCTGCTGCTCTGCGATCGAAAGGAGGAGCCGCGTTGCTGCTGCGCAGAAGAGCGCTCTGGGAAGCAAAAAACATTTCTGAGGGCAGTTCTTATCGGCTAGAATTTTGAAACCACTCTCCCCCGCCGCACGCTCGAAACGGATAAAGAAACCGCCTTTCTCTCCCTTTCTCGTTTTCTCTCTGTGCTCTCTCGCCTCAAAAGCAAGCGAAAACTATGCACTCGTCGTCGATGCGCGCTTCACTAAGGCCGGCACTCCCGGCTCGCCCTGCTGCCGGCGGGGCGGCGAAGAGGCCCGCTGCTCGCGTTGTTGTGCGAGCTCGGGCGATGATCGGCGACGAGGAAAAACAATCGCCTTCGATGGCGCTCCGGCAGGGGGTCGCGGCCCTGCTTGCCGGCCTCTTCGTGACCGCCGCGGCCCCCTTCGATGCCGAGGCGCTCTCAGTACGCGATCAAAAGAAGAGAAGCGAAAGAGAGGTGAAACTTTTTTTGCGATAAGATCGATTGAGCGAGAGAGAGAGCGCGTGCGACAGAGCTCAAGAAGGGGGAAAAGCTCACCTTTTTTTTCTCCTCTTCCTCTTCATCTTTTTCTCTCTCTCTCCAGGACATGGAGCAAATCGTTGCCGGGCGCACCAGCACGGGCTCGCTGCTCGCGGACTTTCAGGCGAAGAACAACAAGAAGACGGCTCCAGCTAAAAAGGCAGCAGCAGCAGCAGCAGCAGCCCCCGCGAGGAAGAAAGCCGCTGCTGCTCTGGCTCCGGCCAAGGCGGCGGCGCCAGCGGCCGCGACGGCCAAGCCCCCCTCGAAACCGAAACGAGCCCCTCCTGCTCCTGCTGCTCCTCGGAGGGCCGCGCCCCGAGTCGTCGCCTCCAAGAAGCTAGCGTTTTCGGCGCCGAGCAAGACAAGCAAGGCGGCGCCCGCTGCTGTCGCCGCTGCCGCTCCTGCCGTGCCGAAGCCGAAGCCCGCTGCCGTCGTGAAAGGGGCCGTCGCTGCTTCAAAGCCCCCCGCCGCGGCAGTCAAGCCTGCCCCGAAGGCGGCGGCAGCAGCAGCAGCAGCCGCGAAGAAGCCAGTGGCAGCAGCAGCCAAGGCAACATCCAAGGCCCCCGCGGCCAAGGCAGCAGCGGCGAAGGCCAAACCCGCGCCCGCTCCCCGCAAGGCAGCCGCTCCTTCCGCGGGCGGCGGCGGCGCCTTCGAGGTCGTCGCGGCGCTCGCCCTCTTGGCCGGCGGCGCCTCCGCCCTCACCGGAAACAGCGCGGGAGGGGCCTCCTCATCCTCGAAAAAGAACGCCTCCCTGAGAACGTCGTCCCCGGCCGTCGCCGCCAAGGTCAGCCGCGGCGGGGGCACGCAGTCGATGCGGCCGGCGTCCGCCACCGCCACGTCAAAGGGCTCGACGAGGAAGATTTCGGTCAAGACCGGGACCGTCGGTACCGTCAAGCTCCGAGCAACCGCTGCTGCCAAGGCCAAGGCGCCGGTGAAAAAAGACTCGGAGATGAAGAAGGGCAGCAGCGGAAGCGGCCTCGCTGCGACGGCCGTCATCGGCCTCGCGGCGGTCGGGGCGGCCGTCGTCATCCACCTCCCGTCGTCGTCTTCCTCTTCTTCTCCTCCTCGTCCCGCGCCTGCTGCTGTTGCAAGGGCTCCCACAGCCGCTTCGAAGCCTGCGGTTCCGGCCCCGAAGCCCGCCGCGCCTGCCCCCGCGGCACCCGCGGTCGTTTCGGCTCCCGCTGCTGCTGCTGCTGCTGCCCCCGCCGCCGCCCCCGCACCCGCGCCCGTCGTCGCCACTCCTCCCCCTCCCCCTCCCCCTCCCCCTCCTGCCCCTAAGACCGCAGCGCCCATGGCAGCGAAGGCCCCCGCCGCCTCAGCGAGGCCGGATTCGAGCTTCAACTACACCCCGGTCGCCGCGGCGCTGGCCGCGGCGTTCGCCGGGGTCGCGGCGACGCAGAAGCAGGACCAGAACCCTTCAGCCGCCCCTCCCTCCGGCGCTGCCGCTCCCCCCGCCGCCGCTTCTCCTTCCTCTTCTGCGTCTCCGTCTGCTGATGACACTCCCGAGGCGCGCAAGAGGGAGGCACAGGCTTGGATCGCGGCTTGGAGGGCAAAGTCTGGGAAGAAGTAGAGGAGGAGAGAGGGAAGATGAGGAAAGAGAAGGGGAGGAGAGAGAAAAAGGGGAAGAGAAGGAAAGAGAGGAAAAGAGAGGAGAGAAGGTCTTGATCGAATATAAATCGCTTTTCACCTCAGTATTTTTCTGCGAGAGATTTCCGATTCGAGAGAGAAGTAAAGAGAGAGAGCGTGATTTCAGAGGGAGAGAGAGGGAGATTGTTGTGCTTGCCTTCTCGTCCGATCAAAGAGAGAGAGGAAGAAAGAGAAAAACAAAACTCTGCCTTTGTTGTTTAATTCCGAGAAGAAAAACAAAAAACACCAAACGACGAGCTCTCTCTCTCACACACTTTTTCTTTCTTTCTGAGAAGGTATGCTTTTCTCTAATGGCCTACAAAAAAAACGGGATAAGGGGAAAAAGAGAAAACGGGCGGGGCGGGAGAGAGAGAGAGAGAGAGAGAGAAGGGAACAAGCGGGGGCGGAGGAGGTTTTCCAATTTTTCGCTTCCCGCTCTTGCCTCTTTTCCTTCCTCTTTCCTCTTCTCTCTTCTTCTCACTTTATCCCCTCGCCTTCTTCTGCTGGTGGTTGATCGCGATGGCGACGACGGCCGTGCCGCCTCCGACCATGCCGATGGCGGTGAGGCCCCACTTGAGCTTGCGGTGGGTCATCTGTGTTGAGTTTTTTTAGTTTTTTTTGTCGTGAGCGCCTCTCGAGGTCTCTCGAGGTTTTTTAGGAGAAACTTCATCTCCCTCTTCTCTCGCCTGTATTGATCCCCTATTCCGTTCATTTTCAAAATGCTTACCGACTGGACGTCGTACATGTGCTTGGCGTGGACGTAGTCCGGCTCCTGTTTTGTCGTGTTTTGTTTTTTTGCATGGTGCGGGAGGAGAGGAGGTCGAAAGGTGAGAAAGGGGGGGCAACGGAGAGAAAAAAAAAGGGCCGCATCGCGAGTTTTTCTGCATTTCCAATGCCCGATTCGACGACCGAATCCCCTCTCTTTGCTCCGCGAAGCGCCTCCAGGGGCTTGCTATCGACGCGAAGCAAGCGAGAGTGGGGAGGCAGCTGCAGGATTCTGCGCGGAGAGCCCAGCACAGCGCAGAGAGAGAGCGGAAAGAGGTCGAGCCTCGAGGCTCTCCATCCGTTTTTGCCTTGGCGACCATCGACGGAGAACAAAAGGGACTCGCTGCCCCAACTCCCTCCGCAACTTTCGCGTGCATTTTCGACCACGTCCGCGCAGAGAAGTCGCCGCCCTTCGTCGCCTTTCACGGGAACGCGAGAGGAGTTGCCCGTCTTGAAGACAGAGGAGAACAAAAAAAGGCAGAGAGCGGCGTCGCCCTTCTCTTCTCGCCAATCCACCTCTCTCCAACTCCTTCTGCCGCCTCCTCTGAACTCACGTGCGCCCCTCCCCTCGCCAGGGCGCTCGTGCGGAGGCCGCGTGCGAGCTTGCTGGCCTCGCGGCGGATCGTCGACGACAGCATTGGCGCGTGGTTGGCTTTTCGATGAAAGAAAAACGAAGAGCAAACACGGCAGAGAGAATGGAAACTGAGGCGAGTTATTTTTTTCCTTCGCCTTTTTTATTTCACTCTCAATTCTTTTGAAGAAAGCACAAGCGGCGGACGAGGAACGCACACTCTTCGTCGCCTTTTCTTCTCGAGCTCTTTGCTCCTGCACGAGGAAGAGACCGTCCCGTCGAGATCTGGAGGGCAGCGGCATCGCAAAAAGGAAGGCTACGGCGTTAAGAGAAAAGGCGAAAGCGAAAAAAACTCGCATCTGCTTTCTTCTCGCCGCCGTCGTTCAAGTGGAAAAAAATACTCTTCGAAATGAACGACGCCCCCGCCGACTACGTCAAGCTCGCCCCGGCCCGCCACCCGCCGCGGGCCGCGGCCTCAACTCCGGAGGGCAGGGCGTGGAGGAGGTACCGCGACCCGCTCGTGACGAAGCTGGTAAGTTCGTGGAAGTTTTCTGCGCTCGGCTGGTTTTTTTTTTCAATGCTTCCTTTCGACGGCGGCTAGGAGCGCCGACGGCTGACGACAACGGCGCGCTGACGGCCCTCCCTCTCATTTTATCTCACGCTCCCCTTCCGACCGACCCGCCTCCTCCTCATCCAGATCGGCGCCGTCACCTCCATCGACTTCTGCCCCACGAGCCCCCACGACTTCGCCGTCACGGCCTCGACGCGCGTCGTCATCCATTCCGGCTCCTCCCGCAACCCGCGCAGGGTCCTTGGCCGTTTCCCCGACCTCGCATTCTCCGGGAGGCTCCGCGGCGACGGCGCGGCGCTCGCCGCGGGGTGCGCCGACGGCCGCGTCAGGCTGTTCGACTCCAAGAGTCGCACGCTGCTGCGGAACCTGCAGGGGCACGCGGCGGCGTGCAGGGCCGTCAGCTTCGGCAGCGGCGCAGAGGTCGAAGGCGGCGGCGGCGGCGGCGACGCCCCGGGGCTCGGCAGCGGCCGCCTCTCGCTGGCCTCTGCCGGCGACGACGCCACGGTGCGCACCTGGGACGCGGCCTCGGGCGTGCAGACGGCGCGCCTCGACGGGCACCAGGACTACGTGCGCGCCCTGGCGCCCTCGCCGCTGGTCTTCCCCTCGGGGACCGGGGGGGGCGGCGGGGGCGGGATCTGGGCGAGCGGCGGCTACGACCACGCGGTCAAGCTCTGGGACGTCAGGCTCGAGGGCGCCGTCGCCCCCTCCCCGGGCCCCGCCCCCTCGGCCTCCTCCGCTCCCGCGTGCGTCGCGACGTTCGACCACGGGAGCCCCGTCGAGGCCCTCGCGTGGCTGCCCGGCGGGGCGCTGCTCGCGTCGGCCGGGGGGCGGTCGGTCAAGCTCTGGGACTGCCTCGGCCGATCGCGCAGGCCCGTCGCCGAGGTCAGCTGCCACCAGAAGACGGTCTCCTGCCTCGCGGCCGCGGCGTTCTTCGTCGGGGGCGGCCGGAGCGGGGGCGGTGGGAGCGGGGCGAGCGGCCGGGGCGGCGGGAGCGGCAACGGCGCCTCCCCGGCGGCGCGTCCGCTCTCGGGCGCGAGGCTGCTGACGGGCTCGCTCGACGGCCACCTCCGCGCCTTCGAGCTCGACAGCTTCACGGTCACGTATGCGGCGAGCTACGGAGGGCCCATCACGGCGCTGGGTGTCAGCTCCGGGGACGGCGGGCGGCAGCTGGCGGTCGGGTGCAGCGACGGGACGCTTTCCCTCAGGCGGCGGCCGCTGTCGAAGACCGGGAAAGCTTCGTCCTCCTCTCTGGGCTCTTTCGCGGGGCCCGCCGGCAGCGTCCGAGCCACTCGCAACCCTTCCAACAGCGCCTCGATCAGGCGCTCCGGGGGTCCTCTCGACGCCTCCCACTCCCGGTACTTCGTCCGCGGAGCGCACTCGCGCCCCCGCGGCCCCGCCGAGGACACCGTCGTCGGCGGCGGCGGCCGCAGGTCGAGGGCGAGCCGGCGGCCCGGCGCCGTCGACGAGGCCCTCCGCGCCTTCAGGCACGGCGAGGCGCTCGACGCCGCGGTCGCGTGCGGGAGGCCGGCCGTGGTCTGCGCGCTGCTGGACGAGCTGGCCGCGAGGGGCTCCTCCGGGGCGGGAGCGGGGGGGGCGGGGGACGGGAGGGGCGGCGC
>Ga0210003_1003002_pt1 | contig 13978 bp, 6 predicted proteins | sample LantaG_FD_182804 | JGI IMG/M metagenome (GOLD analysis project Ga0210003, IMG submission 182804) | Deep subsurface microbial communities from Baltic Sea to uncover new lineages of life (NeLLi) - Landsort_02402 metaG (SPAdes) (version 2) | ecosystem: Environmental > Aquatic > Marine > Oceanic >... | reverse complement strand
TGAGAACTGTGAATTCACCAGCGTCATTTTTTACTCCAACACCTGTAAAACTCACGCTAACGTCACTTCCCACCTCGACAGTTTGTGAACTAGGTGAACCGTTAAGTGATATTGTTGGATTCGTATATGTGGGTAATACTGTGGGGAACAATAAATCATTAAACAATTGTACCATAGTTTTTCCTGTTAAATCTGCAACTGTCGTTCCCGCATCTATACCTCCTACATTTGTATCCATTTCTAAATCTGATGATAAACCTGAGTTATATATAGTATCTGCAGTATAAGGCGTTATAGTTGTACCCGAACCAGTTATTTTAACTCCTTGTCCTCCAACAGTTACTCCACCTTCTCCTGATGTTCCGCTACTTCCTGATGAACCTGATTCTCCACTAGACCCTGAAGAACCTGACGTTCCACTACTACCTGAACTACCTGATTCTCCACTAGAACCTGAAGAACCTGATGTTCCACTACTACCTGAACTACCTGATTCTCCACTAGAACCTGAAGAACCTGATGTTCCACTACTTCCTGATGAACCTGATTCTCCTGAAGAACCTGAACTTCCTGATGTTCCACTACTTCCTGATGAACCTGATTCTCCTGAAGAACCTGAACTTCCTGATGTTCCTGAAGAACCTGATGTTCCGCTACTACCCGATGAACCCGATTCTCCTGAAGAGCCTGAACTTCCTGATGTTCCTGAAGAACCTGATGAACCTGATTCTCCACTAGAACCTGAAGAACCTGATGTTCCACTACTACCTGATGAACCTGATGTTCCACTACTACCTGATGAACCTGAACCTCCAGCGGTAAATCCTGTTATGTTTACGACACCTCCTAAATTATTATATAACTCAAGTGTTGAGGTTCCACTTAAATACGTTCCACCTGTTATTGTTGTTAATCCACTTATGGTAACCGTGTTACCACTATTTGAACTTAGTCTTAAATCTCCTGTACTATTATAATCTACAGTACCTCCCGTAACTTGCCAGTCAGTACCCCAAAATATTCTCCATTTTGCATCATCTCTACTGACCCCATTTACACCTTCAACTGTTGAGCCTGTCCAAGCGTCAATTAAATCTTGACCTACTTGTGTGATTGGTTGAAAAAATCCAGTCCTATTTTTTACTGTTATTTGTTCTGCAGATGAAAAATCTACTATGTTTGGTACAGCAGTTGCCGCACTCCACATATTTTCATATGAATCTGCACTATTATTACCATCTATTTGATATTGGTAAGTATTTTGAGTTTCATGTACATAAACTAACATACCTAGTCTTCTTCTTCCTGAAGAAATCCCGTCATTATATAATACAACTGAATCGGGTAAACTACTTGTACTGGCTTTGTTGAATAAAACAGGTATGGTATTTCCACTGTATCTAATATTACCTGTTTGACCGTTAGTTGTGAAATCTAAGTCTGAAAGACTCCATACTTCCATATACCCACCTATGTTATATACACTAAAATTAGAACCGTAAAAGTCTTCAAGTGACTGTATTGAATTAGGAGCGGTTACAAATGAACCTACTATTGGATTTTTATATTCGTAATTACTCATTTTTAATTAAGGTGTTTTTCCATTCCCGACCCAAAAACTTTCGGTGGTATTATTATTAGAAGTGTTTAACGCGTTACCATAATATACTCTATATGTGCCGCTCGGCATGAAACTTCCTCCACCATAAGTTATAAGTACGCTTTGTATTCCAGAGTCACTACTTGTATTACTAAATGTAGTTCCCGCACCACTTACATAATCATAACCTATATCACTTATTTGATACGTATCATTACTCATTGAGGATGTTGGTATCACAATTGCCGGATACATAACTATTCCTGAACCCATTGTACCGCTAGGCAAACTCACACTATTAAATAAGTAAGTAGATTGGTCTACTGTAGTTGTTAGTCCAGTGGAACCGTTTACCGTACCCGCCGACCATCCTGGCCAATCTAACCAAATCGCGGCGTCTGCCGCGTTGTAACCTCCTGAACCATTAGCAAATCCGGCCCAATTTGTCGCTCCGTTAGCTAACATGTAACTAAGTAAATCACCTGGATTGTTAAAGTTATCATTATTTGATTGTACTAAGACGTACGCTAATGCTTGTTGTGCGGAAGGTGTTATACTCGGCGTTGCCGTGATTGATGGCGTTGCCGTAATTGATGGCGTTGCCGTAATTGATGGAGTAATTGATGGGGTGGCGGTAATTGATGGTGTCGCGGTAATTGATGGTGTCGCGGTGATTGACGGAGTTGCGGTGATTGACGGAGTTGCGGTAATCGATGGAGTTACTGATGGCGTTGCGGTGATTGAAGGAGTTGCGGTGATTGAAGGAGTTGCGGTAATTGAAGGAGTTGCGGTAATTGATGGTGTCGCGGTAATTGATGGAGTTGCGGTGATTGATGGAGTTGCGGTAATCGATGGAGTTACTGATGGCGTTGCGGTGATTGAAGGAGTTGCGGTTATCGAAGGAGTTGCGGTTATCGAAGGAGTGGCTGTTATCGATGGAGTTACTGATGGAGTTGCGGTTATCGAAGGAGTTGCCGTAATCGATGGAGTTACTGATGGAGTTGCGGTTATCGAAGGAGTTGCGGTTATCGATGGAGTTGCGGTTATTGACGGAGTTACTGATGGTGTTGCGGTAATAGATGGTGTCGCAGTTATCGATGGTGTTGCTGTTATTGATGGAGTTGCGGTGATTGATGGAGTTGTGGTGATTGATGGAGTTGCGGTAATAGATGGAGTTGCGGTAATAGATGGTGTCGCAGTTATCGATGGAGTTGCCGTTATCGATGGAGTTACCGATGAGGTAGGTGTAGGTGACTCTCCTGGTGTTTGTGACGGAGTTGCGGTTATCGACGGAGTTGCCGTTATCGATGGAGTTGCCGTTATCGACGGAGTTGCCGTTATCGACGGAGTTGCGGTTATCGACGGGGTTGCAGTTATTGACGGAGTTGCAGTTATTGACGGAGTTGCCGTTATTGACGGAGTTGCGGTTATAGATGGAGTTGGTGTTGGTGATACACCAATAGTAACACTATCAGTGGTGCCACTACATGGACCCGCATCACTAACAATTATATACACACTATTAGCATCATCATCTGAAAAAGTGACTCCGTTTATTAATTGCGTTCTTGTAACTCCAGTTATAAAGTTTGCAGGAATTGCAGATGTATGGTATATATCTAATGTTGTAATATCAACACCAACACTCGTTCCACTTAATGTTACCTCTCTTTGCGCCATTCTTGAGCCCTTTTATTTTTTATATAAATAGTGGTGGGTTTTAAATTGTATCACATCATTTTACCTATAAAAAGATTTTTTTATTTACCTTCACCTACAGATAATAAATCATAAGTCAAAACATTTACCGAACCCTCGACATTTAATTGATAACTTAGTTGTCTAGAAGTACCAACAACCACAAGGGTACAACTATAAACGGGTTGAGTACTCGATGGAGTCGGCGTTAAAGTAACTGTTGGAGTTGTTGTTGGGGTCGCTCCCGGAGTCGCGGTTATACTCGGCGTAACCGTTATAGTTGGTGTTACTGTAGGTGTTACTGTGGAGGTAGGCGTTGGAGATACTGGACCTATTCTTCCCTCACAATTAACATTAATATCTATCTCAACCCTTAACTCGATAAATGCCCCGTTTAATGGGTCAACATCACCATTACAATCACCTTTTACCGTGAAGATATTATTTAGTAAATCAGTCGTATATGTTATACCTGAGAATTGCGATAACATACCCTGAACAATAGTCTCCCATAAATTATCAGAAGGAACGTCCGTTAATGTAGTTCCCGTGTAAAAATTATTTATAACCGTTTGACCTACACCATAACTTCCTCCAGATATAGTCAAAACACCTGTAAATTCAGCACTCTCAAAATAACAATTAGACCCAGGGATATTTAAATCTAAGAAAGCCTCGTTTAACATTTCATAAAACCCTCTCTTACCTTCTGAAGACGTAACAAAATCTTGCTCACATAATGTATTAATTACATAATCATCAACATTCTCATTCTCACAAAGTATTGTAACGCTTTTTATTAATGAACACCCATCACTATCTAATATGGTTGCAGTATAAGTACCACCTGAAAGTCCCGTTAAAAAGTTACCTGTCTGACCGTTAGGAACATTAGATGACCAAGTAACTGTAAATGGACCAACACCATTCGTTATACTTAATGTTGCAGTACCATCATTTCCCGAAACACAAGGTATGCCGTAAAGTATCGCTTGTACTCCTCCCGTCCCTTCTAATATAGTAAAGTACTGAGTAACAGCACATCCTTCATTATCCGTAACAACAACTTGATATGAACCCTGTGATAAGTTATTTACAAATTCAATATTACTTAAAGACCCAATATTGTTAGACACGATAGTTCCATCACTAATTTGTGATACCACATAACTAAGCGGGTATTTAATCTCAGTAGTACCCGATGAAACCACTATATTCACCCCTCCATTTGACTGTCCGCAAGTTGTTGCGGTTAATGATGTCGCAACAGTAAACTTATTCTCATTTAATATTGTGGCGGTGTCAGTATATTTACACCCATTAATTAATTCTATTCCGATTTGATATGTCCCCGAAGCAAGATTCTCAAAGGTATATGATTGATTTGTTGTTGTTACCGTTTGGATATTACCTCCACTACCCGTTAAAGTATACGTTAGTGGTCCTTGATTGGCATTTACATTTATTTGAATTGACCCATCTTCACCACAATCAGAATTTTCAGTTATAATACTAACCAAACTAAATCCCGCGGTTGAGGTTAATTGAACGGGTTGGTTAATTGAGCATTGTCCAGCATCTTCAATTAAGATATTATAAGCCCCTCCACATAAACTATTTAACGTAAATGTTGTTGAACCGCTCTGTATTTGTCCCGTACTACCTGAGAAATAATAAGGTAAGGTACCTCCAGTAACTGTAACAGTGATTGTACCATCACAATCAAAACAAGTTGGTTGTGTTCCTACTATATTTGAAACCCCCAATAGTGGTAACTGCGGCACTGTAAACCGTTTCGTTATTACACACCCATTCGCATCTGTCACAGTAACCGATGCATCACCCGCGGGTAAATTAGATACAGATGGGGTAGTATCTAATGTTGACCAAATATATGTAAAGGGAGGAGTACCACCTGTAAAGTTAGTAACCTCACCATATCCAGTATTTGCAACTAAACAAGGACTCGCACCTGTTATTAAAACTTCATAATCAAAACTAGCGACTGAGTTAATTGTAACGGTATCCGTTTGACCTGTTTGTCCGTTACCATCTACTACAATTGCGTAGTATTCACCAGCTAAAATATTATTGTTTATAGTAATTACATTTTGATTGTAGAATTCGTTACTAAACTCACTTCCATTATAATAAAGATATACATTATACGGATACGCCAATGAATTACCTGTAATAGTAATAGAACCTGAAATTAAGTTACACGTTATATCCGTACCTTCCATACCCACCTCAAGACAAGGGTTAACGACCACCTGTGTTGTTAATTCTCTGGCGGTAGGTAAAGTACTATCACTAATATTAAAAACGTAAGTAGTTGCAGATAAACCACTAAAATTAAATGGACCGTTACCTTGTGTTGTTGGTATAGTCCCTGGTGAGGAGTTAACTATTAAGTAAGGGTTAGTTCCCCCCTCCACATCAAGATATATTGACCCGTCAGTACCACAGTCAGGGGTACCTGAAAAAGTCACACTTAACGGTCCTTCATCGCAAATGGGTGTACATTCAAAAATTGTGACATCAATACCTGAATACGGTAATGTAGTGTTTACACAAAATACAACACCTAAACTTGAACCTCTTTGTGTGACTCCACAACAATCCATAAATTCATAGTCACCATTTGTTGTTCCAGACGCACAGTCAGGTATTTGAACACTAGGTGTCGGTGTTATGGTCGGAGTTTGTGTCGGTGTAGGTGTTATACAAGTATTACAAAAATCATACTGTACACATTGACCGTTACATGATGAGTATACATATCCATCGGGACAAGTATATCCAGATGATAGGTACTCTCCATTAAATGTTTGAAAGACATCTAATGTAGTTTGCCCACTTGATGAATAAATGATGTTTAAATCTGAGAGTGTTGTGGCACCTGTTAATTCTTCTATTGTTGCGTCATATATTTCACACCCAAATCCTCCAGAGTAGAAATTATTATAACCAAATAATTCTAAAGTATGTTCTCCCTGACCAATTTCAACAGGATATACATACCAAAACTTAAATGCATACTGGTCATTACCTGTTTGGTCAAATGGTGCTCCCCCTAATTTTGTATTTACCACATCTACACCGTCAAGAGACAATCTAAAGTGATTATCACCAGCGACACCAACATAATAAGTTTTTGTTTCATTAATTCCTGACAAACAAGCCGAAAAACCAATCCATGTATCATATGGTTCGTCACCGGATTCTCCGTCATCTAACCATATGGCACATCTATTAAGTGGTCCAACTGAAGCGTTTGAAGAAGGGTTATCCCAAATGTCATATGTGTCTACAGTAACATATGTACCTGTAGCACCTGAACCATTAATCGGAAAATCGGTTGTTGTGTAAATTTTAGTACCAAACTGAGTATAAACAATAAATGGCGCACTTTCAGTATTTTGTAAGACAGATGGAGTTGTCGCTCCTGTTAATATTTCTCTATAACAAGTACATTCGTCATAAACATACCAAGTGTATGAAGGGTCACAATCTTTACATTGTTCTGAAGGTGTTGAAGTTGTCGGCGTTATAGTAGGTGTCGGTGTTATAGTAGGTGTCGGTGTTGGGCTTGTGGGGATGTTTTCTTGTTGTATACATATACACCCACTATCCATATCGATTACTTGATAGTCAAAACAAGTTCCTGTTATATATGATTCAATATCGAATATATATGGAAATTGACTGTAAATTAAACCCACGCCCACATCCGTATAACTTATACTCGCACAGTCTTTGACACTAATGGTATAATTACCCGGATTTGGGTCTGAAACTCCTAATGATATGTTTACTATTTGACTCATTTTATATTAACATGAAGGGTCTAAACAATTACCAACTAAATTATATGTATTACCCAAAGCATCTGAACTATAAGTACCTGATGTAGACCCTGCACTAGATAATATAGTAACACAGTTGGATATAACTCCTGGGAAGTTTGCAGTTAAGTAAGTTTGTAATCCACTATCGTAATAAACGTTTCCGAGTTGTATATTACTAACTCCCGGAGCAATTACCCAAATAATATTCAATCCACTACCACCACATACTTGAACTCGATAAGCACATCTCGAACATCTTGCGGTATTACAATCAGCCAGCACTTCAGGAAAAACAGTTAAATAAGTATTATTTAGAGTATAGTTACCGCTATAGGTTTGAATTAACATACAAGTATCCACACCGTTTGATGGGTTAGTTCCAATTCTTGTAGTACCTACAGTTAAGATATTAGATGTCTGCACGTATTTAGGAGGGGCAAAGTAAGACACTCCATCATCACAGCAAGGCTCAAAGTCATATCGACATCCATTACTTGCGTTGGATATTGCATCATCGCAATCATTATAAGTCCCGCTAGCTCCATTATATATAGTTCCAACAGAACCCGTACTAGCACCTAACTGATACGCGTCTCCATCAATTACCACATAATCACCGGACATGGCATTTAAACCGCTACTAATTCCAACCACACCACTTATAGGTGTATCAGTAGAGTCACAACATAAAGTAACCCCGTTAAAGTAATTATAAACAACACTTGGAGTTATCGATGGAGTTGCGGTTATCGATGGAGTTGCCGTTATCGATGGAGTTGCGGTAATCGAAGGTGTTGCGGTGATTGATGGAGTTACAGTTATCGAAGGAGTTACAGTTATCGAAGGTGTTGTGGTTATCGATGGAGTTGCAGTAATTGACGGAGTTGCGGTTATCGATGGTGATACATCTATCGAAGGAGTTGTGGTTATCGATGGAGTTGTGGTTATCGATGGAGTTGCAGTAATTGACGGAGTTGCGGTTATCGATGGAGTTGTTGTTATCGAAGGTGTTGCGGTTATCGATGGAGTTGCGGTTACTGATGGAGTAACCGTTACAGATGGAGTGGCTGTCGGTGTCGGTAATCCAAATGTTAAATCGCAGTCTAACTCACATGGAACACATGCACTACAATTATCAAAATATAAACTACTAGGTATTAACGATAGGTCCGTAGGTTGCGCTAAAGCTATTACAGATGGGTTCGTAATTTCATAACAAACACCATAATATAATATGGCATCATTAGTCGGTACCAAAGCAATCGGTGTATATATATTACCAGTTCCTCCGTCACATCTATTCCACGTCACACAATTTTCTAAAGCTAGAGTCTCGTCTAAAACAACACTATAGTTAATACAATCTTCACAGTCACCATACTCAATGAAAATGCAATTATCTCCGTTTATAATTTCTAACCGTTCGTTTTCATTGTCTTCTAAAACACTATAACATCCACTTGCTATTCCATCGCAGTCTATATTCCAAATATCACCAACATTTAAGTATGTGGTATTTGTGAACGCAATACGATATCTATCAGTACCGTTACAAGTTTGTATAATAAAGTTTAATTCTATCATGTCGTACAATTAATATTTATATTCAAACCTGCGTTTATTTGCAAACTTTCATTAGTAAAGTCATTATTACACCCTATATTTGTAACGGTTATTGTAGTTCCGTTGATACTGTAGGAAAGTCCATCTTGGTCTAAATTACTTAATGAGGTTTCAACCGCACTTATCCATTGTTGACTACTTGGGAAGTCTCCCCCTCCATATCCAGTATAAAAAAGGTCTTTTCTTAATAATACTCCACTTAATCTTATATCGACATACCAAAGACTAGTCAACGTATTTAATTGACAATCACTTATATTGTATCCTTCACCCGCAACTACACTACTAATACTATTAATTAATGTAGTTTGCGGATTTGTTAAACCAATATCACACATTAGGGTTTGGTCAGTACAATCTGACCCTAATAATTGTCCAGTAAAAGTACATGGAATACAAGGAATGGCAACTAACTCACATCCCCTCTGTCTTCTCCACACTACTTTTTGTCTTTGTAAGACATTATTTTCCATTTTTTGTCCTCCCATCCATATGGTAGATGCGGGAATCATCTGCTCCACTAACTTCATCCAATAATCACCAATACCATTAGTGAAATCAATCATTTTTTGGTACGTGTATTTATTAGAAGGTATTCCCACAGTTTCTTCAGAGTTTAGATACTTCCAATAAACTGATTGCAGTGTTGGGTATCCCCCTCCTTTACCATCAGTAATCGTTTGTCGGTTTCTAACATTTATCATATTACGATAAAAAGTCTGAGCGAACTCGAAAAATGTTTTTTCTTTTGGTTGTGGGTTAATGACAGTCCAATCAGTACCTTCAGGATATGGGTATGGTGATGTTAGTCCTGTTGAAGGAAATGGGTAGTTGTATTTTTTAGACATATCCCATATGTCATATATAATACCTTGACCCATGTTTAGACCTAAGTCTATATTTTTTGCGTTTAGAACTAATTTTTCGTTATTTACGACATAATACGCGTTATACCCAGCTTGCGTATTTCTCCTTAACCCTAACTCACTATCAGTCCACGATTTATTATTATCGTAGGTTCTTGTCAAACCAAAACCTAAATCCATATAAGGGAAATTTCTATACCTATCAAGGTATTTTTGCCCATAAGTGAACGGCTCTAAAGTGGTTTGTATGTCAGGGTTTTGACCTGTAAAAACAGAGGTTGTTCTGTCTAATACTGTGGGAGCTCTATGTTCAGGAGTTTGTTCGTACCATCCCGCACCTTTTTCATAGAACATTTCTTCTGTAGGTGTGGGTGATTGAGGATATCCATTATCATCAACAGGGTAATCATTTCTAACTGTATCAACGTTTAGTATTGATAGTTCAGTAGTAAATCCTGTATAGGTAACTCCTTCAAAACTAAACGTTACATTAGGGTTTAATACTGGCTCTTCATTAGTTTTAGTTCCTCCCGTTATTGTCGCGTATTCTTCATTAAATCTTTCTATATTAATTGGTCCATCCGCCAAATAAATTGTTTCATTAAAATCAATTAAAGCGTCAGGAGCCCCTATTAACCTCATTAAAGCCTCTACTGACCTTCTTGTTCCTTTTGATTTGAATAAGTAAGCCGAATTTAATATTAAATTTCTATAATATTGATAATCTAATTCAGTAGGAGTTTTATTTACGGTTTGCCCAGGATAAACAACATCATCTTGATTTCCAAATATACTTTTTAAAAAGTTATCGTTTGTTATCGGTGATATACTCGTATCCCAACCTATAGTCTGAGCTAAGTTCTTTAAAAGTTGTGACGGTATATCATTTTGAATCCTATAATTAACAGAGTTCATATAGGATAGTGCGTCAATGAATTTTTTAGTCTCATCGAAACTTCTACCATATAATTGTAATACTTTTTCAACATTTTTATTCGGTGTGTCAAAGTCTTTGAATGCCCCTGTAGTTAAAAATCTAGAAATTAAATTTGTTTTATATTCATCAATTTCATCTGCAATACTATTTAATTCGGTGAGATAGTTTTCAAACCTTATCGTTCTAATATCTAAATTCCAATATCCATCTGTATACCACGTAACCGTTTGATTTGCCTTATATACTTGTCCGTCATTCCCTTCCCGTAATATTTCAAATTTAGATGTATACTGAGGAACCACATTTCTATTTAAGAGGTAATCTTCAATCTCACTAAATGGGTCTCTAAACGCCATTTCAGTTTCCTCTTTATTTGGTTTTAAAATAATACTTTTTGTGGATTCTGATTGGCCACTAAATGGATTTCCCTGAACTACGACTTGTACTGTACCTGCAGATAATTGAATCGAAGGGTCAAAATCAATAAACTTATATTCAGTTTGTAAATCTTGAAAAAATAATGAGTATTTTAGAAAATTTCTAGTTAAATTCCTTAGTGGACTTACCTCAAAAGGTCTAACCTGTATATTTCTATCTGCGTTTTGTGAATACTCAATATCAAAAGGATTTTTAAATCTAGTAACGTCAATATCAAATGTAGTTAAACCTTCTATGTCATCGTAGTCTATATTATACGCAGTGTATCCCGTGTTAAGGTCATAATAAGATTTATCGACTTGTATAGCCGCAGGGAAATAGTTTATTATTTTCGTAACTGAAGTGGATAGTCTTTTTCTTAAAGAACCATATAATGTAAAGTTAGTGACTTGACTTATATCATAGTTAGGATAAACATTAAAGTTTTTCGCCATGATAAGTTTAGACTCCTCAATACTATTAAAGTCTAAATCGCTTAAAGATATAGGTTGTGAAAATACTCCTGTGTCGAAAGTTCTATTTACCTTCTCAACTACATTATTACTAAATTCAAAGTTAGCCTGCGTAAGACCTCCTCCGTCAACAAGTTGTAAACCAACTAAGTTGTCAGAAAACGTACCCCTCGCATTCGGAGGAGCCGGTGGATATCTAAACTTATTACTAGCCATTATTCAGTAATGTTGGTGAAGTTTTTACTGAAGTCTATATTTCCGTTTCTGTTTTGTCGTACCTCATATAATAGGTTGTTGACATCATCACGAATCTCATATAGATTATACTGTTTATATATATTAAGGTCTTTATCGTATAATGTGTAAATTCCATCTTCAATAGATTTAGTTTGGTTACCATAAAGAGCGATTGCCAACGTATCTATATCATGTTCAGCCAATTCAATATCAATAGTAATTGGGTTAAAAAATGTATTAGTTATTATTATGTTTTGATTAGGTTGTCCGATGAACGGAGTGGCGCTTGGTCTATTAGACGGAGCACTTGCCGGTGAAACCGTACAAAATAGTAAATTACTCCCACTATCGACGTATCTATACCTAATCGATTTTTGTGAACTATTTGTTAAGTTTGTAACAACAGGTTCACAATAAAATGAAGACGTTATTATTCTATAAAAGTTCGTTATTTTTGTTCCATCGTCATTAAGGTACTCAACTCTATGCCCCACCAAACCTTGGTTAATAAATCTATTCCTATACTGTGAAGGGACATTATTAAGGTCTATAATAATACCTTTTACGTTTGGTAGTGATGAAAGAACTCCGCAATCCGTAATTGTAGTCCTTATCTCGACGGGTCTTATATATAAAGTGTATATTCCGATTTGATTAAATTCATCCGCGGGTAATTTTAAGTTGTATAACCCTCCTAATATTTCAAGATTAGCGTTACCTCCTGTATCTGCGTTGTGAAAATAAGGTGTTAAAATTTCGGCGGCGTTTAAAGATTTTAACTCGAAGTCGTTAGTTACATCTCTTGATGGAGTGTAATTTAATATTATCTGCACGTCCTCTGGGGACATGTCTGCTGGTCTTGTTGTTCCGTATGTTCCTAAAGCCATATTACTTTTGTTCTTTTATTTTAAAGAAACCGTACCCATAAGATACTAAGTCTCCGATGTTATCAACTTCTCCGAGTCTCTGTATTCCTTCGAACGCAGAATTTTTACCTCTATCAATAAATATTTGGGATTGTATTTCCGGTGAGGAAACTACACCAAATAATACTTCTTCTTTGGTAATTGGGTCTGCAACAATCATATTGTCGGTTATTCCACTAGATTCCAACACAAAAAGTGTTTTTCCGTTAGTATAATCGTAGTAATCTACGTTCTGTATTGTGTATGCAGTGTAGGAATCTGTTATTTCTGTAACCCTACCGTAATTTTCGTTATTTCGTTTCACAACAACCGAAGTATTATACTTCGTAGGTCCATATAATTTTAAATTAGTGAGTTGTGATGAGGTATATCCCGTTATTATAAACGTTTGGTTACTAGTTTGAGCACTTACCGTATTCTCGGAGTCACCCGTAAATATAAAATCGTAATTTATCGGGATATTTGCCCAATTACCCCCTTGTGGAGTAAAAGTTATCTCACCCATCGGATTATTAATAGTCACCAATTCATTAGGTATGGTAATTTTTTTTATTATATTTGTAACTCCCCATGGGTTTTTCTGTGTTAATGTTACTCTATACGTAGAACTTAAAGGTGGGTAAGTATGTTCCATAAAATCAGGGTAAATCGCCGTAAAAGGTTCCACAGTCCCATCACCCCAATTTATTACATATGTGGATAGTTTTAAAAACTTTTTTAACTGGTCAGAGGTATTGTATAGTTTTACCACAAATTGATTTTGAGGGTCTCCACTTATTATAAAATTAGAAACCACATCTTTTTGTAATAAAAATCCGTCGAAAGTAGAGTAAAATCCCATATCATCAAACGTTTGATTAAATACTATAGGTACAGTAAGTCCCGTTAGTAAACTACTTCCGTCAGTCCCACCGCTAAGGATTTGTGTCATCGCAGAATAAACACCAAAAGTAACCCCACTTAAAGTTTCTTCTACTATATCACTCTTTAAAGATTCTGGAGATATTTTTATATAATATTTTTCTTCATTCATGACGGATTTACATATTCATACCAATTTATGGGTGTTACCGTACCAACCCTGTTTTGAGTGTTTGTATTAATAACATTATATTCATAATTTTCATAATCCATATTAACCTGATAGTAAAAATACTTAGAACTTTCAAAATTAAACTTCTGAGATATTGCAGACTGTCGAGTATTCATCATCCTAACAAATTGTCCAGTTTTAGCATTAAAAAACTTAGCACTCATATAAAACTTATCTATATCGATATAATTCGGATTTTTTAACCAATAAATAAAGTATCCTTCTTTATCACCAACATAATCCAATAAAAAATTCGG
>Ga0210003_1003001_pt1 | contig 13987 bp, 10 predicted proteins | sample LantaG_FD_182804 | JGI IMG/M metagenome (GOLD analysis project Ga0210003, IMG submission 182804) | Deep subsurface microbial communities from Baltic Sea to uncover new lineages of life (NeLLi) - Landsort_02402 metaG (SPAdes) (version 2) | ecosystem: Environmental > Aquatic > Marine > Oceanic >... | reverse complement strand
CCCGCGCAGCGCGGCCTCGACGGCCGCGACAAACGCGCCCTTCTTGGCCCTCTCGTTGCTGAGCCTCCAGGCCTCCTCGCCCCTCCCGGCGTCGACCAGCCACTGCTTGAGGGCCGCCACCGTCATCGTCGAGGGGGTGCCGTCCCCGTCGAGAGGGGGGAGGGAAGGAGAGGGGGAGGAGGAGGGAGGAGGAGGAGGAGGAGCAGCGACGGGCGGGGGAGGGGGAGGAGGGCGGAGGGCGGCGGCGCTCGCGGCCGCGTCTGCCACCGCCGCTGCCGCTTCCAGCTCCGCGACCCGCCTCCTGCTCGCCTCCAGCCTGCCAGCCAGCGCCCGCGCCTCCTGCTCCGCGCGGCCCGCGCGGGCCTCGGCGGCGGCCAGCTCCGACCGCAGCCTCTCCGCCTCGCGCGCGAGCTCGGCCGCGCGCGCTGCGGCGCCGGCCTCGGCCCCCGTGGCCGCGAGCGACGCCTCGTGCGCCCGGGCCCGCGCCGCCGACAGCTCCGCCTCCAGCTCGCGGACGCGCCTCGAGGAGCCCAGCGCCTCGGCCCTGAGCTCCGCGGAGGCCGCCTCGGCCGCGGCGGAGGCCCTCGCCGCTGCCGCGGCGGCGTCCCTGCCCGCCAGCGACCTCGCGGCGGCCGCCGCGGGCCCCGAGAGGAAGCTCGCCCACTGGGCAGCGGCCGCCGGGCTCGAGGAGCAGCGCTCGCGGCCGCCCAGCGCGCCCGCGAACGCCTCTTCCGCCCGCGACACGGCGCCCGCCAGCCCCTCCAGCGTCGACTCCGGCCTCGCGACGAACGCGGCGACCTCCGCGCCGGCGGCGGCGGCGGCCCCCGCCGCCAGGGCCCGGCCCTCGGCCTCGGCGCGCGCCCTGAAGTCCGAGTAAGACCCCTCGGCGCGCCCGCGCCAGGCCGCGTCCCCGGCGGCGCGGACGCGCTCGTCGTCGCCCAGGGCGCGGTCCGAGTAGGCTCGCTCGCCGGCGGCCAGGGCGGCGGCGTGGGCCTTGTCGACGGCGGCGGCCGTGGGAGGCAGAGAAGCGGAAGCGGAAGCGGGGGAATTCGAAGAGGAGGAGGCGAGCTGCGAGAGCTGGGCGGCAAACGTCTCCCTGTAGACGTTTTCGGCGGCGTCCGCCGCGGCCCTGCACTCGGCCTCGGCCACCCCGGCCCACGCCGACGCGATCGAAGGGACGGCTCCTCCGTTGATGGCAGCGACGTAGGCCTGCGCCAGCGCCGCGAGCGCCGGGCCCGTGACGAAGGACCGTCCCAGCCTCTTCGGCGCCGCGAGCGAGAGCACCCTGTCGGTCAACTCGCGCATGCCCTGCCTGAACTCGGGGCGCAGCGCGGACTCCGGCAGGGCGTCGAGCCGCTGCAGGTCGCGCTCGTCGGCGACGGGGCGGACCAGCGCCGCGGCGCCGCGCCGCGGGAAGAGGCGCTTGATGGCGGCCCTCACCTCGTTCTTCGAGGCGGCGCCCTCCGAGGAGGCCGAGGAGGGGCCGCCCCCGCCGCCGCTCGCTCCCTCCGGCGTCGGCGCCAGGCACTGCTCGAGGTAGTCGTCCGCGGAGATGCTGCGCCCGCGGTCGTCGGCGAGCTGGAGGTAGAAGTCCCGGAGCAGCCACAGGAACGACGGGGTGAACTCGGAGAGCTCGGCGTCAGCAGAGGCGGCCTCCGCGGAGGCCGCGCTCCCCCCCGGCGCCCCCCTCTTCTTCGCTCCGCCGCCGCCTCCCCCCTCGTCCGCGCGCACCCTGATCCGCCGCGTTAGCGCCGCCACCAGAGACAGCCTGTCCAGGGCCGCCTCGTCGATCGGGCCGAGCTGGTTCAGGACCAGCAGCGACGACAGCAAGAGGGCCAGCGAGAAGATCCCCGCCGAGTAGCTCCCCGTCTGGTCGACGGCGTCGATCCCCTCCGTGTCGAGCAGGACGAGGTGGTGCCTCGCGCCGCCGGCGGACTCCACCTCGATGGGAGCGCCCCAGATCCAGAGGCCCTTGGTCGTGGGGCGCGTCGTCGGGCCGACTTCGAAGCCGGGGCTCTTGCCTTTGCCGCCGGTGGCCGTTCGGAGCAGGCCGTTGAGCAGAGAGCTCTTGCCCTGCCTGGCGCGCCCGGCCACGGCGGCGACGGCCACTGGACCCCGGAGGGAGCGGAGCACGCGCAGGGCCTCCTCGCCGAGCTCGAACCGCTGGCCGTCGTCGGAGACGCGGACGAGCTGCAGCGGGACGGCGGCCCCGGCGGAGGGAGAAGGTGCGGAGAAGGTCGCCGCCGCCTGGTGCCTGTTCGATGTCGACGGCGGCGCGGCAGCAGATGCGCCTCCGGCTCCGCCGCCTCCGCGCCCGAACAGCCAGCCGCTCATCGCAGGGAGAGAGGGAAAGAGAGAGCTCGCGAGGACGCTGCCGCCTCGACGGCGTTCCACTCGCCGAAAGAAAGGAAAGAGAGAGAGGCGCACGCGAGGAGAAAGTAATGAAATGAGAGTGAAACGAGTGTCGACGCGAGTGGTGAAAAAACTGCTTTTCTTCGCTGTCTCGCTTTCTCTCTCTCTCTCACTCACTGTCTCTCTCCTCGGTATTACAGTTCCTCTCTCCCTCCAGCACCGCCAGCGTGCCCCTGCAAGCCCTCGAGGAGCCTCACGAGCCTCTCCGTGGCGCCCAGAGCGTGCCTCAAATCGTCTTTCTCGTCGTCGTCTCTCGCTCCTTCCTGCCTCTGCTGGAGCCGCCGCGCGCGGGCCCGGGCCTTGGCCGCCGACGCCGCCGCCTCCTTGGCCGCGGGCGACCCCGGCATGCCGCTCGCCCCGCGCGACGCCAGCGCCGCCAGCGCGTCCACGGCGGCCGCGGCGAGGTCTTCATCGTCGTCTCCTCCCCCTTCGGGCAGCATCATCCGGGCGAGGGCGGCAGAGAGGTACTTGTCGCGAGAGAGGGCATCGCCGCGCGAGGAGGGAGAGGGCGAGGGCAGCGAGGCCTGCTGCGCGACGAGGTCGCCGAGGAGCGCGGTCGCGCGCAGCACCAGCCGCCGCCTCGCGGCCGAGAGAGCCAGTGCCGTCGTTCTCCCGCTTCCTAACGATCCTCGAAGGGATCTGGGAAGCAAATGGAGCAGGCGAGCGAGGAGAGGAGGAGAAGACTGCAAAGGTGAGGAAGAAGAAGGAGAAGAAGAAGAGGAGGAGGACGAAGAAGCTCCTTTCTTGACGAGCGAGGCTGCGAGCCCCGCCGCGTCGACCCTTTCGCAGGGCTCTCCCGCCGCCGATCCCGGGCCCAGGCACAGGGCGCTGAGGGCAGAGAGCGCCATCTGGGCCCTCCTCGCGGCGGCCAGGGCCAGCGCGGCGGCAGCGGCGTCGGAACCGCCGCCAGGGGAGGAAGAGAGCGCGGCCGCGCCGTCCGCCGCCGCTGAGGCGGCCAGGACCGCCGCGGCCCTCGGGCTCGCGGCCGCGAGGGCCTGCTGCGCCGGCGGGTTGTTCCTGCACGCGATCGAGAGCGCGACGGCGGCCGCGGCGCGCTCCTCGGGGAAGGTCGAGGAGAGGGAGGCCGTGAGGGCGCGGGCCGCCGCCGTCGCCGTCTGGGTCGGGGCGGCGCCCGAGAGACGTTCCTCCTCCTCTTCCTCGTCGCTCCTCCTCTCCCTCCTCTCTCCTCCTCCGACCCTGAGGGCCGCGACGAGCGCGTCCGCCCCGCGAGAGGAGGCCGAGAGCTCCGCGACGCCTTCCCACGCGCCTGCCCGGTCCCCGGGGGGGAGGGAGGGGTCGCCGGCCCGCGCGAGCGCGGCGGCCAGGCCGAGGGGCCCGCCCCCTCCCGCGCCTGCTCCGCCCGCCGCGGACGAGAGCGCCCCCTCGAGCTCCGCCGCCCTCTCCTTCAGGCGCGCGAGGCGCTCGACGGCGTCTCCGCCGCTCAGAGAGGATGCCTCGGCACCCTTCGCCGCGAGCCGCGAGGGGTCCGAGTGGCGGATCGCCCAGCCAAAGAGCGACCCGAGCCGCGGCGCGCCTCCCGCTGCTCCCGCGAAGTCTCCTGCTGCTGCTGCTCCCGTCGCCGGCGCTGCTGCGCTCAGCGTCACCGGCGTTTCTTCTTCTCCGCCCGCGATGCAGAGGAGGGCGCCGGAGGAGCCCAAAAGCAAAAGGGAGAAGAGGAGCGAGAGCGAGAGGGACGTGACCGAGAGCAGCGGCAGCTGCCTTTCAACAGCAGCGCGGCAGCGGCGACGAACCATCGAGCCTCTTTTTCTCTTGTTTGGCCCTCTCTCTTCTGCCCTTTCTCCGGTCAATCGGCACTCGCGGTTGGGAAGAGGAGACAATGGACTCCGCTCGGGAGGATTCCGACTGCCAATCAGAGCCTCCCAGAGAGAAGGGGCTTGGCGACGGACGAAGAGATCGCCTTTTGAATAGAGTGATTGCAAAGTCGAGAATCGAAAACACAAAAACCGCTTTCCGGCAAGCAAGCCGATGGTTCAATGCCGTCGACCGCATCTCCCTGCTGCTTCCCGTGCCTCTCTCTTTTGTTCTCTTGAGCTGCTTGAGAACGTAAAGGCACGAGAGAGCAAGGCCGCAGACGCGTTTCTCCGCTGATCCGAGGAGACATCCGGCGAGGAAAAGCGCGAGGAGACTCAGATTCGATCGAAAGATGGCCGACGACGAGCGAGAGCGACCTCAGCCTCCTCGCGTCGCGCTCCCTTCGGCGCCGCGGCCGCGGGCCAATCTTTCAACCGGCACAGGCGTCTTCAGCCCCGAGAACAACAATGGAAGCAACAGCAGCAATCAGCAGCAGAGGCAGCAGCAGATCCGGCAGCCGTCCTTCGCCCCCTTCTGCTCCGCGCCCCCTCCTCCTCCCCCTCCTCCTCCGCCGCCGCCGCCGCCGCTGCCGCAGCAGCAGCAGCAGCAGCATCGGCGCCGGACGCTCGCCGCGCCGCCGCCGCCCTCAACCTCAGCCTCCACGAAAGTCACGGCGTCCCTCCCCTCGCTTCTCGCCACGCACCCGGGAGCGATCATCGTCTCCAGACGCCAGGAGGGGAACCCTCTGCTGAAGTTTTTGACTAACGTGCGCTGGGTCTGGGGCAGCGAGGCGCTGTCGGCCGACTACTTCCTGGGCCCCGACGCGGCCGCTCTGTACCTCTCGCTGCGTTTCCACCTGCTGAAACCGCAGTACGTGCACGCGAGGATGGCGGCGCTGGCAGCTGCTGGGGGAGGCAGCGGCGGCGGTGGCGGCGGCGGCGGCGGCGGAGAGGGCTCCGGCGGCGGCGGCGGCGGTTCCGGCGGCGGCCCGCGCCTCAAGGTCCTCCTCACGCTCGTCGACGTCGACGACGCCGAGCCGGCCCTGCTCGACGTCAACGTCGCGGCCCTTCGCCGCGGCTTCGTCCTGCTCTGCGCCTTCTCGGCCGCCGAGGCCGCGCGGTACCTGGAGCTGCTCCGCGCCTTCGAGTCGAGGCCCGCGGACGCGATCCGCGGGCGCGAGGGCACAGACTACCTGTCGCGGCTGAACGCGGCCCTGACGAGCGTGCGCGGGGTGAACAAGACGGACGTGCTGGCGCTGGGTGCGGCCTTCGGCACGCTCGCGGGCGTGCTGTCGGCGCCGGGGCGGGCGCTGGCGGCGGTGCCGGGGGTGGGGCCGACCAAGGCGAGGAGGCTGGCAGACGCCTTCCACCAGCCCTTCTTCAAGACGCACGGCAGCGCGAGCGACAGGACGACGACGACGGGAGCGGCCGGGAAGCAGAGGACGCAGGCGAGGCTGGTCGGCGGCGGCGGCGGCGGCGGCGGAAGCTCTTTCCTCCGAGTCGCTGCTCCGCCGTCGGTGTCGCTGCCGGAGAAGAGGCAGAGGGAGCGAGAAGCAGAAGGAGGAGAAGCAGGAGGAGGAGGAGGAGGAGGAGGAGGAGGAGGAGGAGATAAGGACGAAGGGACCAACGGTGACGACGAAGACGACGAAGTCATTGCTCTCGAGGGAGGCGCTGTTCTTCCCGCGGGAGGGGTTGGAGGTTTAGCGGAGCTCGAGGTCGAGGAGATCGAGGACGACGACGACGGCGTCGGGCTCGTCGTCGACGAATGAAGAAAAAAGTGTTTTCAAAGTGGTGTCTTGCACTTCCCTCTCTCAGACCTCCGCACTGTCTGTCTTTTTTTGTATCTGGCGCTCTCTTGTGTAAAAATATCTCTTCCTCATCGTCATCTCCGATCAAAAAAAGAGAGGCAAGGGAGAGAGCAGCCGGTACGTTGGAAAAGATAGAGAGAAAAAAAGGAAGGACCAGATTTTTTCACTGCCCAAACTAGCTCCGTCGGGAACAGATGGAAAGAAAGTTTAAGACTGCGTCACCGCCCAAAGCCTCCGTAGCCGAACCCTCCGTACCCGCACCCCCCGGAGAAGCCGCAGCCGTACGCGTCGATCGGCTGCGGTCCGTCGATGCGGTTCCAGAGAGAGGACTCGTAAGAGGAGGTCGGGGCGGCCGGCGGCGGCGGCGGCGGCGGCGGCGGGGGCGGCGCCTGAATGACGACCACCGTTGGCGGAGGAGGAGAAGGAGCGGCCGCCGCCGCGGGCTCCTCCAAATAATAGTCGTCGATGAACAGCTGCACGTTCTCCCAGGTGATTTTCTTGGCCGGCGGGGACTCCAGCAGGTGGGTCTTGGCTGGCGCGCCCTCGCCCTCCCCTTCGCGCCTCTCCCCCGCCTTCAGATAGTTCCGGGCAACGTCGCTCGAGACCTTTGAGTTTCTCTCCCTCTCGGCCTTCTCCTTCCTCTTCCGCCGCTGCTCCTGCTGCTGCTGCTCATCTTCTGTCCCTTCTGCCGCTTCCTCGGCCTCCGCGTCCGCTCCCGCGGGCTTGATGACCTCGGCCCGGAAGGTGATGACCCCCCTGGAGTCGATCGAAGGGTCGCGGAGCGTGACCACCGCGGCCTCGTCGTCGGTCCTCTTGCCCCTCCCGCCGCCGCCGGGGCCCATGCCCAGGACGACAGCGTTGGGCTCGCCGAGCCAGGGCCCCGTGCCGTTGTTGGGGGCGAAGGCCCTGGAGAGGAAGAGGTCGGCGTCGAGGGCGCCCGCTGCGCGCGAGGGCTTGTCAGCAAACCAGAGAACTGCAGTTTTTTTCATTGAGAGGAAGAGGATTGAGCTTCTTTTCGTCCTTGACCTCGCTTCCGCTCGCTCTCTCACTCTCTCGCTCTGTAGTCTCACCGTGAGGGTTGGCGTCGATCAGCTTGAGGATCGCGGAGTCGTTGCGCTGTTTGGGAGTGTTGTTTTTGAGGTTGGGGTTGAGGTTGAGAGAGAGAGAGACAAGAAAGATGATGAGAAAAGCACCTCCCGGAATGCTCAAGCGCTTCTCCTTCTCAATTCCCTCTCTCTCTGCACTCATCTCTCTCCATGCTCACCTTGGGATCCGGAGAGAGCTCTGCCTTCCTCGCCGTGATCGTGAACAGGAACGAGGCGTTCTTCGGGGCGCCGGAGCCCAGGGCCGACGAGGCGGAAGGGGAGGGCGACGGGGCAGGAGAGGAAGCCGATGCTTTCGCAGCGGCGGCAGCGGCCGCCTCCCTGTCCTCTCGGGGGCCCGCCCGGACGAGCGGCGAGCAGAAGAGCAGCAAGAGGGAAAGCGAAAGCGCTGCGAGGGGCGCACTTTCCCGCAGGGCGCGGCGGCGGCGCGGAGTCTGAGGAGGCATCTTCGCGGGGCTTCTCGGTGAATAGAGGAAGATCATGAAAGAGTCCGAATTCTCTCCATCAAAAGTTGCCGTCGACGATCGCCTTTTTCTTTTTTTTCTTTTGAGCCACCCAAAAGGAGACATTCCTGGTCCGGGCGCGGCGCTTCCACTTGAAAGCGCGCGTTCGTCTCGGGCGACGAGGCCCGGCCCGAGGCGCCCGCGCTACGCTGCTCTCCGGGATGGCCTCGAGGCGCCGATTCCTCGCGGCGGCCGCTTCGGCCTACTGCGCCTCTGCCTTTGGCGCGTACCACATCTCGAAGCGGCTGCGCGGAGGAGGGGACGAAGGGGGAGCCGTCGCCGATGAGGGCGATCGCTCGTCGGCCTCGACCTTTGCGAGCCTCGCCCCTCGCTACGACCGCGCGATCGACACCGACGAGACCCTCATGGGCCTCAAGCTCCTCCGCAGGCTCACGCTGGGGGGGCGCGGCGGGGCCAGGGGGGACGTCCTCGAGGCCTGCGCGGGCACGGGGAGGAACCTCGGCTACTACAGGCGCGGCGCCGGGGTGTCGTCGGTGACGCTTGCGGAGCCCTCGAGGGAGATGCTCGCCGAGGCGCGGCAGAAGGCGATGAGGCTCTCCGAGGGGTCCGGGGGCGGCGACCTCCCCAGGATGAACTTTGTGCTGGCGCGGGCGGAGGGCCTCGTCCGGAGCGGGAGCGGGAGGGTCTTCGGCCCGGACGACGCCTTCGACCTCCGGGCGGGACCCTCGCCCGCGCCGCCGCTGCCGTCCCCGGGCTCCTTCGCCCCGCGCTCCTTCGACACCGTCGTCGACACCTTCGGCCTCTGCTCGGTCGAGGACCCCAAGAGGGCCCTCGAGGAGATGGCCGCCGCCTGCAAGCCCGACGGGAGGATCATCCTCATCGAGCACGGCAGGGCGACGACGACCTCCTCCTCCTCCTCCCCCTCTGGCAGCAACAGCGGCAGCTCGCCGCCCTCCCCCTTCCCCTTCACACGGCCCTGGATCGACGCCAAGCTCGACGCCAGCGCCGTCGAGCACAGGAGGAGGTGGGGCTGCTGGTGGAACCGGGACCTGGAGGCGGTTATCCGCGGCGTCGTCGACGTCGAGAGCGCGGCGCGGTGGCACTTTGGGACGACGCTCGTCGTCGTGGCGAGGCCCCGAATCGCAGAGAGGGGGAGCGGGGAGGAGAAGGGGGGGAGGGGAGACGGGTGAGAGGGGGGGGGGGCGGGTGCTTTGCGTTTTTTTTTGCACAAATTGAAAATATAAAACTGTGAACTGAAAATCGTCTCGTTTTTGTTTCTCTTTAGAGGAGATCGTCTTCTTCCTCAGCGTTGTTTTTCGCTGCATGCGGAGGAAGGAGAGCGGCAGCAGCAGCAGCAGCATGAGCAGCAGCGGGAACAGGAGCAGCAGCAGCCGCGGCGGCTCCCGCCGCCGCTGCCGCCGTCGCCGCCGCCGCCGTCGTTGCCGCAACAGCGCTCAGCAGCGCCACCGAGACGAGAGCCCTAGCCGCGTCCGCCACGCGCGCCGCCGCCGCCGATGCGTCGTGCTCGACGTCCCCGTGGGCCGCGTCGGCGGCCTTGCGGGCCCGGAGGGCCGCCACTCTCACGGCGGCGGGGTCGCCGGTCCCGGCGCCGCCGTCGGCCTCGCCGCCGCCGCCGCCGCTCTCCCTCCCGGCGCCCTCGACGGCCAGGACGAACACGCCCCCTAGGGCGTCGCAGTCTGCCAGCGCGCGCTTGGCCTGCGCGCGGAGGAGCCTCGCGACGGCGACGGCGTCGTTCGGGGGCCAGGAGACTCCTTCTTCCGAAGCAGAAGCAGAGGCGGAAGAAGCGGAAACAGAAGAGGGAGAGGCAGAGACGGAGCGGGCGAGCCAGAGCAGCCTCTTGGCAGCTGCGGCGCCGGCCTTTCCCAGCGAGGCCCCCGCCGAGGCTCGCAGGACCAAGACGGCGCGCGCCGCGCCCTCCGAGTCTCCCGCGGCGACCGCGGCGGCGACGGCGGCGGAGGCTGCCTCCGCCGCTGCGGCGCCAGCCTCGCACGCGGCGGCGACGGCGGCGTGCCCCCCCGCCGAGCGCGGCGCGTCCTCTCCATCTCCTCCCTCTCGCTCTCCCTCTCCCTCTCCCTCGTCGGCGTCCGAGTCCCTGTCGGCTTCGACGTCCGCGAGCAGGGCCCCGACGGCAGCCGCGGCGTCGTCGAAAGCAGCGGCGCGAGAAGAGGAGGAGGAGGAGGAGGAGGAGGAGGAGGCGGCGCGCGCCCTGTTGACCGCGCGGGAGGCCTCTGCAGAGAGCCGCTCGAGCTCGTCGAGGGCGGCGCGGCCGCCGGCGGCGGCAAAGGCGCCGTCGAAGCCAACGGCTGCGGCCGCGGAAGCGCGAGGAGGAGCCGGAGGAGCGGCAGGGGCGGCAGCAGCGGAGGCAGCAGCTGCTGCTCCGTCTCCGGCGCCGTCGCCGCTCGGCGTGTCCCCCCTCCTCTTCGCGGCACCAGAGGAGGAAACGGAGGGAATCTCGCCGTCGACGATCAGCGCGACCGCCGCGCGGCCCAACTCTTCGACGCCGCGCTCGACCCCGGCAGCCAGCGCCTTGACCGCGCCGCTCGCCCGCGCGTCCTCGACGGTCCCGGCCACCTCGGCCGCGGCGACGGCGGCGGCGGCGCGGGCGCCGCGGAGGAGGCCGCCGAGGGCGCTGGCCACCCCCGCGACGCCGCCGTCGAAGGCGTCGGCGAGCACGAGCGCCGCCGAGGCGACGGCGGGCTGGGCTCCTCCTCCTCCTTCGCCACCGGCGCCGCCGCCCTGGAGGCGGGAGAGGATCTCCCGGCGGCGGCGCTCTCCTTCGTCCTCGTCTTCTCTTTCTCCTTCTCCTCCCGAGGCTCCGGTCCTCGCTTCCCCGTTTGCTCCCCGTTGCTCCTGCTCGAAACCTTCGCCGCCGTTGCCGTCGCCGTCGTCGTCGTCGTCCGCCAGGGCCTCTCTCAGCGACTCCGAGAGCCCGCGCACGTCCTTCGCCGCCGCGGCGGCCGCCGCGGCCGCCGTTGCGGCGAGGCGCGCGCCGAAGCCGCCGAAGCCGCCCCAGCCGGAGCTCGAAGCAGCGCTAGGAGGAGGAGGAGGAGGAGGAGCAGGAGGGGGGGGACGAGGGCGAGGCGCCGCCGGGGCGAGCGGGCGGGGAGCTGCTCCTGCTGCTGCTGCTGTTGCTGTTGCGGCCGGAGGAGGAGACCTCGCAGCGGCCGCTGGGCGAGGAGCAGGAGGAGCAGGGGCAGGGGGAGGGGGAACGGGGACAGCGCCTGGAGCCTGAGGCGGAGGAGGAGGAGGTCGAGGTCGCACCATCGTCGGGCGAGGAGCAGCAGGGCGAGCAACGTCGGGAGCGACGCCACCGCCGCCGCCGCCGGGAGGGGCCGCAGGAGGAGGAGCCGCAGAAGGAGGAGGACGCGGGCCCTGAGGCCTCGGCGCCACCGGGCGCGGGGGACCGGGAGCAGCAGCAGCAGTGGCGGCGCCGGAGGCAGCCGGCGGCGGCGGCGGACGAGGGCGCGGCGGGCCCTGCTGCTGCTGCTGCTGCTGCTGCTGAGGCTGCTGCTGCTGCTGAGGCTGCTGCTGAGGCTGCTGCTGCTGCTGAGGCTGCTGCGGCGGCGGCGGAGGCCTCATCACTGTCGGCCGAGGGGGGGGGCGCGGCTGTTGCTGCTGTCCTCCGGGCGTGGCGGCAGGCCTGGTCTGCTGCCCTGCAGCGGCGGCGGCGGGGCGCGGCTGCTGCTGTTGTTGCTGAGAAGGCGGAGGTCGGGGTTGGTGAGGTTGAGGAGGCGCGCCCGAACTCGCGACCAACGTCGGCAGCGATGCTGCGGCAGCGGACGAAGCCGCGGCCCCGGCCCTCGCTCCGACGGGCACGCTGCTGCCCGGCGGCGCTGCGCCAGACGAGGAGGCCTGACCTTCCGACCGATTTCCCGCGGCGTTGGGCGGCTTCTGCTGCGCCGCCATTGGAGGGAGAGTCGTCGAGCTCTTCATCGTCTTTGTTTCTTTTTTCAAAGTTTTTTGTGCTTTTTCTCCCTCTCCGCCGTCGCGCTTCTCGTTTCTTTCACTTTTTTCCGTTGAAGATCGAGAAGAAGAGCATCGAGAGAGACTCTCTCTCTCTCACTCTTTTCTCTTTTCTCTCTGCTTCCTCGCCATGGCCGCAGCAACAACGGCGGAGACGGAGACCGCCCCTCGTCCTGCCCCCTCCAAGCGCTACGACCGCCAGCTCCGCGTCTGGGGCCCGCACGGCCAGGAGGCGCTCGGCCAATCGACCGTCGCCGTGCTGGGGTCCGGCCCCGCCGCGGCCGAGGCGCTGAAGAACCTGGTGCTGGGCGGGATCGGCTCCTTCGTTGTCATTGACGACGCTGTGGTGAGTAGGAAGAGAGAGAGAGAGAGAGAGAGAGATGAGAGAGAGAGAGAGAGAAAGAGAGATGACGATGGAATGCACTCGTTTTCCGCTGGCCATCGATCGGTCGAAAACTCATAACCTCGACCTCCTCTCAAAAACAAAAAATCAAAAGGTCTCCGCCGAGGACCTCGGGAACAACTTCCTCGTCTCTGCCCGCCACCTGGGCCGGCCCCGCGCCTCCGCCGTCGCCGAGCTCGCCGCGGAGCTCAACGAGGACGTCCCTGGCAGAGCCGTCGTCGCCGATCCGGCGACCTGGCTCTTCGAGAAAGAAGAAGGAGGGAGCGGAAGGCCCCGGCTCGAGGCGTTCTCGCTTGTGCTCGCGTGCGGCCTGCCCCTGAGGGCCCTCTCGCGCCTCGACGCTGCCTGCTCCGCGTCCTGCTCCTCCGCGTGCGGTCTCGTCGCCATTGGGGGCAGCGGCGGGTCGCTGGCCGGGTACGTGTGGACGGGAGGCTTCGCGAGCAGCGAGGGCGGCAGCGGCGTCGAGGGCGGCGGCGTTGAAAGCGGCGGCGGCGGGCCCTCCGCGTCTCCTCCGTGCTCCTCCTCTGTCGGAGAGCACCGCGTCGTCGAGTCCCGCCCCGACGACTCCCCGCGCGACCTTCGCCTGGGATGCCACCCGCGCGTGTGGCCTCCTGGGCTCCTCGAGAGCGCGGCGGAGGCTCTGGGGAAGCTGGAGGGCATGACCGATGCGGAACACGCGCACGTGCCCGCGGCCGTCTTGGTTGCCGCCGCCGTCGTCGCCTGGGGCGCGGGCACGACGAGCCCTGCGCTCCCTCCTCTTTCCGCTTCCGCCTCCGCTGCTTCCGCTCTCCCCCGCCCGACAGGCGCGGACCGCGCCGACGTCGCCGCTTCCCTGTGCTCCCTGCGTAGGACCTCTCTAGAGACGGGAGCCGCCTTGCACGAGGAGAACTTTGACGAGGCGGAGAGGCTCCTGAGGCTGGCGCTGGCGCCGTCGGGCGGCACGGCGGCGTTGCCGGCGCGCGTCGCCGACATCCTCTCCGACACCCTGGCCGCCAGCCCCCCCCCGCCGCCACCAGCGTCGCCTCGAACGGCCTCCGGCGTCGTCTCGATGTCCTCGGCGACCGCGTCTGGGTTCTGGTGCCTCGTCGCGGGCCTCGGGGAGTTCGCCGCGCGGAGGGGCAGGGAGAACGACGGCGGCGGCGCCGGCGGCGACGGCGGGGGACGAGCAGAGAGCGCTCTGCCCCCCTCGTCGTCGTCGCTCCTCCTCCCGCTCGACGGCGAGCTCCCGGACATGACCTCCTCCACGGAGGCCTTCGTCTCGCTGCAGAGGCTGTATCGCCGCGCCGCGGACGCGGAGGCGCGGGAGGTGGCGGCGCTGGCCTCGGCCGCGGCCGCGAGGGCGGCGGCGGCCGCGCGCGCGGCGGCGGCGCGCAGGGCGCGGGAGCAGGCCGACGAGGGGGAGGCCGGGGCCGGGGCCGAGGCCCCGCCCCCCTCGCCCCCGCCGCTGCCGCTCCCTTCCTTCGAGTTCGACGCCGCCGACGCGAGGACCTTCTGCCGCAACGCGCGCCACCTCCGCGTCGTCCGCTGCCCCTCCTTCTCCCGCGCCCTCCGGGCCCCGCGGGGGCTGGTGGCCGCCGCGGCCGCGCGCGCGCTCGGGGAGGGGGACCCCGGGGCGCCGCCTGCCAGGGCGGCGGCGGCGCTGCTGGTGCTGCTCGCGGCGGACGGGATCGCCTCCTCCTCCTCCCCCTCCTCCGCTCCCTCCGCTCCCTCTGAGGGGGGCGGCGGCGGCGGCGGCGGCGGCGGCGACGACGGGGCCGCGGCGGGGGCCAGGGCTGCCGCCGAGGAGGGGGACGAGGCGTCGCTCTGCGCGGTGGCCGCGGCGCTGAAGTCCGGGGCCGCGGCGCTGCTCGCCGAGGCCGAAGGAGGAGGAGGAGGAGGGGGGGGGGGCGAGGGAGGCGGCGGCGGCGGCGGCGGCGGCGCGAACGCTCCGGGCGCCAAGGGAGCCAGAGCCAGAGCCGCCTCCCCGAGAGTCGCCGCGGCCGCCGCCGCCGCCGCCGCCGCC
>Ga0210003_1002999_pt1 | contig 13989 bp, 7 predicted proteins | sample LantaG_FD_182804 | JGI IMG/M metagenome (GOLD analysis project Ga0210003, IMG submission 182804) | Deep subsurface microbial communities from Baltic Sea to uncover new lineages of life (NeLLi) - Landsort_02402 metaG (SPAdes) (version 2) | ecosystem: Environmental > Aquatic > Marine > Oceanic >... | reverse complement strand
TTTTGCATGATTTCCCTGAGCGCTTCAAGCTCAATTTGCCTGAAGTTTTGCGGTGACAGCAGCGGAGGTGTTGCCGCCGATTCGAAGAAAGCGATATCCAGACCATTGCGGACGACCTGCTTACAGAATTCGACTTGCCCGGATACGAGATGCCTGAGAGCCCCGGCAACCAAATCCGGGCAGGTTATAATCTCGCACAAGAGATTTTCAAATCCGACGAGATTTGCAGCCAGTGAGAAAGGGCCGCTAAGCGGGATTCTAATATCGGCATCGCGACAATTATCGGAAGCACGTCTGGCCGCTTCGATAACCATAGGAATCCGGCCGGCTGTCTTCGGGTCGAACGGCTCCAGGGCAAGCAGCTCTTTTACTGACGAAAAGGGATGTTCGCATATAGCGGGAATTGCATTGCCGGCCGCCCTGCTAACGACCGCACCGTATGCCTCGGCTTCCAGATTGTATATATCAATGCCCACCACTACCGGCTGGTGTCGGTATAGACGATAAGCTTCGATGTGGGCTTTTGACAGAAGGCCGGCGTCTCGTGAGACCTCCCAGGGACTCTTTCCGATGACTCTCGCGGCGTGTTCATAAACCGAAGGACAAAATTGCACGTGCTTTGACTCCTTTGCTAATGGGCTTATTCTTTGCCTCTGCGCTCGATTTCGCGAATGACTGCGGAATTGTCCAGCTCGCCGTCGCCCGCCTCGATAGCTTTTTGCAGAATTTTCAGATGCACCTTTGAGAGCGGCAGCTCCTGTCCTGAACTTTGGGCGTATTGAAGGATAATAGAAACATCCTTGTGGTGCTGCCGGAGCCTTGCCTGGGGTGTAAAATCACCATCCAGCATCTTTTTACCCTTAACGTCCATAGCGGCAGAATACGCCGGCGTAACCTTGAGCAGTTCGAGAAAAGCCCGCGGCTCAAGGCCGAGTTTCGCCGCGAAGACAAGCCCCTCCGCCAATGCCAGTCGGTTCAGCCCGAGAATCAAATTGCCGGCAAGCTTCGCCCTGGAGCCGTTTCCAGAAGCGCCCAGATAAAATGACTTCGCGCCAAGTGCTTTGAAAATATCCATGCACTTTTCGTAAACGGCTTTTTCGCCCCCCACCATAAAGATTACCTCTTTTTCTCTGACTTGCCGGCTGGAACCGGAAAAAGGAGCATCCAGAAAATAAACATCACGCCCGGCGAGACGCTTTGCCAGTGCGGCCGTTTTATCAGGCTCGCCGGTGGTCGTATCGATGATATATCCCGGAACTTTCTTCGCTTCCAGAATCCCGCCGGGGCCCTCGACAACCTGCAGGACCGCATCGGTATCAGGAAGCGAGAGGATAATACGGCCGGCCTGTTCGGCAACTTGGGCGGGACTATTGACGGCAACTGCCCCCAACTGCTCAAGCTGCTCGCACTTTGCCCGGTCGATATCGAAGCCGATGACGTTGAATCGGTCGGCTTTCAGACGCTCGGCCATTGCCGAACCGACAAGGCCAAGACCTACAAGTCCGATATTACCAGGCACGCTGCTGTCCTTTCGTTCTATTTAAGTATCGCCAGCATTACAACCACACAGGCAAGGCAAATTACCAGCGTCACAAGGAAACCCACCCAGGATTGTCGCGATGGCTTGACGATGAAAAGCCCGCCTGCTGTGATCCAGCGGCTGGATTGCGGCACGGCCTCTTCCAGCGATAATTCGAGTTTGTCCTCCTGACCTATGGGGACATAAATCTTTGTGAAGAACTTCTCAATCTTCTCACGACTTGGCGGCTTTGTCAGGAGACTGCCTATTACACCTGCGAGAATGCCGACCACTATCGGCACACCGATAGTAACATCCCGGCTGCAATCAAGGACGAACCGGCTTATCAAAAACGTAGCCGAGGCCAGAATCGTGCTGCAAAACATCCCCGTCGAGTTCATGCGCCGCCAGAGAAGGCCCATCGCCGTGGAGATACCAACCAGGCTCAGGATGTTGAAATAGTCGAGAATTGCTTTGACAAGGTTAAACCGCATTAGAATCGCGGCACCAAGGCCCAAAAGTGCGATCACTATTCCTACGATTCGCGTCACGTGCACAAGCCGTTTCTCATCGGCGTTGGGATTTATATACTCGCGATAAATATTCTGTGAGAATAGCCCTGCGACCGTCACCTGGACCGCGTCGCCCGAGGACATCGCGGCGGCCATCACACATGCGAGCATCACACCCTGAAGCACCGGCGAAAGAAGCGCGCGAATCGAATCGCCGAACGCCGCGTCCCGTTGGATTTCTGAACCTGTTTTGAGCAGGTAAGCCAGCCAGCACAATCCAAGCACGCACCAGCCTATGGTGCAGACACGCTTTAGAATGTTGCCGTAGGTGAAACCGACCCGCCCCTCCCATTCGGTCTTGCCGGCGCCACAGACACTCATCAAATGCGGAAACGCCAGCGCCGTCAGCGGCGCGTTGATACACAACAACAGCACGGTCAGCAAGCTGAAACCCTTCGGATCGAACAAACTCATATAGTCGATATCCTGCGCTCCCAGCGTAGCACGCATTCCAGCCAGGCCTCCGACCTCGCTAAGGTTAAGGGCCGCCGGGATAGCGATGAATGACAGGGCGATAATCATGAAACCCTGAATCATATCGGTGCGTATCGCCGCGATGATGCCGCCCCAGTAGCTGTAGATGATAAAAACCGCCGTGCTGGCGAATAAGATGCCGAAGAACCAGAACTCGCTTTCGGCCGTAGTCGCTTTGCCCATCATGCCCTGGACGGTGCGTGTTGTAGCAAGCAGAACGCCCGCTAAGAAAACGATCATTCCCGCCGCGGCAACGATGATATATAAAACACTGGCCGCCCTGCCGAAACGCTGCCGGTAGAAATCGGCCATCGTAAGGCACCGCATCCGCCGGACTACCGGCGCGATAATCCAGTAGAAAGGTGTCCCGAACAGCCACATCCACGAGACCCAGATGCTGGATGCCCCGCTGACCACGGCCTGGCTCATCACGCCCGCGACGTTACCCGGGTGCGTGCCGGCACCGAAAGCGTGCATCACCATCATAAGCGAGCCGAACTGCCGATTGCCTAAAAGATAGCCTTCCTGGTTGTGAATGCCCCGCTTGCTCCACCAGCCCATAAGGAGCATTCCGGCAAAGTATAATACAAGGATAATCCAAATCGCGTAGTGCAGCCCGAGAAATTCCATGGTAAGCCCCTGTGAAGTACGACCGTTAGAATTTGTGCTTTTTGGTTAGTATGACACTTCCCGATTCGCAAGTCAAAAGGTTTTAATGGGAACTTCCGCTCCCGTTTTTTCGGCCGAGACATATGCACTGTATATTGTCGAGATACAGTCGGCCGCAAGGTTGCTGGTCGTCTCTAACGCATCGCCGTATGCGATGGTTCGATAGAACGCCTCAATCTCCTGCGGGTATCCCGTAAACCAGTCCTCATCCGGCGAGGGGTTCGACCAGCCCTGTTTTGTGCCGGTCTTCTCGACAACGTAAATATCTTTGAAATAAGCATCGAGAGGGTTGTATGTCTGCATCGCCGTGTTCGGATTGATATTGCAGATGGTCCGGTGATTATTGGCCGAGACCTGGAGCCAGTTGTGGATGCCGCCGACGATAATATCGGAGGCGAAGATATCCGCAATTGTGCCGTCTTCGAATACCACATGCATCAGGGAAAAGTCGTCGATATCATGGTAGTCGCAGCGTATATGTCCCTTGTCCTCGAAGCCGGGCAGCCGGGTGATTGCGTGGGTGCGAGCCGAGACGGCCTTCGGCAGGATCGGTTTGCCGTTTCTTGCGTTGCCTTCCACGCGTTTCAGGTAAAGTGCCGCAGTAAGCGGGTGGCAGCCCTTGCCGATCATTACACCGCCGCCGGAGAATTTCCAGTAGGCATACGTATTCGCGTGCGAGCCCGAGTGGGCCTCTTCGCCGTAGATCCAGAGGATCTGGGCGCCGGTTTTTTCTATAACCTCGCGCTCCTTCTGAATTGAAGGAGCGTATATCCAGTTTTCGGCGTAGAGAATCCTGCCCTTACTCTTCGATTCGGCCTCCAGCATCCGTTCGATGCTCGCCAGTGAATGATCCAGCGCATCGGCCTTGGGGAAGGTATCGCCGTTGAAATCTTCCGAGCCGTCGCCGAAGTAGCCTGTGAACGGTTTTTCCACGATAGCGAACTTGTCCCGCTCGAGAGCCGCGATTGCAATCGGCTCATGAGCGACCGGCGGCGTGCAAACGTGAATTACATCCACCTTATCGAGCAGCTTCTCCAGGCTCTTGTAAGCACGAATTCCGCGCTTTTCGGCATAAGCGTCAGCCTGGTCCGTGTCGACGGCGAATACGCCCTTGACCTCGACGTTTGTGCCGTGGACTTTTTTCAGACATTCGAAATGAAAGGTTGCGGCAAAACCCGCACCGATAATTCCCGTACGAATGGTTTTCTTTTCCATCTATGCTTTCCTTTCTGAAAGAATCTGAGATTTAAAACTCAGAATTACGGATCGTCCTGCTGCTGATGCTTCCGGATGTCACTTAGCGACAAAGCCCCCCGATGTGCAATTCGGCTGCCGAATATTTCTATCCCTCGCAGTCGTCCCCGGAACTGCCGGTCCTTGCCGGCCCGATGGATGCTCTCGTTATAATTGCCTATTGTAAGTGTGCCGCTGCCTTTACCCGTCGGTCCACGGGAATAGCTCGTTGTCTTGTCAAGCGCCGCAGGGCTGTCCGCATCGCCGAAGTACCAGTGGACATTATCCTTTTGCCTGCTCCCGTCATAAGTGACGGCAAAGAACGTCCATTTGCCGATGCTGAGTCTGTCCGGCGAGCTTTCATTACGAATTCCGTCGGGCCATTCGTTGACGGCAAGCCGAAGCCGACCGTCCTTCAGATGGACCAGGTCAAATCCTGAGCGATCATATTTCAGGTTGAACGCAATGCGATTGCCGCCGCTTCCGATATTCAAACTCGTCGGATTTGCCCAGCCGAGTATCGTGAATGACCGCAATCCCTCCAGAGCCTCAATAGGGCGGCCTCCAACCGAAATCCATTTCCACGGCTCGCCGTCGCCGAAATCATATGAAACGTCGTTACCGCGTTCGATTTTTCCGTGCAGCTCAATTCCGGAACTCTCGCCACGTTCGAATCCCACCCTCACTATTGGAGTCTCGGCGATCCTGTCGACCGTAATGCCAAGCGGCATACACGAAGAAAGTCCGTCCTGTGTCGTGACGGTCAGTACGGCCGTATAAAGACCCGGCTCTGTGTAAATATGAACAGGATTTCTTTCGGACGAAGAAATTCCGTCCCCGAATTGCCATTTGCAGCTCAGTTCACTTGACGTCGAAAATTGAACCTTCAGAGGAGCAATTCCCTCGATTGGTCTGACGGAAGCTTTGACTTCGGGCCGCATTTTCTCACCCATCCCATAGGCCGACAAGCGGAGAAGGTAATTTGGCTTTGGCGGGGTAAAGCGGAACTTGCCTTCAGATGCGCTGCCGAGAGAGGTAATCGTCATATCCCAAGTGTCGATCCCATCGACTTTGTATGCCCTCGGGCTTGGCAAATCCAGAATTACAGGCTCGGACTTAGTGCAGTAGACGAAATAAAACTCTCCTTCTTTTGAAAGCGTGTAATTGCCGACGGGAAGCTCACCCGGAACCATCTCATCGAAAGGCGTCTGCTCCATAATTTCTTTCAGGAATGTGATTCTTGCCGGGCTTTGCCCATGCAGTACACCGCCTTTCGACCACCAGAGAATATCTTCCGGGTGCTTGTACGTTTCGCCGTGCCCGACATAGCAGCCGGCAATTGTTCCGAGCCAGAACCTGTGCACCAGCTCCTTCGCGGTGATATTGCCCCATCCCTGCGGGATATTGCCTTCATATTTACACTCATCGTAGATAATCGGCTTTTGGTATTGGTCTCGCCATTGTCGTGCCCTGGCAAGGTCGGAGCTCTGGATGCTGGCATGTGTCACCCATGGTTTGGTGTGGTCGTAAAAGCCGCGGCAATTGTGAATCCCGCGCAAGCGGTTGTATGGATCGTACTTCCAGACGATTTGAAAGAAACGGTCCCAGTCCGCCATGGTCTTGGACTTCATTAAATCATACTCGTTAGCGAACGACCACCACACATTACGATAGGCGGCCAGCCGGGCTACGATGTAACGCAGATACCTATCGTCGGTTTCGGCATCCATATCCTTGTAGCCCCAGCGATCGTACGGATGAAAGAGAATGAGGTCGGCCTCGATTCCCATCTCGGACAGATCCCCGACACGCTTCTCGAAATGACGGAAAAATTCGGGATTGAAACGGCTATAATCCCAATCCTTGAGGGGCTTTCCCTCAAACGGATAGAACTCAGGCTCATTCTTATTGTATGTGTAGCTCTTCGGAAAGACGCACATTCGCATCTTGTTGAACGGTGCCTCTTTCAGCGTTGCCAGCGTCTGCTGCTCCATCTCGTTTCCCTGATGGGCCCAGGCATAGCAGGTTGTGCCGACCTGAAAATAAGATGTGCCGTCGGCATACGCGAGGTGCCATTTCTTGTGCACACGGACAGGCCCATGATTGGACGGCGATGGTTTTACGCAGGTTAATTGACCTTTTTTGCCGTCCAACTCGCTGCGGTTGCTCCTGGTTACATACGACCACTCACCCGTCGTATCCGGCATAAAGCGAATGCGATAAATGCCGTTGCCGTCATAGAATCCTTCCGGGCGAAAAACTCGTTCGTTCTGTCTGAACTCGCCGCTCAGTTGCACATCGGCAAAGGGATTGCCTCCGGAAGGCCCCTGGAGCGCCAGTTCGAAAACTCCCCAGCGTTCAATAGTCTCAGAATTCGATTTTACCTGAGCTACCACAGGAACCGCGGACAGCAGTGCAAATATCAGAACTATGATTCTAACGAATAGTCGATTTGACAACAGTGCCCGCATCATTAGTCCTTTCTGCTCAGTCCTGGGCTAACTAACCAAATCAAACGGCGAAATGTAGTCGCCATGCTTTTCGGCGGCTTCATTAAGACGTTTTCGTGTTGCCTCCAGAATGTCGTAAACTTCCTGTGGACTGCCTGGCACGTTATCCCTATGGAATTGCTCGACACGCTCGATTTTGGCCAGATTCTCCGGCACCCGAATGGTAAATTGATTGATGTAATCCTCTTTGGTATAGTCCTTATCGAGAACCTGTTTGAACAACGGCGCGAGGTCTTCATAACGAGGAATCTGACCGGTTGGGCAGGTAATCGCAGGTACGTCGCCGTGAGTCCGCAGTTCCATCCATTTGACCCAGACATGTTTGTCGGGTACGTCATTGGTAAAGTTGCCTTCTTTGTCTCTGAGGAAGTAGTTGACGCCGAACACCAGAGGCGGATTGTTAATCCCATGAACAAAGTCGATATTGTTCTGGATGTATTTGCCAAGAGGAATCGCGAGGAAATCCTGGATGCTCATCAGGTTGATTTCCATCACTCCCTCTTCGCCGATAATCGCAAAGGTGGTCTCAGTCTCAAGTGAAGCACCGTAGGAGACTATGCCGTGTGTCCAGTCATAAGCCTGCTGCACCGGTACGGATGCTTTCGGATCACGCCCGCCATATATAACGCCGCCGAGAGGAACACCCTCGGGATTTTCCAGTTCAGGATCGCAGTTGGGCAGGGCTGTTAAAGCTACCGTATATCTTGCGTTTTTGTGGGCCAGCGGGATATCTTTCCCATTGGCGTCCTTCTTGCCTTTTTGCCATCGGCCCGAGAAGTTCACACCTTCATCCGGCGTATCTTCGCCCATACCCAGCCAGTAAGGTTCCTTGTCCTTGACCAGGATATTACCAAAAATAATCTCATCGGGTTTATGCAGAATGTTCCATATCATCGGATCGTCTTTTTCCTTAACATTCTGAATGATGCCGAAGATTCCCGCCTCGGCGTTTACTGCGCGGAACTCGCCGTTGATCTTTCTGAAATAGGCAATATCGTCGCCCAATATGGTCTCACCGGGCAGCATTGCTGTCGAGGTTTTGCCACAGGCGCTGGGAAATGCTCCGGCCAGATAGGTCTTGCGTCCGCCGGGACCGTTCACACCGGATATGAACATATGCTCGGCCAGCCAGCCTTCCCGGTCTGCCTTGCGAATGGTAAGCCGCAGAGCCAGCTTCTTGAGCCCCATCGTATTACCGCCGTACTGCGTGTTAACGGTGTACATCGAGTCCTTTGTATAGTCCATGTAAACACGCTTATTTTCGACGTTAACACTGACCATGTTTTCATTCACTTCACCGGCGGAGTGCAGAAAGCAGAAAACGTTTTCGTCCCTGCCTATCTTGCAGAACTCCTCATACGCACTTCGATAGAGCAGGTCCTCGCTGTGTGCGACGTACCACGAATCGGTTATTTGAAGGCATGGAACACTGAACACCGAACCGGTGGGCCCCAACGACAGAAATCGCAAAATCATGGTCCTGCCCTTCATGCAATCGGTCAGCAGGCTGCGTATCTCTGCAAGTCCTTCCTCTCTTTCGACCTGATTCAGCGCTTTGCTTAACGTCTCCGTTTCCGGAACCAGATACTTGGTTATTTCCCTGTCCCGGCCCTGATCGTTCGGACCATCGAAATGACACGTATGTCCCGGTATTTTGAGTGGATTCTCTTCTCCACTCTCGACTGCCATCCGTCGGACATACTTAACGTCTTCTTCAGAATCCGTGCAGACAAAAACCGATTCCGGGCTTGTCAATTCAACTGCATCGGCGACAAACCTATGTATCTTCGAATTATCAACAACCATAAGTCTGTTGTAATTTTCCGTTGTCAGCTTTTCTTTCAATAATTCTTTTACATTATTCATTATCTAACAATAACCTCCATTAAGAGTTAATAAAGTCCAAAAAAACCGGGTGATTCTAATGGTATTGTCGCCCACAGTCAATTTCTTTATTGTTCAACGTGATTTTAATTCTTATCCGTTTCTTTCTTAATACCGGCCGTTTTCACGTCATCGCGAGTACGCAGACCCTCTTATAGTCTTCATAAATCAGGAATCGTTAGGAAGTACTACGTAAATTAATGCGAGCGGTTCGGCAGGATATCGTGAAGTTTTAGCCCATCCAGAACCCTTTGCGATGGCTTATACCCAGCACTTTGCGGCAATGGGAACAGATGTAAATATACCGCTTACCCAGAACGGCCTTTAGCTCACGCATCCATACGCTCCGCAATTCACTCGAAGAATGCGGGCATATCGGCTCGACGTTTTCTTTGGCTTCCAGAGTTATCATCGCGGATGATTATGACATGAAAGAGGCTGGATGTAAAGAAGGAAAATTTTCCGATGACGGGACGATTCAGGGAGTAATATCCCTTTTTCGCGTCGACAGCAGTATCAGGTTTCTTATCGCCTCGTTGTTTCTTGCCGCGAGCCATCTCTTCTCGAAATCCTTCTCCTGGGCAACCTGGGCAATCGCCATCAGGGCCCTGAGATGATAATTTCTCTCGTCCCTGCTGCCGGCCAGGACGAACATGATTCTGACCGGATCGGGGGCGTGCGGGAAGTTGATGCCGTCACGGGCGCGGATGAGCAAGACGTCGAATTTATGCTCTCCCTCGACCACAATGTGCGGTATGGCAAAGCCCGGCTGGACGACTGTGCCGCCTTCTGCCTCTCGATGGAGGAATTTCTCGAAAAGGACATATTCATCGGTCTCTAATTTCTCGGCCATAATGGCAGAGAGTTTGCGGAAGATGTCTTCGGCGCTTATTTCACCTTCGATATCCAGGATTTGGCATTCCCGGATGAGCTGGTCGAATCTATCCTCGATGACGTTATCCCGTTCCAGTAAAATATCGCGAAGCTCGTTTTCGAGAGTTACCGATTTCAGTGCTCTGTCGGTCACGCGCTCGACCACGTGCATAACCGCCGAGGCCCTCGTGACTCGCTTGTAAACATAAAGCCAATACCAGGCTGCGCTCAGGCCGATAAAACCGGCCGCGATCGATAACGGCACCCATCCCATATCGATGATCAAAGCACCATAAGTGATTATCGCAAAAATATGAATATAGGGATACAGGGGCGATTTGAACTTCGGCCGGTAGCTTTGTATCCTGCTCTCGCGCATTACGATCACGCTGGCATTGACGAGAATGAAAAGGATGATCATTAAAGTCGAGGCTGTCTTTACCAGCAATTCAATTTCGAGAAAGACAATTGCGGCGATCATGAAACCGCCGGTCAGAATGACACTTGTGTGGGGTGTTTTGAACTTCTCGCTGACCCGTGCCAACAGCGGCGGCAATAATTGGTCACGGCTCATCGCCATCGGATAACGGGAGGCCGCGAGGATTCCGCCGTTGGCGGTAGTGACAAAAGCTGCTACGGCGGCCAGCCCGAGGATGGCAAAGCCCGCCGAACCGGCAAACTTGCTGGCCGCCATGGATATCGGCATCAGGCTGCCCGTCAGTTCCGAGCCCTCCACAAGGCCTACAGTCACGGTGATTACGGCGATATAAAACACGGCTACGACAGCCCAGGCCAAAAGCATTCCCAACGGCAGATTTTTACCGGGATTCTTCACCTCTTCGGCTATACTGGCGACCTTCGTCAGTCCGCCGAAACTCACAAAAACCAGTCCGGCTGTCGCAAAAACATCGAACCAGCCCTTGTCGAGAAATCCTTTGAACCGGACGGCTTCGACCTTCCCTGCGCCGAAAATCACAAAAAATCCAAGCAGCACAAGCAATATCCCAACCAGCCAGACCTGAAACCGGCTCGTGTGTTTGACGCTGACAATATTCATCGTGGTAAAAACGAGACAGCATAAAACGGCGGCGGTTTTCAGGTGCCACTGGCTGAGCTGAGTGCCGAAGGCCTCGTGCATTATGATTTCGATCAGCACAGCCATACCGACAACGGCGAACGCACTCTTCAGTGCGACTGCAAACCAGTTAGCCAATCCGCCGAACAGTCCCCATATAGGCCCGAGGCTTCGTTCGACGTAGAAATACGCACCTCCGGCCCGCGGCATCGCTGCGGCTAATTCGGCCTGACTAAGAGCACTGGGAAGAATTACAAGCGATGCAATAAGATAAGATAATATCATGGCCGGACCTGCCTTTGCATAAGCAATGGCAGGCAGAATAAACAGGCCGGAACTAATCATCGCCCCGGCCGCTACGGCGAAAACTTCAAGGCAACCAAGTTGTTTTTTTAGCTGAGCCAAATTATAACTTCCAAATTAAGCCGGCCCTTCAATTCCGCTCATCCTTCGACTCCGCTCAGGGTGAAGGGCTTCTTCATGCCTCCACAGGACACCTTACGGTGGAGCGAAGACGAGGCACAAGCGAACACGAGGCACTGAAGTACTCATACCAAGCTTGATATATCACGGCTTCTGATTTGATTCAATACAATAATCCAAATCACCGCCGGCGTCAAAATAAAACAACAGAAAGAAAAAGTGCGGCTTCAAAGAGCATAAGCGCATAAAACAAGCCGGGGAAAAATCCCGGCATTGTTTCGTGACTCGTGCCTCGACCTGTATTTCACCGGTCACAGTACACTGTACATCCTCAGCTTTCTTAAAATCAGGGTTCGGGCAGCGGGATATGCTCGATTTCGAATGGAACTTTATAATGGGTCGGACCGACTGCAATCTGAAAGTCAATTTTATCTACCAGGCGGCCGCCTATGCCTCCGCCTCCGTTTACTCTTCCGGGTAGTGGCCGGCCTCCCATGCCGTCGGTAGGAGATGTCCGGCCATCTGCTTCGATAAATTGCCGGCCCACGACAATCTCGCCCGGTAGAATGTCACCAACGAGCAATTGATGCCTGCGCTCGTTCGCCTGCCCGCGCTGTTTTATGTCATAGCGGGCTGATAATCCTTTTTGAGATACCTCTTTTACCTGGATTTCTACGTCGCCAGTAAGCCGTACCCATTTATCATTGGACTTGAATGGTACCTTAACGTGCTTAATGGACTCGGCCGTGAGCACATGGAAATATCCTTTAATGCACCCGATTTCTCCCCGGCCCAGGAGTCCGGGATCGAGTTGTATTCCTATACCGACAGGCTGCAATTCGTTCATGCGCACCGGCCGATGACGTGCCCGAAGCGGCAGTCCCAGTGTTGTTCGCGCCTTCCCCTCCCACTGTACCAGACGTGATGGTGGCGCAAATTTCATACCATATCGCAGGGTCTTATAAAACATGTTCCAGCCAGGCTGTGACATGCTGATACTGGTATCCCGGCCCTGACCGTCCGTCACTTGTTCGATTACCGGTCTATCACAAGTACCAATAATCAGCCTGGGATCGAGTATATCAGATTTACAGTAAACTGATAAACTCTCTGATACGCTTTGATTCCGGTCTGTTGCGGATACCTCCGGATTGTTGAGCATCTTTATGTAGGTGATGGAACTCCATCGCGTCTGGAAGAGCCTGGCGATATTCTTATCGAATTGCGGCTCGGCCTGCTCAGGCATCCCCCGGGCTTTATTCCGCATATCTCTCCGCATTATATTTTGTAAACTCTGTTTGACAGGCGCCGGTGCTGTTTGGTTCGAATCGACTGACTGAGATGGCGCCTGCTCGCCAAGGACTGCCAGCGGGATATGTTCAAGTTCGAACGGGATTGTCTGATGAGTTGGATTAACCGCTATTGTATAGCGAATTTTCTCCGCCCTGCCGCTTCCGGAGCCTGATCCTCCGATACTGCCGGATGAACCGGAGCCGCCGGCACCCACCGAACTTTTTTGTACAATGATTTGCCGGTCTACTACGAACCGGCTCGGCAGGGGATCTCCGACGCGCATACCGAATGCCTGGCGCACGTTATCAGGACGCTGCTCTATCTCGAATCGGTACCTATTTGCCTCGTTCTGCGCCTCGCGCACCCTGATTTCCACATCCGGGGTAACGCTCACCCAGTTATCGTTCGGCTCGAACGGCAGGTCCACAAACTCGAACGATTCGGCGATGAGTGCATAGAAATGGCCTTTTAGCCGGATTTCCCCGCTGACCCGCTTGCATAATCCGCCGTCAAGTTCCACACGCAACGGAGTGTGTTCCGGCCCACCGTCCAGCCCCACATACGTACGGCTAACCCTGAAACGAGGCCTGTCCCTGTATATGAACATCGATCGCGATGGCACATTCCCGATTTCGACATCCCTGCCCTGACTGTCCGTAATCTGTCCGATTACGCTATCATTGCATGTGCCGAGGACCAGCTCAGGCTCGGGCATATCGACTTGGCACGAAATTGACAGACTGTCCGCCTTTGGCTGACCTTGCTTATTCGAAGTAAAAGCTGGATTGTACAGCGTATTTTTATATTCAATAGAACGCCAGCGAACATTGAGACTGTCCGCAACTTTGGAGCCGGATTCCAAATCTTCCGCATAAGGCTGTTTGGCTGGCTGGTTCGGGCTATCCGTCTGGGAAAGCGTTTGGGCCGTAAAGACCGCTATCGAAAGACATACGACCGAAACAAAGATTCTTCTTCGATTTGGCATAATAATCTCCCTGCAAAACTAATCGGTACATCGCTTTAGGCCGGAATGAACATCTGCTTTCTATAAAATAGACGTTTGACGCGGGAAAATGTTCTTTAAAATCGAAAAATAATGAAAAATCTTCTCTGCTGTCCTATGAAGATCAGCCAGGCAATCCCATCAGCACCTCACCTTGTCTGCTGTCTGCTGTCGGCTGCAGCGCTACCTGCGCCGCCGGCGATTCTGTTGCGTCGGCTGATTGACACGAGATGGAATAACTCGAGTACGTTCCTGCTGTTCTCGGGATTGCCGGGTTGCCGGCTGCATTGTCCGTTGCGGTTTTTCGATGTGAATATATGTGATCATGGGCATGACCTGTTTAAGCCGGGCGATGGTTGCGGGCCAAATCGGTTCATCGGTCTCTACCCTGAACGACCAAATGGAACCAAGACCACTCAGATGGCGCAGGGCGTTATCCGTGATCCTCCCGCGGAGTGTCA
>Ga0210003_1002997_pt1 | contig 13993 bp, 10 predicted proteins | sample LantaG_FD_182804 | JGI IMG/M metagenome (GOLD analysis project Ga0210003, IMG submission 182804) | Deep subsurface microbial communities from Baltic Sea to uncover new lineages of life (NeLLi) - Landsort_02402 metaG (SPAdes) (version 2) | ecosystem: Environmental > Aquatic > Marine > Oceanic >... | reverse complement strand
ATGCGAATCCGAATCTCTCTCGGAGAGATTCGGACCCGCCGAGAGTTACAGAGAGAGAATCTCTCTGTCTCTCTCTCTCTCTTAAGAGAGACGGTGGTGAGTGATGAAAGAGAGAGCGCACGGCGGGGGGGAGGGGGTGTTTTTTGGTTTTGTTTTGTTAGACAAAAGAAAAAGAAGAAGAAGTTTCCAATTTTTTTTTCATTTTCGTTTCTTCGTTTCTTCGGCTTCGACTCTCTCTCGTCGATGAAACTCTCTCGCGCGCGTGCTCTCACGGAGACTCTCTTCCGCCAGCCGCCCCTCCACAGTGAGCAAGAGGAAATCGAAAGCTCGCTGTCGAGAGCACTGGTAGAGCTCCCGAAAGACGCTGCTGATGACGAGCGACGACGCGAACAAGTCGACGATGGAGTCGGTCCTCGTCGCCGCCGACAAACTCAGCGATCTCAACCTCGACGACGACGCTCGACCTCCTCCTCAAACCTCGACGACGACGACGGGCCTTGACCTCGACCGCGACGTGCTCTCGGTGATCTTCTCCCACCTCCTCGACCCGGAGGAACTCTGCACCGTCCCGTGCGTCTGCAAGCACTGGAAATTCGTCGCCGAGGGCGAGGAGACGGAGCGGAACTGGAGGGCCGCGGCCGAGAAGCTCGGCCTGGGGCTCGAAGGAGAGGGGCACAGCTATTACGTCGGGGCGCTCGAGCGGCGCTCGGAGCGGAGAGGCGCGTCGCCGCTGCCGTCGCCGTCCGACCTTTCGCCCCCCTTCTCCTGGAAAGCCCGCGTGCACGCTGCGTGGCCGGAGCTCTGCTTCGATTGCCGATTTCCGACAACGGGGCGGCGAATGTCGAGGAGCGGGCAGCGGCTGCGACAGCAGCAGGAAGAACGGGTCGAGAAGGAGGGGCGCGGCTCTTTCATCCCTCGACAACTCTCGGCCCATCGCTGCTACAATTGCGTCGTGTTTGCGCCGAAAGCCCGCCGGCTCGTGAAATGCAGGCTCGTGAAAGAGGAGACGGCGCTGCGGATCCTGAGGAGGGGGCGCGACACCCAGGCGAGCAGCAGCAGCAGCGGCAGCAGCGGCAGCAACAGCGGCGGCGGGAACGAGAGCGAAAGCGACGAGGACGAAGGCGAGCCAAGCGAAGAGAAAGACGACGAGCTCGAGCTGCAGCGCCTCCAAGGCCTCTTGCGGCGCCTTCCGTCGGCGCTTGACTCACACCCGCAGGACCCCGACTTCCGCACGGTGGAGCTGTTCCGCCGCAGGGACGTGCGGGCCATCGCGCGCGGGTTCTGGAACGACGTGCGTTGAAAAGAAAGAAAGTTTGAGACTTTTTGTTTTTGAAAAAAAAATTGCAAAAAAAAATGAAAACCCGAAAACGAAATCAAAAATGGAAAAAAAATCTTTCTTTTCTCTCTCCTCAAGTCACCGCCACTCCCGCTGCTGCTGCCCCCCTCCCCGTTCCTCCCACAGGCACGTCGCTCAGGTCCCCGAAAGTACCGGGAACCTCGTCCCCGGGAACGAACTCCCTCCTGGCGCCGTCTTTCGTGATGCAGACAGTGCGGATGCACCCGCCGCTGCTGCCGTCGCGTGCGATCGCGTGCGCGACGGCCCGGCGCACAAACGCGACGCACTCGTCGGCGCTCATCCCGGGCCGCCACAGCTTGTCGCAGAGGCCCGTGATGTAGGCCGACCCGGACCCGCCGATGGCGAAGGGCACGCGGACCATGGTGCCCCCCAGCGGGACGGCGTAAACAACACCACCGCCTCCGCCGTTGTTGCCTTCATTTCCACCTGCTGAGGTCGTCGAAGAAGAAGAACCCGGACCCGCATTCGCGTCGGCCTCGTCGTAGCCCGCAACGATCAGCCCCGCCTGCAGCGCGTCCTTGTTCTGGTAGGTGATCCTGCTCAGCATCCTCGCCGCGGCCAGCACGCCGGCCTCTTTACCTCCGCGTTCGACGGCCATCTGCTCTAAATGCCACGCGACCGCCGCGGCGATGTTCTGGGTGTCTGCCGCCGAGCCGGAGCGGCAGACGTAGACGCGCTCGGTCAGGCGCGTGACCTTGTCCGTGGCCCTGTTGGCGACGTAGGAGCCAGTGGAGGTGCGGGAGTCGGCGCCGAGGACGACGCCGCCATCGAAGGTGGCGGCCATGATCGTGGTCTGGATTGGTTTAGGTTGGTTGGGAGGGGGGTTGAGAGAGGAGGCCAAGGTTGAGGTTGAGGTCGAAGAAGAAGTGTGAGTTGTCTCGATGGAATCGAAAAACGTCGAGATTTTCTCCTTTTTTGCTGTTGTTTTTCTCCCTCTCTTGTTTCTCGCTTCTTCTTGCTCTCTTCCTGCTCTCGAATGGTCGAGAGAGATCGCGTCTCAGGCTGAAACCGAAGAGTGAAAGAAGATCGAAGGGGCAGTCGGCGAGCGAACTTTTGAAGCGCGTTCGTGGGGCAACGATCGATCGCAACGATCGATGGCTTCGTTGCTCATCATCTTCAATCTCTCTTTCTCTCTCTCCCTCGTCCTCCATCTTCTCACCCCGAGCTGCACCGCGCCCATCGCCTTGAGCTCGGCCTCCATGGCCTCGCCGTGGCGGAGGAGGTGGTTCTCCATGTGTCGGGTAGAAAGAGGAGGAGAAGGAGAAAAAGACGATGCTTTTGTTTTCTTTTTTTCCCCTTTGCTCTCGAGGTTGAAAGTGAAGAAGCGAAGAGAGAGCATCGACCAGAAAAAAGAAATTCGCTCGATTGCACCTTTCTCTCTCTCTCTCTCTTCCTCTCTTTCCGTTTTTTTACTCCATGTCCGGGTCGTCGTCGTCGTCGTCGGCCTACGCGCAGCAGCAGCAGGAGCAGCTCGCCGCCCTGCGCGCCGAAGCGGACGCGGCGGTGCGTGTCTCGAGGAGAGCAGAAAGAGAATGAGAAGAAAAAAAGTCACCGCGATGCTCGCGTCGGCATTTTTGGGCAGATGCCGCCCCCCTCTCTCCGCCTCTGTCCTTCATAAAGCGGGCTGATTCTTGCTCGGGAGTACGCTCTCGAGAAGTTTCTATGCTCTCGTCCTGTCGGCGATGCGCCAAAAGTCCCGCAACAGGGCAAGCGGAACGCGTTTTTCTCTCTCGCTCTCGAAAGCGCGCATTGGAGGCGGAGAAAAAAACCGAAACTCGCTTCTCTTCTTTCGACGACCTCTTCCTCCTTCCCTCACCTTTTCTCTCCCTCTCTCAACCCACCCCCAACAACAACATCAACAACAACGACACGACAGGCCCAGTGGGCCTCGGCCATGAAGGAGGAGAACGAGGCCCTCCACGCCGCGATGGCCTCTTCGCAGCAGAAACACGAGGCCCAGAAGCGGCAGTCGGCGGAGGCCCTCGCGGAAGCACAGGGGTGGCTGGAGGAGGCGCAGGCGGACGCCGCGCGCTTCCGCGAAGAGGCCGCTAACGAGAAGAGGCGCGTCGTCGAGCTGGAGAAGGAGGTGGAGGAGCTGAAGAAGAAAGAGGAGGAGAAGATGAACAAGGAACCGCTGGCTGCGTCGGCATTTGCAAACCTCGCGCCTTCCCCGGCCGCCGCTAACGCCGCCGCTGCTCCCTCCCCCGCTCCTCTGCAGCAGCAGGGCTCTCCCTCAACGCCCGCGGCAGAGCAGCTCGACCGCTCCCCTTCCCCGGCGGCGCCGATGCTGTTAACTTCCACTTCCTCCTCGTTCGCAGCGGCCGTCGTCGGAGGAGGAGGAGGCGAAGGAGAAGGAGGAGGCGCCCTGGAGTTTCACAGCTCGCACCGGCGGCCTCTCTCCGCCGGCGTTGGCGGGGGCAGGAGGGTCCACGTGACTCCCAAGACGGGGCCCAGAGCCCCCGCGCTGGGCAGGCTGGCCGCGTCGCTGTCGGTGATGAGCTTGGGAGCAGGAGGAGAAAAGGGCGGAGCCGCCGCTGCTGCTGCTCTCGCTCCTCTCTCGCCAGCGGCGACGGCGGCACGGGAGGTCGAAGAAGCGGCATCAGCAAGAACGAAGCAACGGCAGCAGCAAGACCAATCCCTCGACGCGTCCATCTGCAGGATCGGGGACCTGCTGCCGCCGCCCTCGTCTTCTCTGTCTTCTTCCTCTTCTCTCTCGGCAGCGAAGCTCACGGTGGAGGCGAGAGCGGAAGCGACTCTTCCTCCTCCTCCTGCTGCCGTTGCCGCTGCCTCTGCCTCTGCCGCTGCTCCCTCGGAAGAGCTCGAGGACGAAGAGGAAGAGAAGGCATGGATCCCGCGCCCTTCCTTCGCCGCCGCCGTCGCCAGAGCGGCCTCGGCGAGGCGAGGCAACATTCAGAATCTGCAGCAGCAGCAGCAGCAGCTGCGGCGTCCTCCTCCGCTTGTCTCGATAACGACGACGACGTCGGCGACAACAACAGTGGCAAGAGCCCTCTCCCCCTCGCCGTCGCCGCCGCCGATCGCTTCCTCCTCCTCTTCCGTGCTCCCCTCCGCCAACGTCATCGGCTGGAGGGTCGTGCACCCTCCCCCCGCTCCCGCGGCGGCGACGACGGCGACGAGAGAGGCTGCCGCCGCTGCTGCTGCTGCCGCTGCTGTTGCCGCCGCCTCTCCTGCTGCTGCTCCCTCCGCCTCCGTCGTCGTCACCACCGCTTCCCCTTTGAAGGCCTCTCCGACCCAGCAATCTCAACAACCGTCACTGATGCATTCTGCGGTGGGCAGGGCCGCCGCGGCGGTGCTGCACAGGCTGTCCCCGCTGCGGCGTGCCGGAGGAGGAGAAAGGGGAGGGAGCGAGAGAGGAGAGGGGAAAATGTAAGTGGAAAAAAAAAGCAAAAAAAACCCGAAACACTCTTTTTTTCCCTCGATTGGTGATAGAGCAAGCTCTCTGTCTCTCTCTCTTTCGCGTTCTTTCTCCCTCCTTCACTCACTCTCTCCCCCTCTCAAAGTAGAAGTAGCGCGAGAACGGACGTCTCGCGCCCTCTGCAGATTGGCAGATGCCGCTCCCCTCCTCCGCGGGCAGCAGCAGTTTGTTTTTGGTAAGGAAGAAAGCAAGCAAGCATTGCTCTGTCGGCGGCGGCCTTCTTGCTTCATCTGTTTCGTTCCATCGTCAATGCTGCCTCTTTCGCGCCTCCAAATCCCCAATCGGCAATGACGAGAGCGTACAGCACGTCGAGATCTTCCCTCATGACAAACAACGCATCGAAAACCCCATCAAAAACAGGCCGAGAAATCAATCCCCGTCCCGTCCTTCTCCTCCTCTTCGTCGTCGAATCCATCATCGCACCACCGCATGCGCTCGTCCTCCTCGCGCGGGCTGCTGGCCCGCTGCCTCGCGTCCGCTCGCGTGGCGGCGGTGCAGGGCGGTTGGAGCTCGTCTGAAGCTCCCCCTCCTGCATTGAGATCGTGGATCAGCGCGGCAAGTGCTAGCAACAGCGGGGCGTCGCGCTGGCAGCAGCAACAGAGGAGTTCGGCAGCGACGACGACGACGATGGCGTCGTCGTTGTCGCCCTTCCACCGACGCAGCGTCTCTGCGAAAGCGACCGAAGGCGGCGGGGGCGGCGAGGGCGGAGGCGACTCCGATGGCGCTCTCACCGTCATGGGCCGCGTCGTCGACACGGAGCTGAAGGACGAGGCCGAGAAGAGCTACATCGCGGTAAGAGAGAAGGAGAGGAAACCATCATCTTTCCGTTTTTTTTTCCTTCGACCTCGCTCTCTCGCTCTCTCACCTCTCACCTCCCTCTTCTCATCCCCCCGTCCCCCCAACCACAACACACAAAAAACAACAGTACGCCATGTCCGTCATCGTCGGCCGCGCCCTCCCCGACGTCCGCGACGGCCTCAAGCCCGTCCACCGCCGCATCCTCTTCGCGATGCACGGGCTCTCTCTTTCCCCCTCGACCCCGCACCGCAAGTGCGCGAGGGTCGTCGGAGAGGTGCTCGGGAAGTACCACCCGCACGGAGACACGGCCGTCTACGACGCGCTGGTCAGGCTGGCGCAGCCCTTCTCGATGCGTTCCCCGCTTGTGGACGGCCACGGCAACTTTGGCTCGCTGGACGCGGACCCGCCGGCGGCGATGCGATACACAGAGTGCCGCCTGCGCGCTCTGTCGGCCGAGGTTCTGCTCAAGGACCTCTCCGCCGAAGGAACAGTCAGGATGGCGCCCAACTTTGACGGGTCCGTGGACGAGCCCACGGTCCTGCCCGCGCGCGTCCCTCTGTTATTAGTCAACGGAAGCAGCGGCATCGCCGTGGGCATCGCGACGCGGATCCCCCCTCACAACCTGCGCGAGGTCGTCGCCGCGATGACCCTTTTGGTCAAGAACCCGGACGCCTCGACGGCGGAGCTGATGAGGCTGCTCCCGGCTCCCGATTTCCCCACGGGAGGGGAGATCCTGGATGCGGGGGGGGTCGCCAGCGCCTACGAGTCAGGCAGGGGACCCGTGACGGTGCGGGGGAAGGTCGACATCGAGGTCGACGGCGACGGAGGTAAAAAAGCGAAAAAGGTTTCTCGAAGGGGGAGGAAAGGAGCAGCCGCTGTCGCTCCCGCTGCTTCCCTCTCGTCCGCGGACTCCGACACCGAAACAGTCGCTTCCTCTGCCTTGTCCGCTCTGGATGACGCCTCCCTTGACGGCGCCTCGGGCAAGACGCGCATCGTCATCTCCGAGCTGCCGTACCAAACAAATAAAGCGGCGTTCGTCCAGCGCGTCGCCGAGCTGGTGGACGAAGGGGTGCTGACGGGGATCGCCGACGTCAGGGACGAGTCTGACCGGTCCGGGACGAGGGTGGTGGTGGAGCTGAGGAGGGGCGTGTCGGCGAGGGTGGTGCTGGGGTCGCTGTACAAGCAGACGCCGCTGCAGGTGAGAGGGAAGAGGAAAAGGTTTTGACGTTTTTTTTCTTCTTCTTCTTCTTTCGACGGCGGAAAAAAAAAACCCGAGTCTCAAAACTTCAAAACCTCGACGAAAACAAATAAAAAACTCTATCTCCCACAGGCCCGCTTCTCCTGCAACATGGTCGCCCTCGTCAATGGCACGCCGAGGACCCTGTCCCTGCGGGAAATGCTGCTGAAGTTCATCGAGTTCCGGTCGTCGGTGATTCGCAAGAGGGCGCGGTTTGAGCTCGGTGAGTGGAGAAAAGGTTTAAAGTTTTTCCCTCTCTCTCTTTTTTGCTTTTCCTTGTTCATTTTCGACGCAGAAAAGCTCGTTCTCACCCTCTCGTTCTCCCCTCTTTCTCTTTCTCTCTCTCTCTCTCTCTCTCTCTCTCTCTCAAACAGGCAAGGCCAAGGCCCGCGAGCACATCGTGCGCGGCCTGCTGATCGCGATGGAGGCGATGGACCAGGTCGTCGCGACGGTCCGCTCGGCCCCGGATGCCGCCGCGGCCTCTTCCCGTCTGATGGCCAACCACGGCCTCTCGGAACCGCAGGCCGAGGCCGTGCTGGCCATGGCCCTGCGGCGACTCACCAGCCTGGAGGCCGACAAGCTCAACAGGGAGTCGGAGGAGCTGCTGAGCAAGATCACCGACCTGGAGTCCTTGTTGCATTCGCCCGAAAGAGTTGCGAGCACCCTGGTCGAAGAGGCCGCAGAGGTCGCCGCCAAGTTCGGCGACGACAGGCGCACCACCTTGCGTTTGGGGGACGACGGCAGCGTCGACGACGAGGCCCTTGTGCCCGAGGGCGAGTCCATCGTCGTGTTCTCCAAGCGCGGGTTCGTCAAAAGGATGCCGGCCGACACCTTCTCGCAGCAGGCGCGCGGCACCCGCGGGAAGCTCGGGGCGACCCCGCGGGGGGAAGGGGACGGCGTCGGCGACGTGCTCGCCGCTAGCAACAGAGACACTCTGCTGTTCTTCACGAGGGAAGGAGGCGTCTTTTCCTTGCGGGTGCACGCGATCCCGGAGGCCTCGAGGGGCGCGGCGGGCACGGCGATCCCCAAGCTGATCTCGGTCGACCGCGGAGACAACTTTGCCTCGATGCTGGCGGTCCGCGACTTTACGCAAGAACAGGGCCTCTTGCTGCTGACCCGCAACGGCCTGGTGAAGCGCACCGCCCTGGATCAGTTCGCCAAAGTCAGGCGCAACGGCATGGCCGCGATCGGGATGCGGGAGGGGACCGGAGACGAGCTGACGTGGGTGGCGAGAGCGCCCGCCGGCTCGAGGGTGCTGCTGGCGGCGAGCAACGGCAGCGTGCTGCTGTTCGCGACCGACTCTCTGCGCCCCTCCGGCAGGGCGTCGACGGGCGTCGCGGCGATGAAGCTGGCCCCCGGGGCCAAGCTTGTGGGTATGTGCGTGCTGCCGCCTCCGCCCGGGTACGTGGCGAAAAGCAAGGGCGACGAGAGCAAGGACGAGGAAGAAGAAGAAGGGGAAGCGAGCGGCGGCGACGACGAAGGAGAGGTTGACCTCGACGCTTCTTCCCATGCCGCTGGAGACGACGACGACGGCTCTTCTGTCCTCTTCGTCACCAAGAAGGGCATGGGCAAGCGCGTCCCCCTGTCCGCCTTCAGGGTCATGCGCCGCAACTGCGCGGGAGTCCGCGCCATCAAGCTCGCGGACGGCGACGAGCTCGCGGCGCTGCTGCCCGTTCCCGGGGGAGGAAGCAGCGAGAGGAGGGCGATCGCCGCCGCCGCGGCTTCCTCGTCTTCCGGCTCGCGGGACTTGCTGGTCGGCACCGCCACGGGCGTCATGCTCCGTTTGGCGCAGGCCGACATCCCGGCCTCGAGCCGGTCGGCAAAAGGGGTCCGCGTCGTCAGGCTGGGAGAGGGAGACACCGTGGCGACGGTCACCGCGATGTCGGGCGAGGGCGAAGGGGAGACTGACGACGAGGAGGAAGGAGGAGTTGGAGGCGGCGTCGTTTCTTCTTCGTCGGCCGGCGGGCGGAGCGGCGGCGGCGGAAACGGAGTCGCGAGGAAACGCTCCTCTTCTTCCCCTTCCAAATCTTCCACGGCAGCAGCAACAGCAGCAGCAGCAGCTCCCGCGGGCCGCAAGACCAGCTACATGAACTTCTGCGACTCGCTGCGCGAGCGCGTCAGGGCGGAGCTGCTGGAAGGAGCAGGAGGCGGAGGCGTGGTGAAGATGACAGACGTCTCGAAGGAGCTCGGCCGGAGGTGGAGGGAGCTGTCCGAGGCCGAGAAGGCAAAGTACAAGCAGTGATGATTCTTTCTTTCATTATTTGGAGAGCCCTTTTTGCAAGGATAGAAATGAACGGAATCGTGGTTTTGGCGAATTGGAGAGAGAGAGAGAGAGAAGAAGAAGAAGAAGAGGTCCGTAGAGATGATTTTCTCGTCACACTTTGTCGTCGAAGAAGAAGAAGAGGAAAGAAAAAAAATGCGATTCGACGCCCGCGACGCCTTTCAGCGCGCACTGTCTCTTTCCTTCTTCCTCGCCTTCTGCTCTTTCTATGCGAGCAGCAGAGGTGAGTGAGAGCAGCTCTGTTTTCGTGAATTGAGCGACAAGAGAGCGCGTAACCGAAGTTTTGAAAAGAAGAAAAAATCGATTGCGCGAATTGAATTTTCGCTCGACATCAACAACAACACCTACACCTCAACAACAAACAACAACAGAGCTCGTCAGCCCGCGAGGCATCGAGCCCCTGCAGACCATCATCGAGCAGCGCCGCGTCCCCGGGGACCTCCTCGAGAGCTTCTCGGGCACTCCCACGCTGATCTGGATACTAGACGCTTTCGGGGTCGAAGCCAGCGCCGCGGCCGATTTTTGTTCTCTGCTCGGCGCGTTGCTCGCCGGCGCGGCCTCGCTGGGGCTGGTCGGGGGCTGCACCCCGCTCTTCGTGGCCTTTGCCTTGCTCTACCTGGCGGTGATCTCCCCGCTGGCCGCAACGGCGAGGGGCAGCTCGCTGCCGTGGGCCGAGCTCCCGGCCGACGGGCTGCTGCTCGAGGCTGCGTTTGCCGTCGCGCTTTGGGCGCCGCTTTGGCCAAAGGGCAAAGAAGAGGAACAGGAGGAGGAGGAAGAAGAGGAAGAGCAGGAGGCAGAGAGCGAGGACGGAAGCGGCAACAGCAAGAAAGCGCCTGCTTCTTCTTCTCTCTCTGCCCCTGCTTTGGCTCCTGCTTTCTTGCTTCGCTGGATCGTTTCGAAAAACGCTTTTTTCCGCGGGCTCTGCAGGTGGAGGAGGATCAACAGCAACGCCTCGACTTCTTCGTCTCTTTCTCTCGTCGCCCTGGTCGCGGACGTCGCGCTCGCCCCGCTGGCGCTGTCGCCGGCGAGGCTTCCCCGGCTCGTCGCAGCGGCGGCGCTTTTGGTCTCTTGGCTGATCGATCTCTTCGCTTCTTCTTCTTCCTCTTCTCCTCCTTCCACCGCTGCCGCCCTCTGGACGCTGCTCCTCAGGCCGGCGCTGGTGCTCCCCCTGCTGCACGCCGGCCTCCTCGACAGCGGGAACGGAAGAAATGGGAAGAAGAAAGAAACGGGAAACAGCAGCAGCAAGGCCAAGACCCTCGCCCGCCTCCTCGTCTCGGCCGCCGCGGCAGTGCCCGCCCTCTTCTCGGCCGTGGGGGTCCTCTACCCTTCTTCCTCGTCTTCCTTCGAGGCCTCTTTGGCCAAATATGCGCCCTATTGCCTGTTCGCGGCCGGGATGACGCTGCTGGCGTCGCTGTCGGCGGACGTGCTTCAGTCGATGAGCGCCGCGAGCGTCGGGCTCGAAGAAGGAGAAGCAAACGAAGAAACCGAAGGCGAGGATAGCGAAAAGAAGAAGAAACCTCTACCTCCTCCCCCGATGACGCTCTCGACGCGCCGCAAGCGAGAGGAAGAGGAGCAGGCCGAAAAGATAAGGAGGCAGAACAGGGGGCAGCAACAGGTCCAATACGTCAGAGGGGGGCACGAGCCCGCTCTACTCGGTGCCATCTCGCTGATGCTCTTCTGCGCTGGCTGTCTGGAAGTTTCCTCCTCGGTCTCGTCCCCCGCGGCTGCGGCGGCGGACAGAGGCTGTTCTGGCGGCCCCGGGTGCAGAGGAGGCCCCGCGGCGCTGGTGGTCGCGAGGAGGCTTTCGTGGCTGGCGAGGCCCTGGAGGGCGACGGGCCCTTCCTTCCAGAGCCTGATGAGAGAAGTCGATTCCGCTTCTTCTTCCTCTGCTGTTGGAATGTCCATCGAGGTGCGGAGCGACTGCCGGAGCGGCGGCGGCAGCGAGGAGGCGGAGGAAGAAGAGGAGAGCGGCTGGAGCGCGGTCGCGCCTCGCTCGCACTCGTCTCGCGTCGCGGCGGCGCTCGCGGCGCTCTCTCCTCCTTCGCAAGGAGAAGGCGAAGGAGGAGGAGACAGTTCCTCCTCCGCTCCTCCGCCCTGGCTCGACCACCTGCTCTACCGCCTCATCTCGGACCCTGACGGACCCGTGGCGGCCTCCTTCGACGCTCCCCCTGCTCCTCCCTGCGCCGCTCGCGCTGTCGTCGGCGGCGGCGGCAGCAGAAGCAGCATCAACCAGAAGAAAACGAAAACGACTTGGGCTTCCTTCTCCGCGCTCGAGGCCTCCGACGCCTCTTCTCCTGCCTCCGAGAGGCTCGCCAGGCACGGCTGGGGCCCCCTCGTGGAGTACGAGAGCCCCTCGAGGTTTGGTACAGTCGTGGCGGACGCCGTCGCTCTGCCGAGGAAACTGTTCAGAAGCGAAAGCAGCAACGGCAAGAGCAGCAGCGGCGGCTTCAACGCTGCCGTCGCCGTCGCGGGGGCCGCTTGCTCCGTCGTCTTCAGCGCCGCGGCGCTCGCTGTCGTCAGGCGGCGAAGGGAAGGGTCTCCTCCAGAGGCGACGACGGCTTCGAAGAAGAGAGACTGAAAGAGAGAGAGAGAGAGAGAGAATAGAATTGTGAAACAAAAAAACTTTAAACGAAAAAACCTTTTTTTAAATTTTTGAGATGGAGAACCTTTTCTCTCTCTCTTGCCTTTTTACACCCCGCTAAGCTCTCTCTCTCTCTCTCTTCTCTTTCTCATTCTCTCTTAGCCCATCTCTCTCCCTCTCTCTCGTCTCTATCACCTAATACGAAAGCTAAAAAATGAAATAAAAAACGCGCAACGGAAAAAAAGCACTCTCGAAAAACCTTTCGAAATCTCCAAACCTCTCTCTAAAAAGAAGAACGAAAAATTTACGCGGCCAGCGCCGAGGAAGCCGCCTCCTCCGCGGCGGCGTTCTTGAGGCTCTCCCTCTTCGAGGCGGCCGCCTTGGCCATCACCACCGAGGTCCTCGAGATCACGTCGGTCTGGTGGAAGTCGAGCGGGCCCAGGCGCGGCATCAGCGGGGCGGAGGAGAACTTGGTCGTCGTCTTCTTCTTGCCAGCTCCAGTTCCTGCGACGGCTGAAGCGACGGCGGCGGCTAGGCCGGCGACCGGAGCGGGCGACGCCTCGGGCACGGCCCCCCTGACCGCCGCCGCCAGGTGCGGCGCGATCTCTGCCAGCCTCTGCCTCATCGCCGCGGCGTCATCATAAGGTAAAGGAGCGCCCGCCATCTCGGACAGGGCGCGGACGATCCTCCAGTCCTCGCGGGCGTCCCCGACGCGGGGCACGGCGGCCCTCGTCCTCTGCGCGACTCCGGTCGTCGAGACAAACGTCGCGTCCTTCTCGGTGAAGGCCGATCCGGGCAGGACGACGTCGGCGCGGGCGGCGCCGCGCTCTCCGTGGTGGCCCTGGTAGATGACGAAGGCTCCGTCCGGGACCAGGGACTCGTCGTAGTCGTCGGAGTTGAGCAGGAAGACGACGCGCGGGAGCGAGTCGTTTGCGGCGTTTGCGGCGGCGGCGTGGGCGGAGCGGGTAAAACCGACGTCGGCGGCGCCGACACGGGCCGCGTCGTTGCTCAAGAAGCCCACCTCTGCTTTCCCACCCAACGACTTGGCCAGCTCGTGCACGGCGTCGACGATCGCCGCAGAGTCCTCCTTGCGCGTCGAGACCGAAGTGCCGACGATGATCCGAGCCCCGCCGGGGGAAGAGGTCGCAGCCTCCTTGAGAGCGGCAGCGAACTCGCCTTTCCCTTCGGTCAGGGCCAGAAGGGCGTCGGCCGAGGCCCCGACTTGCGTGAAAGGGTAGGTGAGGTCGAGCTCTTCATCGCCTCCGACGACGCCGATCTTGGTTCCTCCCAGCCAGGCCCTGCGCAGCCTCGCGTTGAGCACGGCGCACTCGACGCGCGGGTTGACGCCCACGAGCAGGATCGCGCCTGCGCCGTCGAGCGCCGCGGCGCCAATTGCAGAAGAACCCGAACTTGAACTCGAAGCTCCAGCGCCCGGGGTCGAAAGCGTGTAGTTGCCGCGCGCGGTCACGTCGAGCGTCTCGCCCGTGCCGTCCTCATAAGTGCAGTCTCCGGACCCCAGGCGGGCCAGCAGGTCCTTGAGGGCGACCATCGACTCGACATCGGCGAGCTTTCCCGCGACGGCCCTGATGCTGTGCGCCCCGCCGCTCTTGGCCGCTTCTTGAAGAGCTTTCCCGGCGACGGTCAACGCTTCCTCCCAGGAGCTCTTCACGAGAGGAGAAGAGCTGTGATGCTCGCCGTCACCCTTCCGGACCATGGGCACCCCGAGACGCTGCCTCTTGAGCCCGTCGTACTGGAACCGGCCCCTGTCCGAGAGCCATTCTTCGTTGACGGCGTCGTTGGCCAGAGGGACGATCCTCATCACCTCGGGGCCACGAGCATCGATCCGGATCGCAGAGCCGAGCCCGTCCGAGACGTCGACGGACTCGGTGCCTTTCAGCTCCCACTGCCTGGCGGTGAAGGCGTAGGGCTTGGAGGTGAGGGCGCCTGAGAGAGGAGGAGGGGAAGAAGAGTTGTGGTTTTTGTTGTTGTTGTTGTTGTTGTTTGAGCGTGAGTGAGTCTTCTTTTTGGTTTTCTTTCATTTCTCGCTGCTCATGCCTCTGCTCTATCTCTCTCTCTCTTAACCTCCTCGACTCACCGACGGGGCACAGGTCGATGACGTTGCCCGACAGCTCCGAGGTCAGCGCCTTTTCCTGTTGTTGGGAGGGGAGCGAGTTACGATTTTTTTTTTCGTTTCAGAAAAGTAAGCTTTCGTTCTCTCTTTTCTTTTTTTTCCTTTTTTCTTCCTTCTTCCGCGCTCCCTCTTTCTCCAAAGTAAAAAAAAAAAAAAAAACCACCCCCCCCCCCCC
>Ga0210003_1002996_pt1 | contig 13998 bp, 8 predicted proteins | sample LantaG_FD_182804 | JGI IMG/M metagenome (GOLD analysis project Ga0210003, IMG submission 182804) | Deep subsurface microbial communities from Baltic Sea to uncover new lineages of life (NeLLi) - Landsort_02402 metaG (SPAdes) (version 2) | ecosystem: Environmental > Aquatic > Marine > Oceanic >... | reverse complement strand
TCTCTCTCTCTCTCTCTCTCTCTCTCTCTCTCTCTCTCTCTCTCTCCCTTTCTCTCTCTCTCTCCCTCCCTCTCTCTCTCCCCCCCCTCTTTCTCTCCCCCTCTCTATTTTAAAATCACTCGACGTCGTCCCACCACTTGCTTCCGCCGATGGGCGCCCTCGGCGACGACGAGGGAGGCGCGCCACCGCCATCGCTGCCTCCTTCCCCGCTTCCGCGGCCGCGACCTCCCCCGCGGGACGGCCGCGGCGGCCTCGACGGCGGCGGCACCCCCCCTCCGCTGCCTCCCCCTCCGCCGCCGCCGCGGCCCCCGCCGCCGCCGCCCGGCGGCCCCTCGGGCCCGAGCCCGATCCCCCCGAGCCCTCCCATCCTGATCGAGTGCGCCTGGTTGGCGAGGCGCGCGCCGCGGCCCGCGGCCCCGGGGGGCCCCGCTCCCGGGGGGGAGGGGACCCCGCCGCCGAACGAGGGGGCAAACGCCATGGCGACGGCCGGGGGCGGCGGCGGGACTCCCCTCGCGCCGAGCAGCGACGGCGGCAGCGACGCCGACGAGCCGCCCCCGGCCGTCGCGCTCGCCGCGGCCGCGGCCCGCACCCACCGCATCACCTCGCGCGACTGCAGCCTGACGACGCCCTCGGCCGGGGACTCGACGGCCCACATCCCGATGCGGCGGAGCATCGCCGCGACGGCGAGGCCGGTCCGGGCCGCGTGCGGCGCGAAGGCGACCCGCGGGGCCGCGGCGGCGGCGGCGGCGGCCGCGGCGGCCCTGGCGGAGGCCGCCGACGACGAGCGCGAGCGGGAGCGGGAGCCAAAGGCCACGTCCTCGTCCGAGCCGCTGCTGCCCCCGTCGTCGCTGTCGTAGGATTCCCGGGCGGCGGCGGCCTCGGCGGCGGCGGCGGCGGCGACCTCCGCCGCGGCGGCCGCCGAGGCGGCCTTCCTCGCCTCGCGCCCGCCACCGACGAGCGAGCTCGGGCTCGAGACGCCGGCGTCGTCGTGCGCGTACGACGGGAAGAAGATGTCCGCCGGGTCGTAGGGCGGCACCAGCAGCGTGACCTCCGGGAGGGCCCTGGGCCCGTCGGCCGCGCGGGCCAGCGCGGCGCAGACGGCGAGGACGTAGACCTCCGAGACGGTCGGCGGCAGCCGGCGCAGGTCGAGCTGCGGCGCCGGCGGCGGCAGGGCCACGGGGGGGAGCACCCCCGCGGCGACGGCGTCGTCGACGATGGGGAGCGCGCGCGGGTCGAAGACGGCGCGGCCGGGGGAGTTGCCGCTGTAGCGCGAGGACGCCGAGTAGCTGCTTTCCCCGAACTCGCCCGCGGCGGAGTGAGAGGCGGAGGGCGCCTCCTGCGGAAGGCGGAGGCACGCGAGCACCCTCTCGAGCAGCCGCAGCGAGGGGCGGACGCCGCACTCGAGCGCGTCGCGGTAGGCCCCGACGGCGCGGGAGGCCCAGTCGGCGTCGATGCCCCCCGAGGGAGTGAGGGGCAGCGGGGACGGCGGCGAGGAAGTCGTCCTCCCTTCGCTCTCGCTCTCGCTGCCGCTGCTGCTGTAGCCGCCCCCGTCGCCGCCGCCGCCGCTGCGCCGCTTCCTCCTGTCGGCGGCCCCCTCGGCGGCGTCCAGCGCCGCTACCAGGTCCCTCCGCAGCGCCAGCGACGCCGGCGACCCGCCGCCGGCCGCCTCGGCCGCCGCGGCCGCCGCGGCGTCGGCCCTGCCGGGAGGGTACCCGCCGGGGAACCACCCGGCCCTCGCGCGGTTGTAGCACAGGCGCACCACGATGAAGCAGACGGCCTCGTCGACCGGCAGGCCCCGGGAGCGCATCCGCCCGAACACGTCGAACGCGGCCTCCGCCTCGCCCGCGCGCTGCAGCCCGTTCAGCAGAGCGGCGTACGTGAACGCATCGGGGCGGACGCGGGCCGCTGCCATCAGCCTCAGGGCGTCGAGCGCGTCGCGGACGCGAAAGGCGACGCCCGAGGCGTTGATGACCGAGTTGTACGCCCTCGCGGCCGGCGGCAGCGGCCGGTGGTGGTGGGCGCCGAGCTGCTTCAGGTCCGAGTAGTGCTGCTGGAGGTTCTTCGGGGACGTCGTGAAGGCGTCCGCGGTCGCCGGCGGCGGCGGCGGCGGCGGCGGCGGCGGGGCGGGGGAGGTCGTCGTCCTGGCTGTGGTGCCGCCGCCGGCCGCGGCCGCCGCGGCGAGCGCAAACGGCGAGGCGGCCTCCGACGACGCGGGGGCGCCGGGCCCGGGCAGCGCCGACCGCGCCAGGCCCTGCGCGTCCACCCTCGCTCGCCCCACGGCGGCCACCGTCGCGGCCTCGAGCGCGGCCCTGGCGGCGCCCAGGTCCCCGGCGTCGACCGCAGCGCAGACAAGAGCCGAGGAGACGAGCGGCGAGCCGCCCAGCCCGTCGAGCGAGGCGTCCTCGGCGACGGCGACGGCGGCGCGCACGTCCCCCGCCGAGCCGGCGACCGACAGCAGGGCCGCGTACAGGGGCGCGTCGGGCTCGACGCCGGCGCGGACGGCGTCGGCGTAGACCTCCATTGCCGTGGGGAGGTCCGCGGAGCCGAGGTCCAAGGAGGAGGGAGAGCCCGAGTTCTCGGCGGCAAAGGCAGTCGCGAGCGATGCCGTCGCCGGCAGCCCGCTCGACGACAGCGAGATCGGCGAAGAGGTCGCCGCCGAAGAAGCAGAGCTCGCACCTCCTGCTGCTGCTGCTGCTCCTGCTGTTCCTCCCCCTCTGGCCCTGCACGCGTTGATCGTCGCGGTGTACAGCACCGGGCTCGTGCTCCCCAGCCCCGCCCTCAGCGCCGTGTGGTACACCCGCACCGCCAGGTCCTTCCTCCCGGCGCGGGAGCACCCGTCGATCAGGGCCGTGTAGGTCCTGTCGTCCGGCCTGAGCCCCGCGGCCTTCATCCCCTCCAGGGCGGAGAACGCGCGCTGCAGGGCCCCGGCGCGGCCCGCGGCGCCGATCAGGGCGTTCCACACTGGCGGGTCCGGGCGGACGCGGGCGGCGTCGGCGTCGTCGAGCACGCCCGCGGCGCGCTCGAGCAGGACGAGCGCCGTGCGCCTCGCAGCGTCGGAGGCCGCGGCCGAGGCCGCTGGGGAGGAGGAGGACGGCGACGCGGAAGCGGGGGCGGAAGCAGCAGCGGAGGAAGCGGACGCGGGAGAGGAGCTCCCGGAGGCCACCCCTGCGCCGGAGGGCATCGCGCGGGCGCAGGCGGAGATCAGCGTGCAGTAGACCTGCGGCTCGGTCCTCACCCCGGCGGCGCGCATCTCCCCGTAGACCTCGAACGCCGCGTCGACGGCCCCGGCGGCGCCGTAGGCCGCGATCAGGTTCGTGTACATAATCGTGTCGGGGGCGATGCCGGCCCTCGCGAGCGCCGCCGCGGCGGCCGCGGCAGAGGCCTCGCACTTGGCCGCCGACGCCGCAGAGATCGCAAGGTTGTAGGTGCGCTCGTCGGCGGCGCCGCGCGGCAGCGCGGCCACGAACCGCAGCGCGAGCGCGGCGGCCTCGGCAGAGCAGGCGTCGGCCGCGGCGCGCAGGAAGCGCTTGTGGCGCAGCCGGGACAAGACGTCCCCGCGGCGCGCGTCGGCGAGGCGCTCGACCAGGGACAGCGCGTCGCGGAGCCTGCCGCCCGCGCAGAGGTCGGTGTAGAGCCCCAGCAGCCGGCCCTGGTTGGAGGTGGCGACGTCGAGCTTGGCGAGGGCGGCGGAGGCCGCGGCGGCGGCGGTGGCGGCGGCCGCGGCGGCGGAGGCGGCTTCGGCGCGGCGGGACGACGACGACGCAGGAGAGGCGGAGGAATTGCTGCCGCCGCCGCTGCCTCCTCCCCCGACCCGTTTCCCCGAGGCTGCAGGGAAGCGCGATCTCCTGGGATTGCCGCTGCTGCTGCCGCTACTCTTGTCGCCAGCAGCGCCACCGTCCCTCCTCCTGTCCCCGCCGGGCCCGAGCGTCTTTCTCCGCCGCGCAGACGCGGCGTCGCCCTCGGAGATGCTTCCTCCGCTCCCTCCGCTTCCGCCCCCGCTGGTGTTGTTCCCGCTCCCGCCGCTCCGCCGTGAAGAAGCTGCTGCCCCTTTGCTGTCCGCGGCGTGGAAGGACGTGAGTCGCACGTTGAGCCCCTCGGGAGGGCCCGCGTCCACCCACGAAGAAGAGGAGGCGGAGGAAGAGGTCGAGGGAGAAGAGGTCGACGACGACGACGTTTTGTTGGAGTCGTCTCCGGCCGCCGAAGAAGACGGAGTCGCATCGCTGCCTCCCAAGCTGCCGCCTGGCTGCTTCTGCTGCGGTGTCGCCGGACACGCGGACCTGAGAAGATATGGAAGTTCTCTTGCGCTTCGCGGCGGAGCCAGGGAAGGCGCCGCTGGTCGCCGCGGCGCTGTCGGAATTAGAGAGCTGGCGGCGGCGGCGGCGACCGGCGGTGCCGCTCTGCTTGTTTTTTAAAGTGGGAATTCCCAAGTGGGTTTCGGGATCGTGAGTTTCAAGAGGTGAATGCGCTTCGATTTCCATTATAAAAAATCGGAAGTAGTCTCATCGATCTCTTCTTTGCGACCGTGGAATCGACGGGGCAGAAAAGAGGCGCGTGAGGCTGAACGCGGTGTAGTAGTAGATGCATCGTCGGGAGAGAGAAGGGAGGAGCTAGCTTTTGTTCGAAACACGCCGCCGCCGAACTGAAAAGATGCCGCCTTTGAGTGGCGGGGGGCCACCCGCGCTCTGCGCCAGGTACGAGGAGAGCGAGAGCTCTCGATTGCGATGTTGACGTACCTCGCCGCTGCTTGTCCCAGCATCTCGAGTGCAAGTTGAGATACAACGGCACGCCAAAGATGGTGAGAGAGAGAAAGAAAAAAAGTGAGAGGGAAACTGATTTTTTGCTTCGACGTTTCTGAAATTCAATTCTGCCACACACTTTCGCCGCCATGTCTCCTCCATTCTCGCCGTCCGCTCGCGCTCCAAGCGCTCCTCGATCGGGTCTCTTTGCGCATGGAGTACCCCCCTCTCTTCCTCGCGGATCCGCGCGCCGAGCGGCGAGGCTCCAGGTGAGCACTTGGAGAGTAAAAAAAGCTTTTGGCAAGTGATGCGAGGAAAAAGGGAAAAAGGAAAAAACTCAACCCTTCTTCTTCTCGCTTTCTCGCTTTCTCTCTTTCCTTTTCCTTTCAACCGAACGTGGCTCAGGACCCCGTGGCGGCAGACCTGGTCGACCTCCCTCCTCCTCCGTCGCGGAAGAGCAGCAGCGACAGTAACGGGGCATCAAAGGCTCCATCTTCTTTGCTCCCCTCGCCCGAAGCAGCCTCCTCTTCCTCCGCCTCCGCCGCGCTCGTCGCCGCTCTGCTCGCATCCGCGGCCTCCACCGACAGGGGTGCCGGGGGGACCCGCAGGGAGCGAGCCGCCGTCGAGGCGCTCGCGGCGAAGCTGGAAAGACTTTCGAAGAGGCGGCGAGCGGAGGAGAGGAGAAGGAAAGAAAGCGGCGGCGAGGACGACGACGGCGGCGGAGGCGCTCCCTCCCCGTCTTGCTCTTCCCCGTCTCCGTCTTCGTCGTCGTCTCGGCTGGAGGACCTCATCAAGGGCCGCTGGTCCCTCGTCTACTCCTCTGCCCAGCCCTTCCGCTCCTCGCCCTTCTTCTGGGGGTTCTCCAAGGCCATGGGGAGCGTCGCGGCCGCGGAGGCCGTCTTCGCTTTCACAGAGGCGCTGCCCTTTGCGAGGATAGGCACCGCGAGGCAGGAGGTCACGGAGAGCAGCAGGAGGAGCAGCGCTGCCGACTCTGACTCAAACGGTTCTGGCTCTTCTTCTTCTTCTTCTTCTTCTTCTTCTTCTTCTTCTTCTTCTTCTGAGGACCTTCTTTGGATCACCTCCGACGTCGGGCTGACCGTCGCGGGCGCCTCCGGGAGGGTGGTGACGGAGTCGAGCGCCTCGGTCGTCGAGAGCGGAAACGACGACTACGACGACGACGACAACCCTTCTCCGATCCTCACCCTCTCGGTGAGGCCCGTCTCCACTCGCGTGGAAGGGAGCACGTTGCTGCCAGGACCCCTGGGCAAGACCAGGGTGCCCGTCGGCGAAGCTTTGGACGCCATGGCCTGGTTAACGGGGAGGGTTATGAGCGGAGGAGGTAGCGGAGGAGGAGGAAGCAGAGGAGGAAAAAGGGAGAGCAACGGCGGCTCTCCTTTTTCTTCTTCTTCTCCTTCTTCCTCGTGTGCCACGCTGCTTGAAATCAACTACCTCGACGACAGCTTGAGGATCGGGAGGACGCCGAGGGACGGGCACTTGTTCGTGTACGCGCGGGAACAGGAGTAAGTAATAGTAGTAGTAGGCTCATAAATTTTGCAAAAAAAAAGAGCCGGCCGAAATCCATTAGTTTCTTTTGGAATTTCTTCCAGCTAGCCGCTCCTGTGTCTCTTTCATCTTCTTTCTTCTCTTCTTTCTTTTTTAAAGGCCCCGAATGCTCGCCTCTGCGACGAGTCTCGCGTCCACGGCGCGTTCGCATGGAGCCGTGCTCCCGCGCCGCGCAGGCACATGCGTTGTAGCTGCGTCGACGGGAGCGAGAGCAGCGGCGGGAAGCTCTCGATGCTGCGTCGCTGTTCGAGCGCCGCTGTCGTCGTCGCTCCGTCGCTGCTGCATGAGCTCCCGCTCCTCCTCCTCCGTGCCGCCTCTCCGCGCCGTCGGGGACTCTGCCGAAGGCAGCGAGCCTGACAAGATCATTGAATCGCTCAAGCTGGTGCGTTTGGGAGTGTCGAGAAAGCGAAGCAGGGAGCAGAAGCGAGTGCTTATCTAGAGGAAGCTGGAATGACGTGGAGGGGTTTTCGAGCGAGCGAGGAGCTGCGGAAACGATATCCTCTCCTCTCCTCATCCTCTCCTCTCGAAACTCGTCAACACCCACCAGGCCCCCGTCACCCCGCAGACGGCCATCGGCCAGCAGCTCTCCTACCTCCTCAGGATGGAGCCGCACCTCTTCCGCGCCGCGGTCGACGCCGAGCTCTCGCGCATCTCGGCCGAGAGGGAGGCCCGGGCCGAGGCGCTGCTGCGGCCGCCGGAGGCGCCGCAGCCCGCGCCCGCGACGCCCGCGGCCGGCGACGACGCCCCGAGCTCCCTGGTGCTGTACCAGCGCATGGAGCAGGTCCGCAGGGGCGAGCAGGCTCTGTCCGTGCAGGACCTGATGTACGCCTCGGTGCTCGAGCGCTTCCTCGAGCTGGGCGTCGCGATGCTGCCGCGGCTGCGGAACGAGGCGCCGGTCCTCGAGGCGCACGCCGACCTCGTCGCGCTGACCGAGGGCGTGCACTCGCGGGAGGCGCTCGACCTCGTCAAGGAGCACGTGCGGGGAGTGCTCGGCCCGGCGTCGACGGCGTTCTCCAACGCCGTCGTGCGGATGTCGCGGCTGCAGGCGGCGCAGGTCTACGCCGCCTCGGTGCTGTTTGGCTACTTTCTGAGGAAGGTCGACTCGAGGTTCCAGCTGGAGCGGTCCGCGAGGACGCTGCCAGGAGACGCCGTCGCGAGGCTCGAGGCGCTGTTCGCGGCCGCGGCCGAGGCCGACGATGCCGGGTCGGACGCGGACGCGCCCGCGCCGCCGCCGTCGGGCGCGGCCGACGCCGCCGTCGAGGCCTCCCGCGCCCCGCGAGGCGGCGCCGCGCTCAAGGGCTACATCGAGGAGTTTGACGCCGCGACCATGGCCGCCATGGCCCGCGTCGTCTCCTCGGAGGGCGCCGCCCTCGTCGACGCGCAGGTCAGGGCGCTGTTCGGGGACCTCTCCGAGCTGCAGAAGCAGATGGCCGAAGCCGTCGGGGACGACGCGCGGTCGATGGAGGACCTGATGCTGCGCGTGCGCAAGGCCGTGGCCGACGGCACGGTGGAGACGCTGGCGCTGACGGCCGGCACGCAGCGCCGGGCCGTGCTCGAGGCCGTGGCCTACGGCGCTTTCCTGCGGGACGTCGAGAACCATGTCGACTCCGAGTACGGTCTCCTGACGCCGGCGCCGTCCTCGCCGGGAGGCGGGGGTGGGATGGGCTTCGGCGGCGGGGGCGGCGACGGCGACGGAGGCGGGGGCGGCGGCGGCGGCGGCGGCGGAGGCAGGGGTCCGCGAGCGGGGCCGAAGCCGGTCGGCCCGGGCGGCGCGACCGCCACGATGTAATAGAGAGAAAGAGAGAGAGACAGACAGACAGAGAGAGAGAGAGAGAGAGAGAGAGAGGTTTCACTTCAAAAAAAGAAAAGAAGACGCAGACGTTGAACAATATTTTACATTCTTTCGTCACGCCGAGACCGCCGGTGCTCCGTCCTTCCTCGGGTCGCACGCCGCCTCCAGGGGGCCACCGCCCTGCGGGACCACCACGGCCTGCACGACCGCGCCCCACCCCGCCGACTTGACGGAATGGCCCCTGCTCTCGAGCGCCGCCAGCGTCGCGGCGGCGACCTCCTCGCGGACGCCGCCCGCGTCCCAGCGCTCGGCGAAGACGTCGGCGGGGAGCAGCTGGTGGTGGAGGCGCGGCGCCGAGACGGCCTCAAGCGGGCCCGAGCCGCCCTCGACGACGGAGACGAGGGCCTGGAGGAGGGCGGTGAGGATGCGGGGCCCGCCCGAGGCGCCGGCGACGAGGCGGAGGCCGTGCGTCGGGTCGTCGAGGCGCTCCTCCTCCTCGTCCTCCTCGTCCTCCTCCTGCACCAACATGCACGGCGTCATGCTCGACAGCGGCCTCTTGCCCGGCTCCACAAGGTTGGCGGGACCGGGGGGAAGGCCGTAGCCGTTGCTCCTCCCCATGACCGAGAAGTCGTCCATCTGGTTGTTGAGCAGCACCCCCGTCCTCCTGCTGTACACGCCCGAGCCGAAGGCGGTGTTGACCGTGGTCGTGAGCGAGACGGCGTTGCGGTCGGCGTCGACGACGACGAGGGCGGAGGTGCCGTGGTCGTCGGGCGGCAGGGAGACGACGGCGGCGGAGGCGCTTCCTTCTGCGTCGTCGAGCAGGTACTTCCTTCCTCTTCTCCTCCTTCGTCGGCCGCCAACGCCGCCTTGGCTCTCTCCCCTCGCTCCTCCTCCTCCCCCTCCTGCTCCGCTCTTGCCGTCCCCACCGCCGCCGACGCCCCAGCTGCCGTCCCCGCCGCCGCCGACGCCCCACCTGCCGCCGTAGCTCGCCGGGTCCCGATGCGTCGAGCTGTCGTTGACCTCGGAGCGCAGGAGGCCCGCGAAGGAGGGGTCCGCGGCGTCGGCGAGGAGCGCCGGGACGTGCGACGTCCCCTCGAAGAGCCGAGGCCGCGGCGGCGGCGGCGCGCGGCCTCCGCACCCGTTCTCTCCCCCCGCAGCGGCGGCGAGCAGCGCCCTCCTGCCCCTCCTCCTCCCCGTTTCCCCCTCCCTCCCGTCGCCGCACCCAAGTGCTCCAAAGGCCACGGGCTCCCCGCCGCCGGGGTCCCCCAGCGCCGCGCGGAGGGCCATCCCGTGCTTCATCGCCTCGACGAGCCGGTGCGAGCCGAGGCCGCGGCCGAAGGGCAGGGGCTGCTCGAAACCCGCCGCGACGGCCGCGGCGAGGAGCAGGCTCGCGCCCGCGGAGGGAGGGGGCGGGACCAGGAGCGTCATCCCCCAGAGGGGAGAGGACGAGGGGGGGCGCGCAGGAGAGGGGGAGGGCGGCGAGGAGGAGGAGCGCGAGGCGCGCGAGCGGAGCGGCTCGGCCACCCGCGGCGCCGCGCCGCCGAGGTCCTCGGCGGACAGGACGCCGCCGGCCCTCCGGACGTCCTCCGCGACCTGCGCGGCCCGCTCCGACCTGTAGAACCCCCGCGAGGCCCCCTCTCGACCGACGGCGTCGAGGGTATCCGCGAGGGCCGGGCGCGAGCAGCACCGCTCCCCGACTCGCGGGGGGCGCCAGTTCCGGGCCTCTTCATCGTCGCCCTCCTCTTCTTCGCCGCCGCCGCCGCCGCCGCGGCCGCCGGCTCCCCCCTTCCTCCTCTTCTCCCTCGCCTTCGGGTCCCGAACCAGGAACGCCTCCCGCAGCTCCGGCGACCGCCGCAGTCTCTCCAGGGTCCGCGGGCCGGAGACGGCCGACACGTAGTAAGGGTGCGCCTCGAACCCCGAGCGCGCCGCCGCGGCAGCTGGCGCGACGAGCTCGCGCCACGAGACTTTCCGAGAGCCGTGCCGCTCGAACAGCGCCGACAGCGCCGCGAGCTCCATCGGCGTGGCCACGGCGAGACCGCCGTCGAGCGAGAGGGAGGGGTCGCCGCCCTCGAAAGCGGCGGCGGAGATCGCGGCGGGCGCCGTCTCGCGGCCGTCGATCACCTCCTCGTCGGAGGGGAGCGACGAGTTTTTTGCCGAACCGCCTCTCTTTTTTTGGCGCCCCTTGCCCCTCCGCCACATTATGATCGTGCCCCCGCCGATCCCCGAGGCCATCGGGTTGTAGACGCCCTGGCACAGAGCCGCGGCGACCGCCGCGTCCGCGGCGTTCCCGCCCCGCGAGAGCACCGCGGCGCCGACGTCGGAGCAGCGGCCGTGGTCAGCCGCGACAACCCCGCCCCCGCCCCCGCCGCCGTTGCCGCCGCCCCTCCCGCCGTTTCCGCCGCTCCCCGTCCTCGCGGAAGAGGCGTCCTTCTCCGAAGAGGGGGAAGAAGAAGCAGGCGCGACGACGACGCTCCGGGGCCTGCCGCGGAAGTCCCTGGAGGCGGCGAGCGAGACCGAGGAATGCAGCCCGCCCTCGGGCGCCATCGAGCCGTCCGGCGACGAACAGTTCCTGTCCGTCCCGCACCCCTGGCCGGCGGTCAGCAGGGGGCCCCTGCCGCCGCCGTTCCGGAGAGAAGAAGAAGATGACACGAGCGTCGTCACGAGCAGGACCGCCGAGAGGAGGCCCAGGGCGACGGCGGCGACGTTGCAAAGTGGATGCGGCCACGAAGACCAGGGTCGACGGCGGCGAGCAGCGGCCGACGACGAGGGCGCATTCGCCGGCGCATCTCCTGTCCCTTCGCCGCGGTTGCTCCTCCCGCCCTCGTGGAGGTCGACAAGCGGGTCGCCGCTGGCCCTGGCGAGCGACACGGAGCTTCCAGAGCCGCCGCCACCGAGGGCGTCGTTGGGGCGTTGCTCCCCGAGCTCGACTTCGGAGAACAAGTCGGGCATTCTTCTGGTAAGTGATTTCGTTTTCTTTTATTCATTTCCTTCGCGAGGCGCTCTGCTTTCGGAGCAATCTCGTCGGTCTCCCTCCTCTTTTTGTTTGTCCTCGCTTCTGCGACACGGCCGAGGACGACTCGCATCTCTGTCGGCCCCCGTGTGGCACTCTCATATCTCCACATCCCCCGAAAGAGGACACGCGGATCGAGAGAAGAAAAGCAAAGAAGAGAAAGACAAAGAAAACTTGAGCGATGCAGCAGGGCGATGCGGCAGCGGCAGCGGCGGCGACCGCAGCGGCGACCGCCGCAGCGCCCCAACAACAACAAGCCCAACCTCTCCTCCAGGTCGACGCCGTCACCCGCGCCCAGGCCGCCCTCTCCGACTTCGTCTTCCTGGCCTTCAACGCCGCAGGGTCCATCCAGCGCGACGCGAGGCCCTTGCCCGTCGCCGGGGAGGACCCGAGCTCCGTCGCCCCGGCGGCGGGCGCCGCCCCGGGGCTGCCCCTCGCGGAAGAACAGGCCCGCGCCGCCGCGGCGCAGCTCGCGTCCGCGGCCTCGGACCTGCGGGAGGCCGTGTCTGCCCTGCCCGGCGGCGTCGACGCAGGGGCCGGCGCCGAGGAGCGCGAGGCCGCGGAGGCCGTGGCGCTGGCCGCGGCCGCCGCCGCGAGGCTGCGCCGGGCGCGGAGGGGCGCCGCGCGGAGGGTCGAGGGAGGCGGAGGGGAGGAGCTGTTCCGGTGCCTGGCGGACGCCGAGCTCGCGAGGAGGGCGGATGACGCCGACGCGGCGGAGAGAGAGGAATAGGAGTAGAATCTGGAAGACGTGTAGCAATAGCAGTAGCAATAACAATTAAAAAAAGGCGAAACGAAATAAAAAAACATCCCTCTCTTTTCCTCTCTCTCTCTCGAAAAAAAAAAAAAACGTTTTCCCTCCTCAAAGGAAATCCCTTGGGTCGGCGACCTCCCCCTTGAGTGCGCTCGCCGCGGCCGTCAGCGGGCTCGCCAGGTAGATCTGCCCGTCCTTGTGCCCCATGCGGCCAGGGAAGTTGCGGTTGGTCGTGGACACGCAGACCTCGGGCTCGTTCATGCGGGCAAACGTGTCGCGGGGCCCGCCCAGGCAGGCCGCGCACGAGGGGGCCGCGGGGGGCACGCACCCCACCGCGGCGAAAATCTCCGCGGCGGTCCTCCCCTTCGGGTCCCCGGGCACGGGCAGCGCGTACACGTCGGCCCAGACCTTCTGGGTGGCGGGGACGAGGTACGTGGGCACCTTCACCTGCATGTCGCCCGAGGCGGCAAAGAGCTTGGCGGCGTACATAAAGTCCTCCGTCTTCCCTCCCGTGCAGCTCCCGATGTAGACGCGGTCGATCTTCGTGCCCTTGCACGAGGCTGCGGTCTTGCGGTTGTCCGGCGAGTGCGGGGCCGCGACGAGCGGCTCGAGCTTGGAGACGTCGAAGCGGAACTCCTTAAGGTACGTCGCGCCGCCGTCGGCCTCGACGGGGTAGAAGGGGTTTGAGGTTCGAGCGGTGACATAGTCGATCGTGACCTGGTCACAGGGGCAGGTGCCGTTCTTGGCACCGGCCTCGACGACCATGTTGCAGACGGTCATGCGCTCCTGTTGGTGGGTGTGGGGGGGGGGAGAGAGAGATCGAGGAAGAGAAAGAGAGAGAGAGAGAAAAAAAAGGTGAGTTTTTCCCCGCCGAAAAGCAAAAAAGAGACGAAAATGGGAATTCTTTCAACTCACCTCCATGCTCATCTGCGAGATGGCGTCTCCGGTAAACTCCATCGCCTTGTACGTGCCCCCAGCGACGCCAATCTCGCCGATAACCTGCAGGATCAGGTCCTTGGCCGTCAGGTAAGGAGGCATCTTCCCCTCGAGCACGAACCGCAGCGTCGGCGGGACTTTCACGAGGAGCTTGCCCGTGCCGAGGACGAAGCCGGCGTCGGTGTTGCCGACGCCGGAGGCGAATTGGCCAAAGGCGCCCGCGTTGCAGGTGTGCTGTTATAGTAGTTGGGAGGGGAGGGGGAGAGAAGTGAGCCTCTTGTTTTTCTTCTTCATGACGCCGCTCGCTCGCCTTCCTCTCTTTTTCTTCAAAAAAATCGTGAATTCTTACCGAGTCCGTCCCGAGCAGCACCTCTCCAGGGAGGCAGTGTCCCTCCTGCGCCAGCGCGACGTGGCAGACGCCTGTTTTTTTGGTTTTGAAAGAGATAATAGAGAGGAAGAAGAACGGTCGAGAGAAAAAGTGAGTTTTTTTTCTTTCAAAGATTTTCCGTCGAAAAACTTCGAAAACCCAAAAAGTGAAAAAAATGTTTTTCCTTCTCACCTTTGTAGTCGGGATTGGCCTTGAAGTCGCTCCGGTCCTGGATGTCGTAAAAGTGCTTGATGCCGTACTGCTTGGCCATGTCCCGGAGGATGTCGACGTTGCGGTTGGCGCGCGCGTCCGAGGTGAAGATGTAGTGGTCCTGTTCATTTTTTTCCCGTTTTTTTGTTTTTTTCGCGAGTCTCTCTCGAAAGGTGAGCAATTTTCTCTTCTCTCTCTCTCCTTCTCTCTCCCCCGACCGCTTCTCCTTCTCCCTCTCTTTCTGCCCTGCAAAAGAAGATTCAATACTCACGGGAATGATGATCACGGCCTCGGGGTCCCACACGCGAGCCGACTCCCCAAACTCCTTCTGGAAGATGCCGAAGGTCCCGGGGCCGCACACGTCGTGCGTCATGAGCTTGTCGACCTTCGTCCAGACGTTGTCTCCAGGCCTCACGGACCGCGCGGCGGAGGAGGTGCTGGAGGAGGCGTCAGAGTCGATGTGGTTGGAGAGGATCTTCTCGGTCATCGTCATGGCGCGCTTGACCTGTATTTGATTGAGGGGAGGGAGAGATGGGGAGAGAGAGGCACAGAGAGAGAGAGAGAGAGAGAGAGAGAGAGAGAGAGAGAGAGAGAGAGAGAGAGAGAGAGAGAGAGAGAGAGAGAGAGAGAGAG
>Ga0210003_1002995_pt1 | contig 14002 bp, 7 predicted proteins | sample LantaG_FD_182804 | JGI IMG/M metagenome (GOLD analysis project Ga0210003, IMG submission 182804) | Deep subsurface microbial communities from Baltic Sea to uncover new lineages of life (NeLLi) - Landsort_02402 metaG (SPAdes) (version 2) | ecosystem: Environmental > Aquatic > Marine > Oceanic >... | reverse complement strand
GGCCGTAAGCTCCGCTTCGACGTGCAGGAGAAGCTGGTCGGTTTTATGGCCCCCGTGGAGGAGGAAGGGGAGGAGCCCACGTTGGCGAGGCAGCTGGCCGGGTGCTTGTTCGGGGTGGTGAGGAGCAGCAGCAAGAAGAAGGGGGGGAGCAGCAAGCGATGAGGTTGAAGAATTTTTAAAAATCGAAAAAAATGAAATGCCAAGAAGGAAAAAAACTCAAGACTTTCTGTTTGCAAGAAAAAAAAAGTGGGGTGCTCTCTTTCTCAACGTTTTTTCTCTCTCATTTCATTTCGACTCGCTCCTGCGGGGCTTGGAGGAAGCGCGCTCCTGTTCGAGCCCTGCGCCCGCGGCGTCGCGCTTCTCTCCCACGACAACAGGAGCAGCAGCGGGGGCGGAAGCGGCGGCGGAAGCGGCAGCAGCGGAAGCAGCGGCAGCTTGCTTTTCCTTCTCCGCCACCGCCGCCGCCGCCGCCGCAGCAGCAGCAGCAGCAGCAGCAGCCTTCGCCGCGGCCTGCTGCTGCCTCAGCGCCAGAGGGACGGGCGGCACGGGCGCCGTAGCCCCGGCGCTGCCGGGCACGGCCCTCATCGCTGCGCGGCCCAGGTCGTCGGCGCCCCCCTGCGCCTCCGAGACGCCGACGCGGAACGGAACCACGACGACAACGGTTTCGTCTTCTTCTTTTCCTCCTCCTTCCTTATCTGCCGCGGCAGGACTCGCCACGACGCCCAGGGACGCGCCGTGGTGGAGCCAGCAGTAGGCCGCGTAGGCCCTGCGGAGCAGCGCGTCGAGGTCGACAGCAGAAGAAGAAGAGGAGGAAGAGGGATCGCGGTCGTTGTTGCCGCCGCCAGCCCTTCCTCCTCCGCCGCCAACGCCACTTCCGCTTCCTCCTCCGCCCCAGCCGCCGCCCTTCCTGGCCGCCGCAACGGACTTGAGCACGGGCCACGCGCTGGACAGGGGGAAGCCCAGCTCCGACGCCGCGGCGATCCCGGCGCTGCGGGCGGCCCTGGCGGCGTCTCCGGGGGCCGCGGCGAGCAGCTCGATGGCTTGCTCCGAGGTCAGTTGTTCCTTTGCCGCCGTCGCTGTCGCCGCCGCCGTCGAAGAAGAATCAACGCCGCCTCCACCTTCAACTCCTCCACTTCCGCGCAGCAGCAGCAGCGCCTCCACCTCGGCCCTGGCCCCCGCGGCCGCGGCCCTCTCCATCGCCGCCAGCTTGCGCACCACGGCCCTCGAGGCCCCGGCGCCGGCCTCGGAGCACAGCACGCGCACCGCGCGGGGGGCGTCCGCGAGCCCCGAGGGGCGGTGGCGCTGCCGGATCGAGGCGGCGAGCGACGCGAGGGCGGCGAAGTCGCCGAGGGCCTCGAGCGCCGCGGCGTGCGCCCGCGCGGCCGCGGAGAAGGCCTGCTCCGTGGCCCAGGGGTCCGGAGGCGAAGAAGCGGCGCTGCTGTTTTTGTTTCCGACGACGGCGGAGGCGGCGGCCCCGGCGAGCTCGCGGAAGCCGGAGACGTTGCCGGAGTTGCTTCCTCCGCCGGCGTTGTTGTTGTTGTTGTCGCCGTCGCCGCTTCCGTTGGTGTTGGTGTTGCTCGCGCCCCCCCTGCCCGAGCTCGGGAACAGCACGTGCGCGGAGTAGAGCGCGAACGCCCTCTCCAGGGCCTGCTGGGCCTGAGGGGAGGGCTTCTCGCTGCGGGAGGTGGCCGCGGGGCCCAGCTTGATAATGACGGAAGAAGAAGAAGAAGAAGAAGCAGAAGCGGAAGCAGCAGAGGGGGCAGCTTCGACGAGCCAGTCCCCTCTCGCGTGCTCCCTGAGAGAAGCCGCCACCGCCCTGAAGTGCAGCCCCAGCACCAGCCTCGCCGCTGCCTCCAGCCCGGGAAGGCCTTCTCTGTTGGCCCTCGACGACAGCCACCACGAGGCCGCGGCGAGCGCGTCGCCGTCGCCGGCCGCGAAGGCGAGGCGGGCGTGGAGCCTCACATGAGAAGCAACACGACGGGCGTGGCCCCTCCAGGTCTCTGCCTCTCCCGCGCCGCGGATGCCGGCGTGGCCCCGCGAGGGCTTGGCGCCGTAGAAGGGGTCCGCTGCCGGGGAGGAGGAAGGGGGAGGAGGGAAAGTGAAGGAGGAGGAGGGAGAGGTTTTGGCTCCTTCGCCGGTGTCTCGTCGCTTCTTCGCTCCTCCTTGTCCTCCCTCCTCTCCGTCTTCCTCATCCTCGACGCCGGCGCCGCCGCCGCCCCCTTCCTCCGTGATCTGGTAGGTGGCGATGGAGTACTTGTTCCTGGCGGCCGTGCCCGTGAACAGGGGCTTGAGCGCGGCGAGGGCCAGCGCGGCGGCGGAAGGAGGAGGTTGTTGTTGCTCTTCTTTTTCTTCTCCACCGCCGCCGCCGTCGCCGCCGCCGCCGCCGTCGTTTGACTTTTTCGCCGTCGCAACTCCAGCACCTCCTCCTCCTCCTCGCGCCGCGAGGCCCCTCGCCAGCCGGTACCGCGCCTTGTGGTAGTACCTGTCGGCCTCGGAGCACCAGGCCAGGGCCTCGAGCGCGTCGTCGAGGAGGAGCTCGAGGGATTCGAGGAAGGAAGAAGTCGGGGAAGTTGAAGAAGAAGAGAGGCGAGGGAGGGAGCTCGCTCTGGCATCGTCGTCGGAGTCGGCGCCGTCGTCGGCGAGAGCGATGACGCGGGAGAGAGGGACCGCCGCCTCTGCCGCTCCTCCTTCTTTTTCTCGCTCCTCTTCCTTCTTGGCCTGGGACAGCAGCGGCCCGAGCCTGGCCGCGATCTCCGAGGAGAAGCACCAGCGGGACAGGGCCTCCAGGAGGGCGAAAGGCGGAGGCGAAGAAGAAGAAGTTGACGAAGAGTTTTCCTCTTTCCCTTCCTTGCGGCAGGCCTTTTGCGCCGCGAGCGCGAGCTTGAGCCGGCAGGCGTGCAGCCGGTAGAGCGGCTCGAGCAGCGTGCGACCGGGCGTGGCATCGGTGTCGGCAGAAGGCTGAAGAGCGAAGCCGCTCTCGGGGTCCGTGGCGGCGAGGGCGCAGGCCCTGGCGTAGAGGGGCAGGGCGGCGAGTTTCCCTTCTTCTTCGCCGCCGCCGCCGTCGCTCGAAGAAGAGCCCGCATCTGAGGCTGCCGCCGCCGCCGACGCCTTCTCCAGCGCCCTGCCTTTCAAAAATGGAGCGCGCCAGCTCCCGGGGTCCTCCTCCATCGAGCGAGCAAAGGCGGCGGCTGCCAGCGAAGCCGAGGCCCTGGTCGTCGGGTCTCCGCGGCGGGAGGCCCGCGGGTCCGCCGGCGGGTCCCTCGAGGCGGCCGACAGCAGGGTCCGGCCGGCGACCTCGTCCGCTTCCGCCGCGTCGGTCAAATCCGACGACGAGAGCGACAGCGCCCGCCAGACGAGCGCCGCCCGGAAGGCCCTCCTGCGCCACAGCTCCAGCCTGAGCCGGGACCTCTCGTCCGCCCTCCACCTGGCCGCGGAGGCCCTCGAGGCGTCGGCCAGCAGGGCCTCGGCGGCGGCGGCGTGCGCCAGCGCCAGCGCGCGCCAGGGGCGCGGGTCTCTCGGGCGGTAGCGGAGCGCGAGCAGCGGCTGCCTCGTCGCCCTGGCCAGAGCGGCGACGCCGGCCCCGCCCGCGCCAGACAAAAACGCCCCCGCCGCGGCCGCGGCCCCGGAGGAGAGCAGGGCGTCGAGAGCAGCCGGGGAGGAGGCCAGCGTCGTCATCCTGACCAGGTGGAGCGAGGCGCGGATCGGCGACGAAGGGTCCGCGGCGACGGCGCTCGCCAGGGAAGGCGGGATCCGCAGGAGCGCGTCGAGGGAAGACTTCGGACCCGCGGCGTTGACCAGCTCGCGCTCGCTGGGCCACTGCCCCTCCACGGCAGCGCTGTTGTCCAGCAGCTTCTCCGGGTCCCAGGCCGAGAGCACCTCCTCGCTGGGCGGCGGAGTCGCCTCCTCCAGGGCCCGAAGGGCAGGGTCGAGTTTCGCGAGCGGCGTCCGCCGGACGGCGCTCGCGGCCTCGGCCCTCTTTCCTGTCCTCCTCCTCCTGCGTCTCGCGAGCCTCTCGGTCTCGCGCGCCTCGAGCAGCGCCGCGGGCTCCAGCAGCCTCCACGCCTCGAGGCAGTCGCCGAGGGTGGAGAGAGGGGCGACGCCGGTGGAAGGGACGGTGGAAGAAGAAGAGGAAGTTCCAGCTCCTCCCGCCCCCGCTCCTGCCGCGCCTCCTGCTCCTGCTGCCACGGCCGAAGAAGGGCGAGACACGAAGAGGTCCTCCGTCGCGGGCCACGCCGGGTCCCTCCCGGGGAGGTCCGCGCCGTAAAGGGCGCCCAGGGCGGCAGCCAGAGCGCCGCGGAGGTCGTGCGGGTCGTCATCATCTCCATCGGCGTCTTCTTCTTCTTCCTCTTCATCATTATCATCTCTCTCTCCCCTGTCGATCCGAGCGACGGCCGGCGCCAGTGCCCTCGCCGCGGCCCGGAGCATCGGCGCCCTCCTCAACCCCGGCAGCCCCCTCGACCTCGCCAGCTGGCCCAGCGCCCGCAGTAAGGAGGCCGTCCCTTCGCTGGTGCGGTCGGCGCGCGGGTCGAGGCGCCAGAGCGAGATCAGTGCGGCGGCGGCGGTGCCGAGGGCCCTGCGAGCGGCGTCGAGGTTTTTGGCGGCGGCCTTGGCGGCAGCCGACAGAGGGGGTGGAGGAGGAGGGGCGTTGTTCCCCGTCTTCGAGGTTACGGCATTTGCGGAGCTCGAAGCAGCCTTTTCCTTCTTCAACGCGCACTCTGCGATGCCGCAGGCCCAGAAGCAGCGCTCGAGGTGGGCAGCAACGCGCCAGAGAAGCTCGTGGAGCTCCTTGGCAGCTGCGGTTCTGGGCGCGACGAGAGACGAAGATTTTTTGTTTTCTTTTTCTTCTTCGACTTTGTCCGCCAGCGTCAGCGCGAACCGCGTCAAGCTGCCCAGCAGGCGCTCCAGCTTGGGGCCCGCGGCCCTGGTGGGGTCCGCGGTGCCCGGGGGCGCGCCGTCGGAGGCGTCGAAGCGAGCGGCGTGCCTCTCTGCTGGTCGGTTGAATTTTTTCGTCTTTTCTCCTCTTTTTTTGCCGTCGTCGTCGTTTCCACCACTTCCACCAACAACGCTCCCGACGGAGGGCGGCCGCGGCAGCATCGAAGACAGGATCAGCATCCTCGCCCGCAGCTGCGTTGCGTCGTGCTGCTCCCCGGCGGCGACGGCGGCGTCCTGGAGCAGCAGCGCGGCCTCCGCGAGCTTCCTCCGCGCCTCGCCCGTCGCTGCCGCCGCCGTCGCCGCGGGGGAGATGACGACGGCGACAGCGGCAGAAGAAGCGTTGGCGGTCGCGTTCCCGTTCGCGTTCCCGTTCGCGGTCGCGGCGGCAGCATCCGCCACGGGGCACGGGGGCAGCACCCTTGGAGCTAGCTCCGCGACCAGGGCGGCGGCCCCCTCGCTCCCCCCTTCTTCGAGCCTGCTCCTGCCCGTCTCGAGGGCAGAGAGCAGACCCAGGGCCTGCACGCGCGCCGCGGCGGCCGCGGCCGAGATCGAGGTGGCCGCCTCGGGCGCCGCGGCCTGCCCGACGAGCGAGGCGACGAGGGGCAGGCGGATGACCCGCGAGGAGAGATCGGTGGCGGTAGCGGTGTCTACAGGAGGAGACGGAGGCTGCGGAGGAGGAGGCAGGGAGGAAGATTTAGAGCGCTTCTTCCTTCCCTTGCCGCCGCCTTCGTCTGCAGCAGCGGCAGCAGCGGCAGCTGTGGCTTCCGCGCTCGCCTTCTTCTCTGCTTCTCCGGTTTCCCCGCACGCGGCCTGGCACGAGCCGTAGTGGGCCGCGGCGTCGGCAGGGGACCTGCGGAGCTCGGCGAGGCGCCCGGCCACCCAGTGCCAGCGCGCCGCGAGCGAAGAAGGGGAAAGAGAAGAGGAGGTGGAAGGCAACGACGACGACGACAGCGACAACGACGACGACGATGAAGGAGAAAGGAGCAGCATCGCTGCTTCCAGGCACGCCGCGGCGGCCTCGCAGTGCTCGTGCTCGGCCTTCTTCATGCTGGTGCGGATGGCGAAGGCCGGCGGGAACTCGGGAGAAGAGGAAGACTTGCTTTTGTTTCCAGCGGCGTCGGCGTCGTCGTCATCGTTTTTCTCGTTTTCTTCTTCTTCTTCTTCTTCGGGGCGGCCGACGAGCGTGTCTGCCTCGACGGCGACCGCCGCGTGCAGCTCGGCCAGTGCCAGCGCCGCCACGGGCGACCTCCTCCAGCCTCGCGCGAAGGGCTCCAGGGAGAGCAGGGCGTAGGCCGCGAGGCGCGTGAGAGGCAAAGAATGAGAATGAGAAGAAGAAGCGGCAGCGGCGGCGGAAGCGTCGACGGTCGCGGCAAGGAAAGTGCCGAGGCTCGCCCCCGCCGCCGTCGCCGACCTCGCCAAGGTCGAGACCGCCTCCGCCTCCTCCGCCGGGGGCATCTGCTTCTTTCCCTGCTGCTCTTTCTTCTTCTGCGGGGTCAGAGAAGCTGCTGCTGCTCCTGCTGCCGTTCCGGGGGTGGGAGGGGCGAGCGGCGGCTCCCCGAGCCAAGGGAGCACCTGCGACAGAGCGTCAAAGGGCGCGGAAGAAGAGGCCAAGGCGCCTCCGCCTCCGCCGTCGTTGTTGCCTCCCGTCACAGCCCGCGTCGGCGGAGCCATGGGCCCCCTGATGGAGGCGCTCCCCGTCCTCGTCGCGGACGCAGGGACGGAAGGAACAGCAGCAGGAGGAGCGGGGGCTTTCGCCTTTTGCGGCGAAGCGGCGGCCTCTCGGATCTGCCGCACCCTCCTCTCGACCTCACCTTCCTCCTCTTCTCCTCCTCCTTCGCCGTCGGTCGTTTCCTTCTCCAGAATCTCGACCTCGACGGGCAGGCTGAGGAGCAGAGCAGAGGGAGAAGGAGAAGAGTCGTCGTCGGGCTGTTTAAAGACGGCGTCGGCGAGGGAGCAGAGCAGAGAGGACCAGGTGGCGGCCTCGACGCGGAGGGAGACCTTTTTCTGTTCTTTTTCTTCTTCTTCTTCTTCCTCGTCGTCGGCAGAAGCTGAAACAGCTCCTCCTCGATCCCTCGCCGGGAAAGCGAAAGGCTCGCACTCCATCATCGCCTCCTTGTACTCATCGTCTGACGACGCAGCTGCCGCCGCTTCGCACGCGCGGAGGATGCAGCGCGCCCCCTCGTGCCCCGGGTCCCTGTCGAGCAGCAGCCTGCCCGCGGCCGCCGCCGCGGCCCGCCAGTCGCCCAGCCGCATGCACAGAGAGGCCAGGGCCTCGAGCAGTAAAGGGTGCGTGGGGTTGACTCGGAGGCCGGCCTCGAGGGCCTGGCGGGAGAGGGGCCACATGCGGAGCTCGGCGGCCTGGGGAAAGAGAGAGAGAGAAAGAGGGGGAGGAGAGGAGGTTTTTGTTTTGGGGGTGTTGAGAGAAAGCGTCGAAGAAAAATGAAACGAAAAAAGATGGGGGAAAGATTTCTCTCTCTCTTTCTCTCTCCTCTCTTTCTCTTCTCTCTCTTTCTCTTACCAGCGTCCCGAGCCTCTGCCAGCTCACGACGTCGGTCCCGGCGCCCCCGGGCGCCGACGCGGCCAGCGCGGCCTGCGCGAAAAGCCCCAGAGCCCTCCTTGCGTCGCCCTCGTCTGCTGAGCGGGCGAGCAGCTCTGCAAGGTTCCGCAGTGCCGCGGAGCGGACCGAGACGGCGAGGGCCGAAGTGGTGCTGGTTTCTTCGCCGCCGCCGCCGCCCTCGTTGGCGACGGCGACCATGAGCGGCTCGGCGAGCAGCGCCTCGAAGGCCAGCTGTTGATGTGCGTTCGGGGGGTTGGGGTCGAGGTTTGAGGTTGAGAAGAGAGGGCGAGCGGAAGAAAGACGAAGCCGATGCCTCTTTCCAATCGCATCGAAAAAGCAAAACAACCAGCTCCCTCTTCCCGTCTCTTCCGCTCGCTCTCGCCGTTCTCTTCTCTACTCCAGGGAGACTGCGACAACGCTCTCTCTTGCTCTCTACTGTCTCTCGCAAACTCACCTTGGCCTTGTCCGGCTCGGGCTCGACGAGCGCCAGCGCCGACTCGAACGATGCGACGCATCGGGCCTCGGCCGCCTCGAGCGTCTCCTCTCCTCCGTCGGGAGCGCCCGCGCCGCCGTCGCCGCCGCCTCGCCCTCCTGCGACGGGCACGGAGGCAGGGGGCGGAGCCTTGGGGGCGTTGAGGGCCGCGATGGTGAGCATGGTGGTCGTTTTTTCCCTTGCGCCTTTCGGAAGAGAGAGGGAGATAGGGAGAGAGAAAGCGACGAATGCGCCTCGCCTCTCGCGAAAACGGGGGAAAAAATGGAGACGAAAATCACTTCTCGGCGGCCTCGAAGAAAGCGAAAGAAAACGAATGCTCCTCCATCTCGCGCTCCTCGCCGCTCGTCGTTCCCGAACTAGTCAAGCCTCGACACGCGCGATTCCGATGCGAGCGACTCGCCCCTTCAGTGCCGCCCTCGGCTGGGGCTCGGGGAAGGGAAACGGCGGAGGGAGCCAGAGGGCCGGCGATGGCGAGCGGCGGCGACGGCCGAACACCAATGAAGGTGGCGGCGGCAGCGGTGGCGGCAGCAGCAGCGACCGGAGGAGGACCTTCGAACCCCGACGCTCTCCTCCGCCTCCTCCTCCTCCACCTCCGCCTTCGAGGCCGCCAGCTCCCCATCCGTCGATTTCATCTTCCTCTTCATCTTCCTCCCACGCCTTCGACCACACCGGACGCTTCTTCGCCACCTGTCACCCGGGGCTCGAGCCCTTTGTCGCCGAGGAGTTGCTCTCGGCCGCCGTCGGCGCCTCGGGCGTCGAGCAGGGCCGAGGGGGGGTCCACTTCCGCGGGTCCGCCGCGACCTGCTACGCGGCCAACCTGTGGCTGAGGACCGCGATCCGCGTGCTGCACCTGGTCGGGGAAGGGTCTATCGCCCCTTCGAGGTACCGAGGCGGGAATGGAAATTTCAGCGGCGGCAACGGCGGCAACGGCAGCAACGGCAACGGAGGTGGCGGCGGCCGCGCTGGCAGCGAGCGCGGGGGCGACAGGCTCTATGCCCTGACGAGGAGGGCCGTCGACTGTGAGTGGGAGTTTTGGCTTTTTGGGAGGCTATTAGAGAAGAAAACGCGAAGAAGAAGAAGCGAGAAAAAACAAACTCACTTTTTTCTCTCTTTCGAATTTTAAAAAAAAAAAAAACTTTCACAGGGCCCTCGCTGCTCCCTTCGTCCCCCTCCTCCTCGACCTCCCCGGGCACCATCTCGGTCGACGCCCGCGTCGGGGCCTGCACCGACCTGGCCGGGTCCAGGCTGGCCGCGACCATCGTGCGGGACGCGGTGTGCGACGCCGTTCGCGACGCGACGGGCCGCAGGCCGCCGCCTCCAGACCTGGATTTCTTTTCGTCGTCCTCCTCTTCTTCGCTCACCGCTTCCGTCGACCTCCCGATCTTCGTCGCGGCGCACCGTGACGTCGTCTGGCTCTACCGGGACACCTCGGGGGACTCGCTGCACCGCAGGGGCTACCGCACGGGCTCGAAAGTCCACGCCGCGGCGCTGAACGAGGCGGCGGCCGCCGGGGTCCTCGCCGCGGCGGGCTGGCCGGCGCGCGTCACCGCCGCAGAGAGGGACTTTGTCTCTTCTAATTCTTCGTCTTCCATTCTCTCGCTCGTCGACCCGATGTGCGGCTCGGGAACCCTGCTGATCGAGGCGGCCCTGGCGGCGACGCACACGGCCCCGGGCTTGTCGAGGACCAGGTGGCCTTTTTTAAGATGGAAAGATTTCGACCAGGGCCTGTGGAGGTCCGTGAGAGAAAAGGCCGCCGCCGCCTCCAGGCGAGACGGGATGACTGTCCGGGGCTCTGATTCGTCAAAAAAAAGGCTCTTCCGCCTGGCCGGAAGGGACTGCCACGAAGGGGCGCTGGCGCTGGCCCAGAGGGGTGCCTACGAGGCCGGAGTCGACCACCTGATCGACTTTGACCTCGGCAGGTGCGGCGGCTGGAAGCCCGCGGGGCCGAGGCCGACCCTGGTGGTGACCAACCCGCCCTGGGGTCGCAGGCTGATGGGGGCCAGGGACAGGTTCGACGCGCCTGCGTTTGCGAGGAGAGGGAGAGAGGGAGAGAGGGGTGACGATGGAGACAGGAGGCACTTGCGGCACTCCGAGGTCGACGACGACGGCGTTGAGTCCCGCCCGTGGTACGACGGAGCCGCCGCCGGCAGCGACGACGAATATAGCGACGAAGAAGACTCCTCTTTTTCTGACCCCGAGCGCAGCGAGCAAGCTCTCCAAGAAGCCTGGAGGGAGCTCGGCGGCTTCCTGAGGGAGAGCGCGTCGCCCGGAGAAGCAGTGATCGTCTGCGGCAACCCCGAGGCCTCCAAGGGCCTCAGGATGAGGGCGTCGAAAAAGTGGCCGCTGACGGCGGGAGGCGCTGACGTTCGGATCTTGAAGTACGAGGTGCTGCCTCCGCTGCTGGTGGTCGAGGACGACGCGGCGGCGGTGGGGGAGAGAGAGAGGCGCGCCGGGGCGAAGAAAGGTGCTGCGGAGTGAAAAAGAATCGAGTTGCTAAGAAAACTTGTGTAAACTTTTTAGTCAAAGGTTTTAGGGTTGAGAGTCGAAAGCAAAAAATCATGCTCTCTCTTTTCTTCTTCGCTCCTTCCATGCCACGTTAAAATCCTCGGCCCTCTCGACGCTGGTATCACGATAAAAAAAGAGAGTTCAAAATCTCTCTGTGGCCTGCCGCCACAGAGAGATTGGAGTTACAAAGCGACCCCAAACCCGGTCTCGAGGGGGTCGAGCTCTTCCCCTCCCCCTCCTCCGATCCTCTCCACCTCCACCGGCGCCCCGCTGCCCTCGCTGGACCTCAGCATCGCCTCTATCAGGCCCAGGTCCCTCGCCGCGGAGGCAGGGGACAGGGCAGCCGCGTCTGCCTTCGTCCCTCTGCCACGAGCGAGCCTCAGGAAGGACTCGAGCTCGCCCTCGAGGCCGCCAAAGGGGTGAAACTCGGAGGCGGTTTCCGCCTCCGCGCCGCCGCCGCCGACGGCCGTCACCGCCACGTTGTAGCCCGCGCCCCTGCCGCCGTTCCCGTTCCCTCCTCCGTACGCTCCCCTGCTCAGCTCCACCGCCCCCCTGCGAGTGTCCAGCGTCAGGGCGAACCGCGGCGCCGCGCCGGCAAACGTCACCGAGACGGCGCCGTTGGCGGTCCCCTCAGCGTTTTCAAACTCGAGCCACGAGACGAGCGTGTCGGGCGCGGGAAGGTCGTTCTCCTCGCCGTCGCACCTCGAGCCGGCCCTGGCGCCCACTCGCGCCACCTCGCCCAGCCCCGCGGCGGCGCTCACACTCCTCAGGGCGGCGACGAAGTGGACGCACGAGTCCATGAGGAAGCAGCCGGGGCAACCCTGGGCATCCCTCCTCCACTGCGAGCCGTGGTAGCGGTTGCTGCGGTTCATAGGCATGTTGCCCACCAGAGAGACCGTCGTGACGTTGTTTCCTTTTTTGCTGGTGGGGTCGGAGAGCTTGCGGGCCGCGTCGGCGGCGGCGAGCACTCCCGGTTCCGACCTGTAGTTCTCGGCGAGCGCGAAGACCGGGAAGAGGTTCGAATTCTTATTTTTCTTCGCTGCCGCTGCTGCCGCTTCCCGCGCCGCCTCCAGCGTCTTGAGGGCCTCGGTCACGGTCCCGGCCACGGGCTTCTCCTGCAGCACGGCCTTGCCCGCGGCCAGCGCCCTGCGAGCGACAGAGGGCATGGCCTGCACGGGCAGGATCAGAAGGACCGCGTCGACCTCTCCCGAGGTCAAGACTTCTTCCAAGGCTCCTCCTCCTTCTTCTCCCCCGAAGGTGGCGAGGAGATCGGGGGAGGCGGCGCTCAGAGCGCTCGCCAGGGCGTTGGAGGAGACCTCGGAGCGGGACCAGACGCGGGTGACGGAGAGCTTGCCGCTGGCGGCGGAGGAGCTGGGAGAGAAGAGATGAGAAGAGAAGAGAGGAGAAGGTTGATGAGGTCGAGAGGTCGAAGAGGTCCAAGCAAGCAAGTGATCGATAGAAAAAAAGAACTCTTCTCTCTCCTTTTTCTCTTTCCTTTTCCCGCCCTCCAAACCCTCTCAATGCCTCCCTCCCTCATCGCGAGAGCAGACTCACTTGAGCAGAGGAGCCCACGCGGTGAGGGCAAACGTGCCAGCGCCGAGGACGGCGAGGCGGAGCGGAGGGAGAGCTTCGCTCTCCATCTTGCTTGCTTTGCCTTTTTTTTGTTCAATTCAAAAGTGAAGGTCTTCCGACGTCAGAATTCCTTTAAAAAGAAGAAGAGAGCGTTCTTCACGCCTCTCTTCTACCTCTGAAGCCATGCGTCGAATCCCCTTGTTCAGGTGAGAACCCGTCACAATCGACCTTCCCACCCCGTCTCTTTCGAACGGAGGTTGCCCCATGGAGTGTGTGCAGCAGCCAAGCATAACCAAAAAAAAGGGAAAAGAGGCGCAGGGTCCTTTCGTCGCCATTCTTCGACGACATCGAAGCTTTTTTTCCAATCCCTCATTCCGGCACGCTTCCCTTCTCTTGCCTGCTCCAATTCGTCCCTTTGGAGGGAGTTTTCGACAGTGTTGGGCGCTACCCTGGAGGGGAAATCAGATTACATAACGCCAACTCTCACGACTCTCAAAAACGGACGCTTCGCGTTTCAAAATCAATCGAAAAACAGGCAGAGGTCTTCTTCCTCGGTCGGTGCGGCGGCGTTTCTCGTCGCCGCCGCCGTCGCCGTCGTCGCTGTCGCCGTCCTCACTTCCCTCTTCTCCACCCCGGCCTCCGCGGCCGCCTCCTCACCGTCAGCCCAGCTCCTCAACCCGCCGCACTCTGTAAACGGCACGCACACGGTGAAGGGAGAGCTGAACGCGTTCCTCAACACGGTCCTGTCGCAGCCGGTGAGTTTTGGGGGAAAAAGGGGGGAGAAGAGAAGAAGAGGGAGAGAGAGAGACAAGAGAAAGAGAGGTCGACGAAACCTCTCTGTTCTCCTCTGTCCTCTCTCCGTCGTTTCGCAGCAGCGACTACAGCAGTGTCGACAACCCTTTCAATAAAGACCCAGGATGATTGATAAGCAGAACCCTAGCAGAGAAAAGCAAGGAGAGCAAGAAAGAAAGAAAGAAAGAAGAAGCTCATCCTTCTCTCCCTCTCTCTTTCGTTAAAATCGAAAACCCAAAAACCGAAAAAAAAAACCTCTCCTTCAGCCCTCCTACCTCCCAGCCACGAGGATCTCTTCCCCCTCTTCTTCTTCCGCGACCTTCGCCGCCTCCATCAACGCCACCTCCTCCCTGGAGTGCTTCAAGCGGTGCGCAGTGTCCATCTCCTTCAAAAACGTCAGCCTCGCCTGCTACGGCGCCACTTTTACTCCGGCGACCCGCCTCTGCACTCTGCTCGCGAAAAAGCCGTCGACCTCTTCCTCTTCTGCCGCCTGCCCCTCTCTGATCCTCGCGGCGGACCCGACGGCGACCAGCGCCCTCTTCCCCTCTCGCTACTCCAGCGTCTCCGAGTCCTGCATCACCTCGGGGCCACGGTTCAAGGACGGGCCGCCCTTCGAGGTCCCCACGGCCCAGGATGGCATCGACGCCGCCGTCGGCATCGCGCTCGAGGGCGCCGCCGCGGCGGTCGTGCAGGGCGCGACGATCCGGAAATCCTCTGCTTCCTCTCCGTCGGCAACCACTCTTACCTACCTGGGCAGCGTCGCGCAGAAGGTTTCCCCGGCGGTGTGCTCGGGCATCTGCGCCAGATACAAGACGGGAGCCAACTGGACGGATGAGCCTACGGACTTTGCGGGGGCGCCATGGGCCGTCGCGGCTGGGTTTTCCGGGATCCCGCGCGGCGTCGTGATTTCCGAATGCGTCGCGAGCTCGCACTACAGTACCGCGGCGGCCTATCAGCAGGCCGACGACCGGTTCGAGTACGTGTGCGACCTGTGGGGGTTTCCCAGGCAGAACTCTGGATTGCTCCCGTCGTTCGAGCTGAGGCCGCAGGAGCCAGGAGGGAGGAACTCGGCGAGCATACTGCTGACCTCGAGGTGGAAGCGGCTGCCGAGGAGTTGAGATTCCCCCCCCCCCCCCCCCCCCCCCCCCCCC
>Ga0210003_1002993_pt1 | contig 14003 bp, 14 predicted proteins | sample LantaG_FD_182804 | JGI IMG/M metagenome (GOLD analysis project Ga0210003, IMG submission 182804) | Deep subsurface microbial communities from Baltic Sea to uncover new lineages of life (NeLLi) - Landsort_02402 metaG (SPAdes) (version 2) | ecosystem: Environmental > Aquatic > Marine > Oceanic >... | reverse complement strand
GTTCGGGTCTAAAAGCTTTAAATGGTTTAATTACTGGCATTTTTTTCTCCCTTTTAATTTAAATATTTTCTTTGATAATGGAAACAATCTCGGCTCCGATTCTCTTTTGGGCTTCCTTGGTAGAGGCTCCGATATGGGGAGTCACCGAAACTCTTTCGTGGCTTATCAGCTCTAAATTCTGAGGAGGCTCTTCGGGAAATACATCAATCCCCGCTCCGGCAATCTTTCCGGAATTTAAGACCTCAAGTAAAGCTGCCTCATCTACCACACTACCCCGGGCACAATTAATAAGAAACGCTCCATCTTTCATTTTGGTAAATTCTGCTTTACCGATCACGGGAGATTTATCTTTATTCCCTGGTACATGTAAGGAGATAAAATCAGAATCAGCCAGAAGTTTATCCAGGGAAACAAAAGAATATTCGGGACAATCTTTTGCTGGTCCTAAAATATCAGTGTAGATAACCTTCATCTCTAATGCTTTAGCTTTTTTGGCTAATTCCCGACCAATTCTACCAAATCCTATAAGCCCCAAAGTTTTACCGGAAAGCTCTATCCCTTTATACTGTTTTTTATTCCATTTACCTTCTCTCATAGTAACATTGGCAATTCCAATAAATCGAGCAAGAGAGAACATATGCCCCAAAGTCAATTCTGCCACAGCTGAACTGCTTGCTTTAGGAGTATTTCTTACTTTTATCCCTTTCGATTCAGCATAAGTTACATCTATATTGTCCACTCCTACTCCACCTCGAATAATCAGCTTTAAATTTCCGGTTTGTAGGGCAGAATCGATTATCTCTTTTCTGACTTTGGTAGCAGAACGCACTATTATTACATTAAAATTCTTCACCTGTTCTTTTAACTCTTCGGGTTCAAAGAACTGTTCTGTTACTTCATGCCTCAAACCCTTTAGGGCTTGAACAGCACCTTTATCCATTCCATCAGTTACTAATATTTTTAACATCTTCATCGCTCCTTATAATCCTAAAATCTCATCAATATTAGAAAGAAGCTCTTTAATATCGGTAAGGGTAAGTTCGGCCATGTGGGCTATTCTAAAGGTCTTCTCTTTTAGTTTTCCATAACCATTAGAAATCATAAAACCTCTTTCGCCTAAAGCCTTATTTAAATCACCCACACTAATTTCTCTGCTATTTTTTACACAGGTTACGGTATTAGAGGCAAATTCTTCCTGAGCAAAGAGAGCAAATTTATCTTTTGCCCAGGCTCTGACATAATCTGCCATCTGGGTATGGCGGTCAAAACGATTATCCAGACCTTCTTCTAATATTTTATCCAATTGATAATCCAAAGCAAACATATGGGAAAGAGAAGGCGTAGAAGGATATTGATAATCTTTCTTTTGGATATATTCATAGATCTGCAAAAGATCAAAGTAAGTCCCTTTAAATTTAACTTTTCTGGCTGCCTCTAAGGCTTTTTCCGATATAGAACAGAGAGATAGTCCGGGAGGTAAGCCCAAACACTTCTGGCTGGAGGTTATACATATATCGATTCCCAACTTATCCACTTCTATCTTGACTCCCCCCAAGGAACTTACCGTATCTACGCAAAATATTACTTCAGGATATTTTTTCATCACTTCAGCAATATCTTGAACCGGATTCATTATTCCACTGGAAGTCTCATTGTGGGTTACCGTGATAAGGTCATATTTACCGGTGGCTAATACCTGGTCTATTGAATCCGCAGTGTTGGGCAATCCCCATTCTACTTCAAATTTATCAGCAGGCACATTATTATCTTCTGCCATAGCAAACCAGCGATTACCAAAATTACCACAGGAAAATACTGCTGCTTTTTTTTGAGTGCAGGAACGGATAGCTCCCTCCATCAAGCCACTGCCGGAAGAAGTAGACAGTAAAATCTCATTTTGGGTATACATTAGCTTTCTTAGTTTATCACTAATGCTTCTCTGCAGAGTTGAAGCCTCTTTGGTCCGGTGACCAATCATGGGAGTAGCCATCTTTTGTAGGACATCTTCAGTAACATGAGTAGGACCGGGAATAAATAATTTTTTATACATACTTTCATTCTCCTTATTTTAATTTATTTTAGATTATTAATGTTATATGAATATTTATTTTTAATATTTAAATTCGATACAATATTATTAAAATATTTTTTCGCAGATTGACTTTTAATTGTGTAAATTATGACAGAAGAATTTGTTAATTCTCATGGTAAGGTTAGATTTGCATAAAAACACGCAAACACATTTATTTTTAACATAAAAATGTGTTCCCGTCAACTTTTTTTAAGAATACGAATTTCACAAAAAGAAGGAAGAAGGAGATTTGGGGGTGATATATAAATAGGAGTACTTATGAAAGCTCTTTTGAGCTTTTCAACGCTCGTATTTTCTGGTTAGAAGGGCTAGATTTTTTTCCATTTCTTTCGTAATATCTCCTTTTTTGTATCGCCATAGCCAATTGCCGCTAACTGTTCCTGGGAAATTCATCCTCGCTTCATTGCCAAGGCATAAAATATCCTGGAGTGGGATTATTACAAAATTTGCCTTTGACCTATAAACTACTTCAATTAGTGTCCAGCAAACCTTTTCTCCACTCATCCAATTGGTTATGCCATAATATTTTTCTAACATTTTTAATACTCTTATATTTTTTGATTGTCTTAACCCTCTATACCAGGCCAGCAATGTATCATTATCGTGTGTTCCGGTGTACAAAATGCAGTGTTTTTCACAATCTTCTGGTCGTAATTTTAGAGAAGTCTTTTCGCCAAAGGAAAATTGTAAAATCTTCATTCCCGGAAACTCAAAGCTTTTCTTTAATTTATTGACTTCTTGAGTTATAAATCCTAAGTCTTCAACTATAATTGGCAGTTCCCCCAAGTACTGTTTCACCGCGGAAAACAGTTTGTATCCGGGCGCTTTTACCCATCTGCCCCTCTCAGCTGTCTTTTCTGAGGCATCAATCTCCCAGTATGCTTCAAACCCCCTGAAGTGGTCTATTCTGGTAATATCTACCTGTTCAAGTAGTTTCTCAAAACGTTTTCTCCACCACAAGAAATTATTTTCCTGCATACGTTTCCAATTATAGTGAGGATTCCCCCAAAGCTGTCCTGTTTTACTAAAATAGTCTGGCGGCACTCCTGCCACTTTTCGGGAATTGCCCTCATCACCTAAATCAAATAATTCAGGATGTGCCCATACATCACTACTATCGTGTGCTACAAAAATTGGCAGGTCCCCAATAATTTTTGTACCGTTATGATTTGCATAATTTTTTAATTTGCTCCATTGCTTGGAAAAAATATATTGCAGGAATTCTTGATAGCATATCTTATCTGTTAATTTGCTTTTATATCTCTCTATCGCTTGTTTCTCTCTAAAGGCAATATCTTTATCCCAGCGGTTCCACACTCTATTATCGAACTGTTCTTTGAGAGCCATATAAAGGCAAAAATCTGGCAGCCAATATTTATTTTTTTCTTTAAACTGTGCATAATCATCGCCTTCTGCTAATTTGTCAAATCGATTAAATGCTTTTAAAAACAGTTCATTTTTGAATTTAATTACCCTGGAAAATTCAACTTTGGTTTCTGGAGAGTTTGGGATATTCGTTACTTCTCCCACTTTTAGTAAACCATCTTGAGTTAATTTGTCTATACTAATCAGTAAAATATTTCCGGCAAAAGCAGAAAAACAATTATAAGGAGACCCTCCGGATGCAGGCGGATTAAGTGGTAATATTTGCCATAGTTTTTGATTCGCTTTTTTTAAAAAATCTATAAAATTATATGCTTCTTTACCGAAGTCACCAATTCCATACTCAGAAGGTAATGAGGTAAGGTGTAAAAGCACTCCGCTTGCTCTATCAAATTGCATTTTGGTTTACCATCTTTTTCTGGCCGCTAAGAATTTTCTTATTTTTATATAGCAATTCATAATAATCATTAATCATTCTATCTACAGAGAAAAATGTCTTGGTCGACTCTATACTTTCTTTCATCATTTCCAGCCATTTTTGATGGTGGTTATAATATGTAGAAATCACTCTTTCCAGTAATGTATCGTAAAGAGCTTTTGCATCTCTTTTATCTTGTTCTTCAACTCTTTCGGGTATGTTTTCGTCTCCAATCGCCCAACCGTTAATACCATCTTTACAGGCTTCCGGCCACCATCCGTCTAAAATCGAACAGTTTAACACTCCATTCATCGCTGCTTTCATCCCGGACGTACCACTCGCTTCGTTCAGTCTTCTAGGGTTATTCAGCCAAACATCACAGCCTCTAGTAAGTATTTTTCCGATTTCCATATCGTAATTTTGGATAAAAACTACACTATCTGGATATTTTCTGGACATTTCGACTAAGTTTAACACGATTTTTTTACCCGTTGTATCTGCCGGATGTGCCTTACCGGAGAAAATAATTTGAACTTTTCCATCTTTTAAATATTTTTCTAATCGTTTTTCGTCTTTAAATATTAAATCACTTCTTTTATAGGAAGCAGCCCTTCTTGCAAACCCAATTAGTAACGCATCAAGATTTAACTTAACTCCACATCGCCTCTCCACAAAATTGATTAGCTCTTTCTTTATTTCCCGGTGATTGTTCCACATCTCATTCAAGTTTAAAAACTTCTTTCTCATTCTTTTGTCTACCCATGTTCCCACATGAATTGCATTGGTTATCCCAATTATTTTTGACTTGTTCTCTGTTTTTGCCCACATCTTGTTTGCTGTTTCTGTATGCAGTTCAGAAACAGCGTTTGATTTTCTGGATAGTCTTAGTGCTGCCACGGTCATGTTAAATGGAATCCCAGCAATACGACTCATTTCTTCTACTGAGAAACCTAAATTCGCCCCCATATAAGTAAGTGCCTTTATGTTGTGCTTTTCATTTCCTGCTTTGACTGGAGTATGGGTAGTAAAAACTACTTCTTTGCGGGTTGATTCCCAGGCTTTATCAAATGACATACCTCTATTCATTTTTTCCTTCATCAGCTCTAATCCAGCCAAAACTGCATGCCCTTCATTAAAATGATATATATCTACTGGAATCTTAAGGGCTCTTAAAGCTCTAACCCCACCAATACCCAAAACCATTTCCTGGGCTATTCTCTCTTCAGTGCCTCCACCGTACAATCGTCCGGTAATCCAGCGATCATCATTTTCTTCTATATCAGTATCTAATAAGTACAGGTCCGCATTTTCAAAGCAGTCAACCTTCCAAATTTTACACCAAATATCATTTTGCCTAATTTTTAGTTTTACTTTTATCCCCGTATCTTTTAAAAAATCATAATCATAATCTCGGAAACAGTCATATAGATTTCCTTCTTCATCTATTCGCTGCTCAGTATATCCCTGCTTCCACTTTATTCCTATTCCAACTACTGGCATATTATTGTCTTTTGCACCTTTTAAATAATCGCCTGCTAAAATTCCCAACCCCCCTGAATATATTTTAAAGCTATTATCTAATCCGTACTCCATACAAAAATAGGTAACTTTGGGTAACTGTTTTTTCATTTATTATTTCTCCTTATGCAACCAGAAAAATATTATCCCTTTACCGACCCCAGGGTCAGACCGGAAATAAGCCATTTAGAAGAATAAAGAAAGAGAGCCATAACCGGGATGGCCACTAAAATAGAGGCAGCAGTAAAAGCACCCCACTCCACTCTGAATTGCCCAGCTAAAGTCCAGATCCCTAAGGGCCAGGTGAACATATTCTCTCTCTGTAACATAATACGTGCCATGATCCAGTCATTCCAGGCCATCATAAAATTAAATAAAAAGACAATAGCTAAAGCCGGGGTAGAAAGGGGCAGGATGATACGAAAGAATGTACCCATTTGAGAAGCACCATCTATCTTGGCTGCCTCCTCTAACTCCCGGGGGATAGTGTCATAATATCCTTTTAAAATCCAGATACTAAAAGGTATTGAACTAACCGAGTAAGCCAGGGCTAATCCTCGATAGGAATTAATAAGTTGAAACTTTACTGCCAGAATATAGATGGGTACAACCAACATAGCCGCCGGAATCATCTGCGTAGTAAGCAAGAAAAATAAGCCAGGGACCCGGCCAGGAAATTTCCAGCGGGAAAAGGCATATGCCGAAGTAGAAGCTAAAATAAGACCAATGAATGCTGTAGTCACAGTTATGGCCAAACTATTCCAAAGCCATAATAAAAAGGGTTTTTCAAAAATAATTCTGTAATAACTGTAAAGCGAAGCATCTTTCGGGATAATAGCCAGAGAAGTAGAAAGTAAACGATCTCCGGGACGAAGTGAAACACTGATAATACGCAATACAGGGTAGACCGCAATAATACAAGCAACTATTAAAGTTAAGTGAATAACCATCCTTTTAAATGGGCTGTCACCACGACTTGGCGATATAAAAAACCGATAAATATTACTTTGTTTATTTTTATTTTTCATGTTCATTCATATACTCCTTTCAATCCATGGGTTGTTCGGATATAAACTGAAGCTATGATAAAAAGAACAATAAAGATTACCATAGCAAAGGCTGCAGAAAAGCCATAACGTTGGTATTGAAAAGCTGACCTAAATAGAGCGGTAACTAAAATATCAGTAGTCTCCAGTTCATTAGCATTAATCATAAATGGAACATTAAAATTATTAAAAGTCCAGATGATGCCTAAAACAACTGCCGGGGTAAGTACAGGTCTTATTAAAGGTAAGGTAATATTACGAAACTGCTGCCACCTGGAAGCGCCATCAATCTCAGCAGCATCATAGAACTCCAAAGGAATGCTTTGTAATCCTCCCAGGATAATAATCATCATAAAAGGAATACCCAGCCAGATGTTGGTAATACAGGCTGCAGCAAAATTCCAGAAGGGGCTGATCATCCATTGAATGGGCTGCATCCCTATATTTCTTAACATTACGTTGATAAAACCATATTCATAATGAAATTCACCCTTCCAGGCTAATACGGCAATAATCTGGGGAACCGCCCAGGGGAAAACCAATAAAGTACGATAAAAACCCCGTCCCCGCATTTGGCGATTAAGTAGTACAGCTAATCCCAACCCTCCGGCCAGATGAAAAACCACATTGACAGCTGTCCATAGGAGAGTACGAAAAAGCAAGGGGAAAAATCTAATCTGTTTTAATACCGGTTCGGAAAAGATTAATCCAAAATTTTTCAATCCCTGAGCCCAGCTTAAAGTATAACTTCGAAAATGTCGCAAGCTCATATTGGTAAAAGCCAATCGTACTTCATAGCTAATAGGGTAGATAACCAATGTGGTTAGGCCGAAGATTGCTGCTATCATCAACATATAGGGTAAGGTATATTTACTCTTAAAGATTTTACCTAATACTAAATAAACTAAAATTTCAAGAATTATAATGCCTATAATTATGTAAAGCACCATACTTCCTAATTCTTTTATGGTATTTACAGCAACTGCAGCATTTATAGCTTCCATTTTATCCTCCCTTGGCTTATCCTAATTATCTTATTTAAAAAGTAGACGAGGAACGAAAAAATCGTTCCTCGTCTTTATTTTGCCTGAATTTATTCTAAGCTCTTTATGCAAGCATCAGCACTTTTTTGCATATCTATAACAGCATCTTCAGGTGACTTAGTATCAGCTAATACTGCCAACATTTCTGGTTTCATGGAATCCCAATTACAACGCATCTCTAATACTGTAGGCATTGGTGTACCTACAACCATCTGGTCAGCAGAACCTTTAAGAATAGGATCTTCGGTAATCAGTGGATCTTCTAAGGCTTCCTTTACAGCTGGTAAACGATTCAATAATTTGACCATCTCTAACTGTTTTTCTTTAGAAGATACAAAGGCAATGAAATCCTGAGTTGCTTTCAGTTTGTCTCCGGAAATACCTTTCGCTAGCATAAAGTATACTCCGCTGGTATAAGGTTTAGGCCACTCGCCGGTAGCAGAAACTTTAGGAATACGGGCTACTCCTAAATCATCACCTAATGCACTAACATAACCACTTATTGACCAGTCACCATTAATAATCATGGCAGCTTTTCCTTCTTTAAAGAGGGTATCAGCTGCATCATAATCACATTCTAGAGGCACAATCTTGGCATCAAACTTCATTTCATGTAAAAATTTTAAGGTAGCTACCATTTCAGGAGTATTGAGGGTAGGAGTAACTCCGTCTTCGGCAAAAACTTTTCCCTTAAAACCTCCCAACCAGGGGACCATCCAGAAAGGTTCGGTCTGATTCCATACCAGGGCATAGTTCCCTCCGGTAGTCAGCTTTTTACCTACGGCAAACAATTCATCTGTATCTTTGGGTGCCTCTGCGATAAGTTTCTTATTGTAAAGAAGCATTAACTGGTTACCGTTGGAAATGGGAATACCCCAATATTTTCCTTCTAGCTTAACAGCATCCATAGCTGAGTCTACATATATATTTAAGTCAAACAGGTTATCGATTGCTTCAACAATATCTGCAGCTACAAAGGGACCGGCATGGTCACTTACGGTCCACAAAATATCCGGAGCAGCACCAGCCAGACTGGCAGTTAGAAAGTCTTCCCTCAAAACTTCTACATCAGTCTTTTTAACTAACTCAATTTTAATGTTTGGATTAGCTTTCATAAATTCTTCTACTAAGGATTTATTCCAATCTAAGGCTTCTTCACCTTCTTTAGTCCAAAGGATCAGATTCACTTCAGCGCTGGCTATGCAAACCAAACCCATCAACATTACTAACACTAATAAAACTGTTAAAAATTTTTTCACTTTATTTTCCTCCTCTAAATTTAAAAATTTAATAAAACACCCAATTAATTATTCCTAAATCTTTTTTACCACCTCCTTCTTTTTTAAAATTTCTAATTTTCTTGCATATGTTTGCCTTTAGGTAAATCACTACTTGGTTTACCTATTTAAGTTAAGAAAAATGATTAATATCATCAAAAAGAAATATTCAGAAAGATTTTTAGGAAGAGAAAATTCGGTGCCTTCAATAATATACCTTGCAAAATAGTATTCCAGAGAATCTGGAAAATCTAGTGACAGCCGAAAAACTTCTCTGTATCCTCATTTTAGATTTTTCCTCCTGACGATCCTCTTATTATCAACTGGGTGGACAGCTCTACCTTTAGCGGTTCTTTTTTCTTCCCCTCTATTAGTTGAACCAATAAACTGACAGCGGTAATCCCCATTTCATAAATAGGTTGTCGAATTGTAGTCAAGGGTGGTTCTATATGTGAAGCTAACTGAATATCATCAAAACCAATAAATGCAATATCCTCTGGAATTCTTAAACCTTTTTCCTTTACCGCCTTCATCGCCCCTATAGCATCTAAATCGTTAGCTACAAAGACTGCGGTGGGGAACAATGAAGATTCCAAAAGTTTATGCATTGCTTCATAACCACTTTCTTCAGTGTTGATGCTTTCCATAGTTAACTCGTTACCATATTCAAGATTATGTTCTTTTAACACCTGAAGGTAACCCTCAAATCTCTCTTGATTAAAAACAAAATCAAATGAACCACCAAGATAGCCGATTCTTTTATGTCCCAAATTAACTAAATAAGATACTGCCTGGTAAGCTCCTCCTTTATTATCCGCATCAACATAATTTGCTTCTTTATAATCTATTTTCCCGGTAAGCATATAAGGAAAGTTGTTCTTGCTTAGCTGGATAACTCCCTTATCATTTCTATTTACTCCCACCAGTAAGAGCCCATCGACACGTCGGTCATGGAATAGTTGAGAGTAATTGAATTGATGTTCGTTTATAAATAATAAAAGATCGTATCCTTCAATTTTAGCTTGATGAGTAAATCCGCGGAGAATCTCTGTGTAAAAAGGATTGCCAAAAGTTTTATCTTGAGGGGAAGGAATGATCAAACCGATTGTTTCAGCTTTATTGGTAGTGAGTCTTCTGGCTGTTGCGCTGGGATAATATCCCGTTTCTTTGATGGCCTTCATTACTCTCTCTCGAGTTGTTGGGGTAACTTTAGGGCTATTATTTATAACTCTTGAAACGGTGGCTTTAGATACGTTAGCTAATTGGGCTACATATTCGATGGTCTTTCTCATTTTTCACCTCGATAATGCAGATAATGTAAGCGGTTACATTTAGTATTAAAATAATATACTTTTTTTAAAAAAATGTCAAATCTTTTACATCCTACATAACAAAAAAACGCAGAAATCCTTATATTTTCTACGTTTTAAAGACTTAACATTTTTTCCTGCAAAAACTGATAATCCTCTAATTCTATATATTATTTATCTCCCTTATTTAGCTAAAAAACAGTTTTCCTATTTCCTTTTTTTCCCTTTAGGAGGTGCAAAATTGTTTTCCGTGCAAGGTGTATTTTTACTTGCCGTTTACAGCTATGATTTTTTCTTGGTTAACTCTATCCCTTCTTTAAGAGTAATCTTATTGAGAGTACTCTTAAAGAATTTTGGCTTTGATTTTAATATCATCCGGTTTGATATGGTCTATTTTGATTTTCCGGGTGGCTTCATCTAATGCATTTTCTAAGCTGGTTAGTTGTTCTTTTTTATCCATCAGTTTCATTATATTTTAAAATGCTTCTCTTTCAAACTCATTGCAGTTAGGACAAGCTCCATAATTTCTGAAGGTAATTGTTTATTTTGCCATTTTCTTTCTGCATCTACTGATTTACCTGCATTTTTTACGGCTTTCAAAGCATACAACGCTGCTCCCAAAGAATGGTCAGCCATATGAGCAGTGGCTACAGCGTGTCCAATGGAACGAGCAACTGCTATTATAATTGGGTTTGAAGATTCCCTAGCTACGGCATGTGCACTGACAGAGGCTTTTCTTGCTTCACCTACTGTTACTTTTTCTTTTCCCCATTCTTTGGCAACAGATAGTGCACGAATTAGCCGCTGGTCAATATTCTCGTCAATAAGAGATAATAGGTTTTCTGAACATTCCCTTGCCCATCTAATTAATTGATGATGATGGTCTTTGGTGAGTGGTCCGCCACGATGTACGGCAACAAATCGGTTATCTCGCATAATTATTACTCCAAGAATAAGAAAATTTTCTTTACTTTATTGAATTTATTCCTACCCAAACAAGTTAGTATATAGAACTTTCCGAATAATACTCGATATGTCAAAGGTCAAATCCACTTTTCTTAAAAAATAAATGATTAACGCAACTCTTCTCCGCTTCTTCGTATAAGAACATATGCGAAATACTTTCTTTTTTATTATCTCTGCCTAATAATTATATAGGTATTATATATGGAGAACAATAAAATAACTGCAAACATAATTAAAAGTATCCACTGGCTTGATTGAGCAAAATAACCCGCACTATTCACTGTAGTATAACCCAACATGCCCTGAGTATATATAGCAAAATATTTTCCCCATTTCTTCGTACCTTTTAATACTGTAAAAGTGATAATTAACATGACAGCAGTTAATATTTCAATAAAAATATGGAAAGAAATACTAATTGGAGTAGTGATTAATTCAGGAACATTCCCTGTAAACAGAAAAAAAATCCATTGAATTATCATTATCAATCCGATTATCAATGATGATATTCTTGCTACTTTTATTGTCTGATACCTCCTTAAAGAAAAAATGAAAGAGTGGGGTCAGTCTGCACAAGTTTATAGATTATTGGCTTTAAAGAAGTGATATCAAAATAAATAGATATCTGTCCCTATTTTATCTATATGACTTCTATATAACTTCCCCTCAATCATCATATTTGAATGCGATGTACTCAATAATAATACCATATACAATACCTGCCAGAAAACTCACAACATCATTAAAGCCTGTAGAACTATAAAAAGCAAAAGAAATGATTAAACCAAAAAGTGCACCTCGGCCAATTACTTTTGGCAGTTCCAGGTTTCCACCAGCTAACCCAATCACCAAACCCATAATCAATCGATTGTACCATAAAGCAAATAAAAAGTAAGCTTCGCTCTGAAAACCTGACCTTACATAGGCTCCAACAATACAAAACACACCCAAAACAGCTCCTGAAGCAATACATACTTTCATTCTTTTTATCAACATACTTATTCATCTCCTAATCTAATATTTATGAATCCAACCTAAAAACTTTGTTGAATAACCCAGTGTTTTTGTGGGGCAGTTATCTACACAATGGCCACAACCAACGCAACGCAAGTCGGTGACTGCTTTGCCGATTTGAGCCATGCTCTTAATATCAATTGACATAGGACAAGCTATATTGCATCGATTGCACTTGATACATTCTGATTGATTCGTCACGATTTTTTGCCCAACTAATTTCGACATTAGAGATAGAACTGTACCTAGCGGACAATAGTAACAATAACCTCTTCCCATAAAAGCTACCCAGAAAAACATCATCATCAATAATTCTGCGCTGAGGTATTTATAGGTTTCTACTTGACTGATTAGCTGAAATTTGCCGAAAACCTTTACTCCCAATAAAAAGAGAATCCACCAAATAGTAAAAAACAGCGATAATAAAAGAAATGCCCACCGTAATACTGTAAAAGCTTTCAGTGCACCTTTCGTCATTTTTTTCTTTTTCCCAATCAAAGGAAATGCCGGAGCAAATACTTCAGATGCAAATCCGTTAAACAAACACAGTGTCGAGCATTGCCATCGTCTACCAAAGAGCAGTGTACCCACTACGACAACAATGCTGGCACAAATATAAAATACAAGGGCAGCTGATATTCCTGCAGCTCCCCATATAGGATACTGGCTCAGATATATAGAAGATTCAGGGAATAAAATCTGCAAAGGTGTTGTCGTCCATGGCAGAGGCATGGTAAAAAAGTATATTTCTTGGTTATGAAGGAAAATCGGGGCTGCAGTATGTACGACCAAAGCCGCACCAATGAAGCCTATCAGGTTTCTTTTTCTCATAGTTGAACGCTGAGAAGTTCCGATGATTCTCATTGTAAGAAAACTCCCTATCATGATAAATAGTGTTTTGATCCAATTTTCATAAAAGGACCAAAGCCATGTGATAAAAGCTGCTACTGAAGGATTAGCCTGGTTCACATAACCGTAATTTAATCCTGCAATAACAATAGCTAAAATTATATACGCCCCTAGAATCGTTTTTAAGATTCTAAGCTCTACCGTTTTATTTTTGTTGATCATGAGCATTTTTCCGCCCCCTGTCACAAATTTGAATTGGTCTGTGGTATCTACTCCTCATCCCAACGGTACTTTTTATTCTTCCGTAGCTTATCAAGATCACAATTCAAGCACAATCCATTATGACAGCATATCACTTCGCCACATTCAGGACAGCGCCACTTTTCCTCTTCCTTTTCCAGGTAACTTTCGATGCCATGCTCTTTAATGAATTTGAGGTTTTCTATCATGCTCATATGGTACCTGGTGCGATATCGCTTATCAAGGTCTTTCAGCCGACTACAGGGAAATTTTTCGCACTCATAGCAAAACCGAACCAGTCCTTTCCCGAGCAAATCACAATGTTTTTTCATAAACGTACAGTTCTTACCGCGTGGCCGGCAGCCGCTGCAGTATCTCTTTCTAAGTCCCTCCTTCTCAAGGTCATATCTCATCGCCAGATAACTAATACAGAGTCCGCAGTTCATGCCACAGGGAGCGATAAGTGAAATTTTATTTAAAGATTCCATAGATTCTTCCTACTTTTTATTTGCTAAAGGTGCTTTAACCATAATACTCATTTTTATACTACAACAGAATCCTTACAAAATCCTTCTTTTCTAATGGAAAAGACTGGATTCCCGCAATGGCAGAGGAATTAAAACTAATAATGTTTACTTATTTCTGGGGAAAATGTGTAAAACATGTGGAAAAATAACCTCTTGAAAGCCTTGTAAAATAAGGATTTTAAGATAGTAAATTGGAATGGTGAACCGTCCCCTGTTCCTCTTATAATCCTACCCTTCGCTGCCTGGCCCGGCAATTAATTAAAGTGATCTATAAAATGTTAACTGAAGACAGGGATTATATTATTAGAAAAGAGTTAAAG
>Ga0210003_1002992_pt1 | contig 14003 bp, 32 predicted proteins | sample LantaG_FD_182804 | JGI IMG/M metagenome (GOLD analysis project Ga0210003, IMG submission 182804) | Deep subsurface microbial communities from Baltic Sea to uncover new lineages of life (NeLLi) - Landsort_02402 metaG (SPAdes) (version 2) | ecosystem: Environmental > Aquatic > Marine > Oceanic >... | reverse complement strand
TGATGATGAAAGTGGAGTTCATCACCTTGCACATGCTGCGTGGAATTGTTTTGCATTAATGTCATATGAAAGACATAATATTGGAATTGATGATCGTGTTCCTTATGAGTTAGACCTTATGGATAAAGATGAACGAATTCGTAGAATTTTATTATGGAAAAAGTTAACATCTGAGGGTAAAGAATTAGATTACAATGGTCTGTTGGAGGAACAAAATAATGAAACATAAAAAAATAATACAAGTAATTGCTGAGAATTATGAAGAAGAGCAACTTTTATTAGATAAATTTCCTGGTGTATGGTGGGATGATCGACAAGGTAGAATGGTTTTCTCTATTCCAATGGAACAGGAAAATGAAGTAATTGATTTAGTATACAAATATAAGAAGCTAAGGAGTGGTAGAAAAAATGAAAAATGAGAATATGGGTGAACAGGCGAATGCTGGAATGACTAGAGATAACCATAGTCCATATGAAGTGGCAAAGAGGTTAATTATAGAACGCCAATTAAGCGGAGGACGAATGGGTGTAAATGATGATTTATGTAATACAAATCTCATATCAAAAAACTACAGTCCAATGTTTATAAGAAAGTTTAATGCAACGAGTTTGTGTAATTGGCCACTATATGTATCTATGATATGTGATGAAGATGTTAGTGATATAGATCAAGTTGTAAATGGTGCATTGAAAGCATATACTGAAGCAGGTTTGATGGGTAATAACCTTCAAAGTATGAGAAATTTAACAGGAATTATTTCTGAAAGCTTGTCAACATATTACCATAATAAAAAAGAAAATTGTGTTGAGGGTATTGCTGTAACATTATATGTTGATAAAGCTTACATACAAAGTTTTTCTGGAGATTATATGAACCATGCACAATGTCGCAGTGAGTATACATCAGCTCTTATGATGATGACTCAAATTTAATAGATGGAATCCTATTATTATTATCTCTTATATGGTATTATTTTTTTGTTCTAAAATTTTTTACTGGTTTGTTTAAAATAGATGTCGGTGTGTGAGAGGAGATTTCAGATGGGACGTATAATGGGACGGTGAGCGTAGATATATAGCAGGGATGGATAGCGCTTGGATAATGGTTAAACTCTTTTGCTTATATATTTTTTGGAGGCAATCTTAATTACCAAAAAGATATTTGAGTGGGATTTTTTTGCTTATTTTAATTTACCTTAATAATAAACTGGTTTGAATTTTGGGACTTTATATTCTTTAATGTCTGCATTAGGAATATTCATTACATCCTTCCTAAGATACTTTAATACTTTTTCCCAATGGGATAGATTCTTTCTTATAAAGTAATACATATCTTTTTTGTCCTTAACAGTTGATGGTAACATACCATCCCTTTTGTCTGCTCGGAATCCTGCTTTGATAGCAGACATACCCATGAGGATCATTGGTTTATCAATGATTATATCTCTCCAGGTTTGTTCTTTATAATATAAATCCGCAAGACCTGCTCCTTCAACTATAGTTCGTTTTGAATTTGTTATTCCTTTATACATTGTTTTCCAATCTGTATCACTGACGAAGTTTTTTATCTTATATTTTTTCATGAGGTGCTCACCAAGGGATGTTTTACCGGACCCCGGCAGACCAATGATAAGGAGTTTCTTTTGTTTACCAGATTCGAACTGGTTCAGATTAATGGATATGTTTTTATCAGATAGGAGGTATCCTTCCTGGATGTTTGTCGCTTCTTTCAAATGGGATAGATAGCTGCTCATTGTCTTTATACTCCTATATGGTTATTATTTTTTTGTTCTAAAATTTTTTATAGGGGGTGTTAAAAAGATTATCTGGTGTGTGGATGGGATTTCAAGAGGGGATGTTAGAGGGGATGGTTAGCATTTTGGATACTTTAGTTAAACTCTTTGGATGGTTAATTTTTTTGCTTATATATTTTTTGGAGGCAATCTTAATTACCAAAAAGTTTTTTAGAACGATTTTTCAGACGCTTCGTGATAGGATCCCTAATCCGCAGATCGAGGAACGGAACCAAGATGTAATTGTCATTATGAGCGCAGTGAGTATACATCAGCTCTTATGATGATGACTCAAATTTAATAGTTAGAAAATCTTATTTGCATAGTTGGCCTCTCTTAATATTTTTTAGAACAAATAATAAAAAGAGAGGTTGATTTATGTATTTATGTGACTATGGATGTGGCGAAGAAGCACAATATCAATTCAAAAATGGAAAATGGTGTTGTAGTAAATCTTCAAGTCAGTGTCCGTATATGAAATCTAATAACAATAAAGATTTAAGAGGCTTGAAAAAAGAAGCGCGTTCAAGCGAAACAAAATTAAAGATATCTAATTCTTTAAAAGGAAAAAAACATACGGAGGATCAAAATAAAAGAAAAAGTGAAAGAATGAAACAATATTGGAATGGTAAGAAAACATCAATTCCTTTAGATGAATACCCATTTTGTGAATGTGGTTGTGGGGAACGAGTTACTAAACCACATAATAAATTTATTTTGGGTCATCATACAAGAGTTATAGATTGTGCATGGCAAAGAGGATTTACAAAAGATACTCATCCTAGTTTAAGGAAACTTTCGAAAAAATTAAAAGGTAGAACTAAAGATAATAACTCAAGTATAAAGAGTCAGTCAGAAAAAATGAAAAATAAAATTCCATGGATGAAAGGTAGAAAGCACACTGAAGAATCAAAGATAAAAATGAGTAATTCTATAAAGAGGTTGAATTTAATTCCATGGAATAAAGGATTAGATAAAACTATAAGCAAAAGAATACTTAAAATGAGCAAGAAAATATCGGGAGAAAATTCACCTGTTTGGAAAGGTGGAATTTCTTGTGAACCTTACTGTGAACAATGGGTAGATAAAGAATATAAAGAATCAATAAAAGAACGTGATGGGTACAAATGTTTAAACCCTGATTGTAATAAAACTTCAGAAAGACTTTGTATTCATCACATTGACTATATTAAGAAAAATTGTCATCCTTTAAATTTAATAACGATATGTACATCATGTAACATGAGAGCTAATTTTGATAGAGAGTGGTATACAGCGTGGTATAAAGCAATAATTAATAAACGATATAATAGAGAGGATAATTAAATGGCAAATTTTGAAAAAGCGTTTTATGAAACAATGGGTCACGAAGGTGGTTATGTTAAAGATCCAGCTGATGCTGGCGGTGAAACATATATGGGTATTTCCCGTGTATATAATCCAGGTTGGTATGGTTGGTCAATAATTGATGAACAAAAATCAGAAAGCAATTTTCCTAAGTGTTTGGATGAGGATAATGAACTTCAGGATGCAGTTGAAGATTTTTATAAAGAACATTATTGGGATGTCAATCGTTTGGATGATTTCCCTCAAAATGTTTCAAGAGAAATGTTTGATACAGGAGTAAATTTGGGTGTAACAAGAGCAGCTAAATATCTTCAACAGTCTCTTAATTATTTGAATAGAAATGGTAGTGTATTTCCTGATCTTGTAGTTGATGGAAAAATCGGGCCAGCTACTGTTAGTGCATTTAATAAAGTTGAAAGCGATGCAAAAATAATTGTTATTATGCTTAATACACTTCAAGGTAATCATTATATGGAGTATATGAGTAAATCACCAACACAAGAAAAGTATGCTCGTGGTTGGTTTTCAAGAGTAAGTTATTGCGATTGTGATTGTCATGAATAAAGAAGGGGTAATAACATACTACGAACCATGGCAAGGAATAGATGACCAAGGGAATGGTGTAACAGTTAATGTTACACTTAGTATGTCTGTTGAAGATTGTATTAATCTTCAAAGAAAAATATCAATAGATAAAAATAAACCTCATATAACTGATAAAATGACAGAAAAAGATTTTTTAGATGAGTTTATAACAATTCATTGGGCAGTGAGGAGTAACAATGAGTGATGAAAATCCAAGAAATAAATTAGTTGGAACTTCTGAATGGGAGAGAGTTCGTAAATCATTATTAGGAAGATGGAAAGAGAATCCTGAATCGTGTTGTAATCAATTGCGAATATTTATGGGAAATGTATCTTATACATCGAATGATAAAATTAGAGTTGTAATGAACTATCTTACAGGCACTGGTTTCCGTACAGGTAGAATTAAACATCCTTGTATAACAAAATTAAGATCACAAATGTCGAGTGAAATTAAAATAAGAAAAGCAAGGAAGGAGTGGTAAATTATGAAAGAACCGAAACCTATGTTAAAGAAAAAAAATGATGTAAAAGATCTTCCTGAATATCAAAACATTGAATTATATCAATATAAAGCGAAAGTCATTCGTGTTGTTGATGCAGATACTGTTGATGCTCAAGTTGATACTGGGTTTGGAATTACAATGACTCAACGATTTAGAATAAATAATTTTGATGCTCCAGAAATATATAGACCTCGTAATGAAGAGGAAAAACTACACGGCCAAAAGGCAACAGCTAGAGCTATTGAATTACTTATTGGTAAAGATATATTACTCAAAAGTACAAAAGTAGCTGGTATCTATGGTCGTTTCGGTGCTGATATTTGGTTAGAAAATGGAGATAATTTTATAGAGGTGATGATAAATGAAGGATACTCCAAAAGAAAAGATTACTAGAAATGCAGCATTATGTATGAAATGTGATACATTAATTGAATCAAAACATGTCCATGATTTTGTTTCTTGTAAGTGTGGTGCAATTGCTGTTGATGGAGGACATGAATATTTAAGACGTGTTGGTGATTTAGATGGTTATATTGATTTAAGCGAATCAGAATATTTGTAGAGGTGAATTTATGCGAATGTGGTTATGTGATCCTAAAATTTTATGCCAAAAACATTTATGTGGGTGCCATTTAGAGATGCATATGTTTCTAGGTACAATAAAAAAAGGCAAAAAAATTGATGGATTTTTGAATAATAATTTATTAGAACCAAGATCATTATATCAAAGACATGAAGATTTAAAAAATGAAATGCTTAGACGTGGATATAAACATAAAAGTGAAATGACAGAAGTTGATTGTGCTTGTGTTTTAGATATGCCTGTAGAGAAACAATACTGGGAAGTTGATAAAAAAAAGGCACTTAAGGATCTATTAGATAGATGCCCTAAGTGCCATTCAAATTATAACAAATTATAGTTTATCTACCACGACCACCACGACCGGTTCCTTTGCCGCCACGACCCTCACCTCTTCCATCTTTGGAAGGCCAACCTTTCCCATCTTTCTTTGGACCTTTTCCATCTGGTCCTTTTCCATCTCCCTTTGGCACTCAAATCACCCCCTTTCTATATGAATTTAATATGGTTCCCCCAGACAGAATCGAACTGACGTCGGCTGGTTAAAAGCCAGCTGTTCTACCACTGAACTATGGAGGAATAATTCTTTTATAAAAGCTTTAAATGTCCTGTGATTTTATCAATCTTATCACTGTAATCTGGACCAATTGCAAGTGCTGTATGTGTTGGTACACCATTAAAATTAGTTTCGCCTGAATCCCGAATTAAGGCACTGCGAATTTTATATATTTGGGCAATTGTTTTTAAAGATAACAATTCTGCCTCAGAATCACATCCGACAACAACTTTTGTAAAAATTCCCTCTAACCATTCATGTAAAGGACTTTCTTTAGAAAGTGTCAGATGGAAATTTGTATATGATTCATCATTGCCAAATGGAGTTCTATAAAATTCATCTAATATGACTTTTATTGACGCATGAGCGCCCTGAGCAATCATATTACCCTTTCTCATCTTCAAATCTTTTCGGATAACAATAACTTGTTTAACCATTTGGTAACGTCATTGTTTCTGCATATATATTTTCAGAAAAACAAATGAGCAAACTAAATATAATAGAAAAAATTACAATTCGGTTCAACATATTCACTCCTTCCGTTTATTATCTACTAATCATTCTTGGTTTAAAAATTCTTGGTTTTCCTTCAATCATTTCATTTAATCTTTCTTCTCGTTTATACTCTTCTCCATATATAGGATGTTCACGCATATATTTCTTTATGTTATTCTCCATAACTACAAGATTGATTCGCCTTTTTATTAATTTTCTTTTCATATAACTCCTTTTCTATTAATGTTTCTAATAATTTATGATATATATTAAGAATAGAAACACTAGTATTTATATATCCAAACGAATCATCTTCCCATTTAGGAGCACGATTGATAGATAATCCCATGAATAATTCTCCTTTAATATGGAGCCGATGAGAGGAATTGAACCCCCGATCCTTGATTTGCAGTCAAGAGCCTTACCGACTTGGCTACATCGGCTTAAAATTGCGCCAGATACTTTGTCTGGCAATACTTTATCCATTCAAAGGAGCATTCCAGGATTTAAAGCATCCGGCGCAAACTCTATTTTATTTTTCAGGCATCTCTTTTATTTTTTCTTCTTTTCTCTTCTTTTCTTTTACTTTATCATCTTCAGCTTTTGCATAATCGACTCGTTTTTGATATAATCCCTGCAATTCTTTTGCTAAAGAATCTTTAATCTTTTGCAGATCTCCAAGCCTCATTACAACATCATCTAGCTGACCATCACTTAACAAATCATTAATTGTGTCTTCAATTATAATTTTAGGATCAAATGATGATTGTCTTTTTTGCGCTTCTGATCTTGTTCTAGCTTCAAGACAATCACAGATCATTAAAACCGCTGACTCAACACAAGTTGGTCTGGTTCCTTTATATCGAAAATGATCTTCAACATCACTACCCGATTTTGTAAAGAAATATTTCATAATGGATGTTCCGTGGTGTTGAGTTGCAATCCTAATTAAATTGTCAGGAAAATTTCCATCATGTAATAGAATAAATGCTGAGTCAGAAACGTGACGACTAATTAATTGAAAACTAATATTTGAATCAAGTTTATCATGTATATTTTCATCATCTAGCTGATTTTCTGTAAAACATTTGGGATTTATTATTTTACCAATATCATGATATGTAGCAGCTACTTTCATAAATGTTACATCAAGTTCTAAGTCAATTGCAATCCCTTCAACCATTGCTGCTATTGTTTGTGAATGTTTATATGTTCCAGGACAAAATTCCCTGAATCTTTGAAGCAACGGATAAGAAGTTTCAAGAAGTTCTTTTAAGGCATCCTTTTCCTTCTCTCCATTTTGTTGAACATGATCTTCAGCCATATATTCTCCTTAAAGAATGGAACCCCCGACAGGAGTCGAACCTGCGACCTCCTAGTTCGTAGCCAGGCGCTCTAATTCCACTGAGCTACGGGGGCAAATTATTTGTTGGCATGAGAATAACCATTGATGGAAGCAAATCCTATTATTTTGAAACCAAATATTGACATAATTTTTTCTGCTTCCATTTGACATTTTGGACAAGTGGATGAATTTGTATTTTCTGATAATTTTCTTGATTCTTCAAATACTTCACCACATTCTCTACATTTAAATTCATAAAGCATATAAATATATTATCTCCTGAGTTTATATATTAGCTTTGCAGCTATTTCTGGTAAATTTTCTTCTATGATTTTTTGTATTCCTTTTATTGCCTTTACTTTTTGTTCTTCTAAAGTTAATAGAGGTACATCACTAAAACAATGAGGATGACATTCATAAGGAAATTCTCCTGAACTATGATCTATTCCAGAACAACCAGTGTTCCCATATTTTTCATAAAAATCTGGATCAAAATTATTATAATACGAACATTCTGTACAATACTTATTATCAGGGTTCGCCATGATAATTCCTTTCAAAATTGGGGTGAGGTATGGGAATCGAACCCATGCATAAAAGGGCCACAACCTTTCGTGTTACCACTTCACCAACCCCACCATAATTGTTTGGTGGACTGAAGGAGAATTGAACTCCCTTCGACGCTGGGCTTCAACCAACCGCTCTACCGGTGAGCTATACAGTCCTTTTACTTACCAATCCTTTTTTGCATTGTAGGATTAATTTTAATTTTTAAATCTTGTACTGGATTAACATGTTTATGATCCACCCACGGATATGAAATCCAACAAACATAGTTATGTGGAATACATGAATAACATACATAACCACGCCCACCTTGTGAATCAGTATCAAAGTGAGTCAATGGACCACCACATGTTTTACATCGACCTCTATTATAAGCTTTAATATCCTCTTCCCTGAACCATGCTAATATTGAACCACATATTAATACAACAAGCAAGAAAAGAACTGTTTTCATTTTATTCCTTTCATTTCTTCAGAATTTCAACTGGACGCTGAATAACCAGCATAGTCCTTTTTTACTAACCAAATACAGGATCACCCGGAACAATAATATCATACCCTTTATTTCTATAAAATTGAATACTGGGTCTTCCTATTCTTATATGTAAATCTTTCGAAGCAGAATTAAAACTAGGATATTTTTTACCATTTACAATTATTGGAGTTCTTAATGGAGAAGATAAACATTTTTTAAGTTTTTCTTCATTTGTTAAAGGACGAAAATTTTTTCCTTTATGTGGTGATGGTTTTCCTTTTTTGCTTTTACTCATACGTCTTTTTGCTTTTTCTGTATGATGTTTTCCAGAAAATGTATCACCACCAATTCCTCCTTCATGTAAATTATAAAAAGTATCTAATTCTTTTGCACCATAATGTTCGATTAATTCTTTTTCAAGTATATTTAATTCTTTTTTAGTTTTGGCATATTTTAAAAGTTTTATTGAGAAGTTCTCTTTACCATATTTATCTATAGCTTTTTTTATTATTTTACCACTACCCAAATACCAACTTTTAAATTTTCCTCGACTTTGTCCAATATATTTTTTCCCGTTTATAAGATTCGTTGTTTCATAAATATAACCATACATTATTACTTTCCTTTAATACTTGCCCAAGTTGTTGCGCCCATATACATTCCAATCACCGATGCTGAGCAAAAATAGTACCAAGTAATAACCTCGCTTAAAACGCCTAATCTTTCAACGGAAACTAGATTCGTAAACAAAATCATATATGTCACTATTATCATTGATAATAAAGACACCCATGCCATTCTTCGCCTATTCTGCCATCTTCTTTTTGTTAGATCATAGTCACCACCATTTTCTTCAGCAGGAATATCATCTGACATGGTAATGTTCTCCTATATAGATTTAACTTCTTTTTATAGTTAAATCATGAAACTTCTGTGTACTTTCTTTTTTATGAGCAGCATCAACTGGATGTAATGCTCCAAATGTTCTTCCAAATGTATCAACATGTTGATGCATAACAATCACAACTTTTTTCTTTTTCTTCATTTTTATTTCCTTTCATGATTTGGATGGAGCGGGCGATGGGTTACGATCCCACTACCTCGACGTTGGCAACGTCGCGCTCTACCAATTGAGCTACGCCCGCTACATTTTACAAATTATTCTTTGCCGGATTTTGCTTTTTCTTTTAATGCATTGAGTTTGGCTTTCAATGCTGAAAAATCAATTTCATTTACTTCAGCTTTTAACATAGCTGCAATACCAGCAAAATCTTTGTCCAAAGAACTGGCAAATTTATCTCTGTTATTTTTGGCTACGAAAAACATAATAACTCCACCACATACAACGCCTACTAAAAATCCTAATAATGATGATAACATAATAGCTATTCTCCTTTTCTTTTTATTTTTACAAATTTATATCTACTACGCTTAACTTATCGTTAAGTTTTCTAATTTCTTCAATCAACATTGTTTGTAATACCCAAGTAATCATTTGTGAATCAGTAAACTTATGAGGATCTATATGAGCATTACGAATTTGATTGTGTAATATATTAAGTTTTTGTTCTAAATCATTATCGTTCATATACTTCCTTTTTAAACTTGGAGCGGGCGACGAGACTCGAACTCGCATACCATAAGGCGATAGCTTGGAAGGCTACAGGGCCACCATTACCCAACACCCGCTTTAATCCCACCAACCTTCAATATTATTTCTCATTAACTGAAAAAGCATATCAAGATCTTTGTTTTTAGTTTCTTTAGTTTTTTCCATATTTTCTTTGAATTCTTTATCCACATTTTCTTCATCTTCTGGTGTTTTTACATTAGGGTAATCAATATGTACTTCGCATGATTTAGGATCATCAACCTTAGTAAAGTTAAGTTCCGCTTCACCCCATTTTTTATGAAAACTACTAAATGTATTTTCAAGATAATCATCTTCCATGAGTCTATTAAGTATTGTGATGCATTCTTTGATTTGATCTGCATCTCTTTCTCTATCTATATGATTACCATGATTTCTAGTAAAGTTTTCTGTTAACTTTAGTTTATGATTTAGAATAGCAAAAATATAATAATAATCCCACTGTCTATCCTTCCAAATAACTGGAAACCATTTAATGAGATTTTTTATTCCATTTTTTAAATCCTGCGTAATGAAATCTTTTATTTTTTTATTCATTTAAATATCCAACCTTGCTATATCAAAAATTTGATTGAAATTAGATTTGATTTTAGGTGTTTTTAGTTCTGGTATATCAATTTTAAACATATTACCAGGCGACCACCACCAGTCTGCAACAAAAACTATTTGCTCGTCTGGATGTCCAGCACAATCAGTTATTTTATCTATTTTATATTCTTGATCATCATTTATCAAATCTACCATATAACCATTTGTAGATATAAGCCTTGCAGTTTCTTCTATATCACCAACAATTTTGACTTTACTACCAACAGATAATAAATAATTATTACTTGAAATTGGATTCTTTATATGCATATTTCACCTTTTTTGTTATTGGTAGCGATGGTTGGGATTGAACCAACGATCTTCCGATTATCGGTCGGATGCTCTCCCACTGAGCTACATCGCTACATTATTTAAATAAGCAATTGTTCTTTATCAAAAAAGGTTTCATCTCCTTTTTTATATAAAACTATAGTTCCATCACCAATTGGTTGAGTAAATTCTTTAATAGCATCTCTAGCATCAAAAATAAACTCATTCCTTACTCTACCTTCACTAATATATATTATTTTAAATCCTCTACTGGTGATTTTAGATACCTTCCACCATTTAGCAACCATGTTTCTCATTTTCTCATTTGAAGTAAATTCAGGGGTAGTGTACTTCAAATTTTTTAAATATATTAATTGTCCTACATACATTTCTTTTAATTCCATGTACAATTCCTTTATGAAAATGTTGGCTCCGGTGGCAGGGATCGAACCTGCGATCTTCTGGTTAACAGCCAGCCGCTCTTCCACTGAGCTACACCGGAGTAAAGTTTTGGTACCCCCGACTGGAATCGAACCAGTAACCTTGCACTAATCTGGTGCTTTGAACCGGGGCATAAACCCGGCGCTCTACCTAGTTGAGCTACAGGGGCGTCTATGATAAAAAACGTGGTTGAGTGTTATGAACTATTGTTCTTAACAATTCATTTGTACATTTTTGTTCTTCTAGCAATTGTTTTAATACATTTATGTTTTCATCAATACTTTTTTTAATTTCTTCTATAATAGTATAGTCTGCTCCATCCATCGCCATAATTATTTCCTTTCAAAATTGTGGTGGACAAGGAGGGACTCGAACCCTCAACTTCTACCTTGCAGGGGTAGCACTCTCCCAGTTGAGTTACTCGCCCATTAACTTTCAACAGCAACTCTTTTATGAATTACTTCCATAATTTGTAACATAAATTCTTGTTTTAATAATTTATTATCAGTGTTAGTAATATCTAACATAATTTCAGCAACATCTTGAGCCATTAAAGGATCATCTGATGATTCAACAATTTTTCTTGCCATTTTTTTTCTTAATGTAGCAGCTCCAACTTCTACTTGTTTAGACCATGATTCTAACATAACAGTTGCTGTGTCTATTTTACTTTGTTCACCTTTTGTCCAAACATCGAATAGAAAAGCGATAAAATCTGCAGCTAATATGTATTTGAATCTATCGTCGCTTTTTATTTCTGACATCAATTCTCCTTCTTTTTATTTTGGCGCCCCATCCCGGTACTGACCCGAGATCTAAAGATCGACAGTCTTTTGTTCTACCATTGAACTAATGGGGCATTTATTTTATCAATAATTTGTTCTAAATGATATGGCAAAGCGACAGAGAATCGAACTCTGCTAAAAAGTTTTGGAGGCTTTTCTGATCACCAGATCTCGCCCTATTTCTAAAAAGAAGTAAATATATTTATCTAAATCTGTCATTTTAAAAGACTTTTAACTTTTTCAATTTCTTCTTCAGTATGCACAGTTCCGCCTGTATTCATATCAATATACCATTGTAATACTTCTTCTCTGCTTTCTAAATCAGCAACATGAATAACGAAGTTACATAATAAAGAATTAAATTTATCAACATATTCGTTTAAATAAAAACCATATGCTTTTACTTTATTATACATAAAACCAATAACAGCATCGATTCTTTGTTTTCCATCTACAATAACCATCTGTCCTTCCCATTTTTTAAACCAACCAGGATGGTTAAAGTAAATATCTCTTCCTGAATCGCCATTTCGCAATACCCATTCAATATACTGCTCTTTTTGTTTTTGATTCCAAACATATTCTCGTTGAAAGTCTGGATTCATATCAACATTATTATCAAGTATCCAGGCTTCTATATAATTCCAAAATATATTTACTTGATATTTTGCAAGTGTTATTTGTGGTATATCTCGAAACCTTGGACTTTTCACTTCTTCCATATCTATACCTTATGCTTTCTATAATATTTTTTAGTACATTCTTCACATACAGTTTTTTCGTTATGAATACAAGTTCCATCCCAATCAAGAATTCCTAATTCTTTATCAATTTTCCATTGAATACTTGGTTCTAATTGATGATAATTGGAAGGTCTTTTCATAGCTTGTTCAAATAAATTTTCTTTTTCCATAAATATCACCTTTATAAATTGGTAACCCCGACCGGATTCGAACCGGCGTGCTCAGAGTGAAAGTCTGATATCCTTTGCCTGTTTGGACTACGGGGTCATATTTTAATGATCTTTCATTTCATCTTCAGCTACACAATTATTACATTGAGTAACTTTCCAATTATTTTTATTGAATCTCAGTTCACCTGGTTTTCCACAAAATTCACATGTTTCAGAGGCTTCTTCTTCTGCTTTACTAATACGTCTCCATCCTTGTTCTGTGTAATCTTGTGGAAATGAAGCATAAACACGAAGACCGCCACATTTTTCTTTTACTTGTAATATCTTTGGTTTCATTGCATAAATATCTTCAAATAATCTCCAGAGTATATCAAACCAACCATCACCACATTCAATATTACTTATCATAGTTGATTGTTCTTTACCTTTTTTAGTTTCATAAAATATATCATAATATTTATAAAGTATTTTATCTTCTAGTTCTTGATTCATATATAATACATTATCCTTTCATATGATTCATATACACATCAAATTATCACTGATCGAATATACATTCCTATATAAGAATGTAATTATATCTCCTATCTGAAATGGAGTATCATCAAGATCCCCCAATACAACTCGACCAGTTAAAGATAGATTACATGGATCATTTTCTGAGATTTCAACAAAAAATTTATTAATATCTCTACTTAATTTTACAATATTACCAACTTCTATTCTTTCAAGATCCTGTGGTGAAGGAGTTTCAAATCCTGTATAATTTCGACCTTCATTTGGATTCCGAATCATTTCCCATACATCAGTTAAATCGTCACATATAAATATATTATCTATTTGATTACAGGTCATGTTATGTTCCTTTTATAATATAGTATATTATGATGTAAATAAAAAATAAATTAAAACCAATGCCACAAATTAATAAATATTTAAATAACAATTCTAATATCTTTTCTACTGTCATGGAAACCTTTCTTTCAAAGTTAATGTTTTCGGGTTACTTTATCAACACATTGAAGGGGACCAACCCGACCTGTTTGTATCAATTTCACCCTTGGAAACTTCGCCTTTCAACGGGTTATGAATACTCAGCTACGAAC
>Ga0210003_1002991_pt1 | contig 14005 bp, 12 predicted proteins | sample LantaG_FD_182804 | JGI IMG/M metagenome (GOLD analysis project Ga0210003, IMG submission 182804) | Deep subsurface microbial communities from Baltic Sea to uncover new lineages of life (NeLLi) - Landsort_02402 metaG (SPAdes) (version 2) | ecosystem: Environmental > Aquatic > Marine > Oceanic >... | reverse complement strand
AACCCGATCGCAAGCACACGGTCGCCCGGCCGCAGCACACGGTCCTTGGTCCCCGAGGCCGCCAACTCGACGAATATCCCCGCGTCGCCATCGTGCAAAAACACGCCGCCCGAGATGTCCACCGCCGTCACCACTCCTTCGATAACGACCCGCCGCCCGGCCGCCCGCCGCCGGCCCACCTCGGCGAACGACACGGTTGGCTGGGCGAAGGGCTCGGCCGGGGCCGAATCAAGGATCGTCACATCCTCCAGGCCCCGGCTGCGAAGGTAGGGGCGGATCACCTGGCGGCGGTCGTTGGTTTCGCCCGCCGCCAGGCCAACCACTCGCAGGCGTGCATCCACCAGCAGCGGCGGATTGACGGCCGGAAAACTGTCGAATTGGACCTCCACCTCGCGGTCGCCGCAGAGGAGCAGCAGCGTGGCGGTTGATTCACCGGTGGGGATGATCTCCCGCCCCACTCCCTCGAGCCACACCCAGTCGTAATGCATGGAGCCGGCCTCCATGATCGCCGGCGTGATCGGCTTCGGCTCGGGAGGCGGTCCCTGATCCAAGAGCGTGAGCGACCGCTTGCGGATCCCGCCGATGAACAGGCCGTTGAAGTTCTCCCCGACGACCCGGAGCCGGCGGCCGGCCGGGACGCGGGGATTGTTTGGCGGGTCGGCGATGAAGGTCGCGCCCGTGTCGTCCCGCAGAAAGATCGTGCCGGAAGGATCCTGGTAGGTGACGACCGCTTCAAGATCGACCGGCCGTGGCTGCCCGTCAATCGGCGTGACGTGGGCGGCGATCGCCCGGGCCGTGGTGAGCGGTTCCGCGGCCACCGGCTCGGCGGCGAGGGCCTCGGCAAGCAGCCACGCCAGAAGCGGAAGAGCGATCAAGTGTCCGTGCGCGTGCGACGAGATCACGCGGTCTTGGGAACGGGACTAGGCAATGCGACCCTCCATAATCTACCCCAGCCGTCGCCCGGCCGCCTCAGGGCTTGGCTGGCTTCGTCGTCTCGACAGATACTCTCCACCGCGGCCCCTTCCCTGCCCCTACCATCCGGGAAGAAGCCGGACTCCAGGGGATTACGGTTCATGGCGGGGATCTCAAGATGACAAACTGCATTGCCTAGAACGCCAAGGACGGTCTCACGGGCTGGGGCCTCACCGCCGGCAACCGCATCGAGGCGAAGGGCACAGTGCGAAATTCGCAGAAAACGAAGTCGGGGGTAGATCCGTAGTTAGGCTTGAGCCGAATCATGCACTGCATTCACCCTCGATCCGCAGCCACTCTCATGAAACACCTCGCCCCACTTCTCTTTCTGTCAGCCCTCTCCGCCGCTGAACCCACCGCCACCATTACTGTTACCAGCACACCAGGCTTGGTGCACGCGATGGCGGGCATCTGGCATGAAGGCACGGATTTAAAACAAAAAGAAACGAGCGATATCGCCAAGGTGGAGCGCGGGCAGCGGCAATACGCCCTCTTTGCCGGCCTCAACAAACCGGGCAGCGGCTGTGGCCATGTGTCGGAAAACGGCAGGGCCACTATGCAAAGCTGCCCGGTCAGCAGGACCGCGAAGACCCCAACTTCCCAAAAGACCAATACTACAACCCACCCGAAGGCGAACCGCTGAGTGTAAAAGTGCTTCGTGAGTAAGCTGACGAACGCGTCGAACTGCGAGAGCATCGCTTTACCAAGATCGAAGTTGTCCTGCGCGGCGGCAAAGAGGTCTCGCGTGATCTCGTCGCCCTGAGGCTGAATCCCTGGTGGTATCCACATGATCTCTACACACCGAAGGACGCCCACAGCGGCGGCCCCTTCACTATCGGTCGCGTCATCCACAGCAGCCGCAGTGTCGGCTTCACCGGCTGGATGGGCGGCGTCGCCGTGTTTGACCGGGTGCTGACCGCGGAAGAGTTGGGGAGGCTCTCTGACCTTCGCCAGCCAGCCCGTTAAACAGGCTACGTGCGGTGGATGCAGGATTTCGCGAGACGGCATCGACACGAGCCAGGTGATGGCAAGTGTCCGTTCTCTGGGACGAGGAAGGTATGCGAGCAGTTCGCCATCAATCGGCAGCACTCCCCAGCGGCTAGGGCGGCTGATGAGCATCGGGGGCAGACATCGCATAGGCGGCCCGTGTCACGACGCTAGCCTGCACGACTCATTTGCGAAAAGCGGCGTGGCCGTCGTGCGGGACGGCCGGGGCAACTGAATGCTACGCCACCCGGGACTATCAGCCGGCCGATAACTTTGCCGGCCCCCTGCCCTGCCCCGCGAGCAGCGAACCACCCCGGAGACCGACTTTGGCCCGTCCCTCGAACCCCCGCTGGCTCGTCTACGTCCTGCGCTGCTCTGACGGCTCGCTGTACACGGGCATTACGAACGACCTCCCGAAACGGCTCAAAGCCCACGCTGCCGGAAAGGCGTCGAGATACACCCGCAGTCGGCTCCCCGTGGCTCTGGCCTACAGCGAGCCCCAAAAGTCCAAGTCGGCGGCCCTGAAGCGGGAGGCGGCCATCAAGAGGCTGCGCAGGGCCGAGAAAGACAGGCTCGTGGCGAACGAGTGACCGGGCGGGGATATCAACGTTTGAACACGCGACCGGCTCACAGCCCCTCCGCCCGCCACCGGGCCTCGACCATGTCCGCCATCTCCCGGGCTTGGTCTTCCAGTTCCTCAAGCATCTCGATGTCGTCGGCGTCCATGGCCCGGCGAGCGAGGTAGAGCACGTAGTTGGCCTCGTTCCGCCACGCCTTGAGCCAGTCGGGCCGTGCCGAGACAGGCCGGTAGATCAGGCTTTCGAGCCGCAGGAATTCGTCGCCGGAGAGGGCCATGCGGAGCGAGTCTACCGGGTTGCCGAAAGGCCAATCGCGGCCGGCCGCCCCTCACGCCCCGGCTTCCCGCAGCAGCCCGGCCACGACCTGAGGGATACCCACCGTCGCGGGCTGGGCGACGACCTCGAAGCCAGGCCCTGTGGGCGGCATTGGGCCCGGCCGCCCGGACAACACGACGACGCGTTTCATGGGCTCACGCCTTCTGCGGCTCGACGCACCCAGCCGAATCATTCCTGACGTTGTTTACCTGCGTGCTCACCGGGTAAGCCGTCATCTCATCCGACTGAAACGGCCGCAGAAGCCGAGCCAGCCTACCGGGGTCGTGAATGTCCGGGTCGAGCCAGATATCAAAACTCTCTGGCGGGATCACGACAGGCATGCGCTCGTGTATTGCCCGCATCGGCTCATTGGCCTCAGTGGTCAGGATCGTGCAGGTCTCAAGTGGCTCGCCCTGTTTGTCTCAGCGGTCCCACAAGCCTGCGACACCAAACGGTTACCCAGTCTTAAGCCTGATGTAGTACGGCTGTTTCTTGCCGTCTCGGGCCTGCCATTCGAAGAAGCCGTCGGCTGCGATCCTGCTCGTCCAAGAAAACCTCGATGACCCGCCTTTTCAAATCGGCGGCCGGTAGGGGCCTGACCTCCAGACTCACCGTGCGTTTATTTTCCACACCGTATCATTTACCCAACAACTGCTTGAAAGCTGATCCTCTCGATACCATTCCAGCCATAGCCTCCTTGGTTCCAAAACAGGCCTCCGTCCAACGGCTGTGTTCTCCCGTGCGCATCGATAGCCCGAACCCAGAGTGAATGCTCCCCCCGTTCGAATTGCATTTGCGTTGACCATTCTCGAAATGCAAAGGGGCCAGCCGAGGTTGCCAATTCCGTCGCTACCCATGTCTTACCCATATCGCGAGAAAGCTCGACCGCAGTCAGCGCAGCGGCACCATCGTTCCAGGCCACGCCTTGCACACGAATTATCTTGTTCGCAGTAATCGATGCACCATCAACCGGTGCAAAGATACGGCTATTGATCTTCATATCGTAATTGGGATCGCTATTGTCGAATGTGTACTCAACCGCTTCCCCCGGTGCAATGAGTCGTTTTGGGGTTCGATAGTCCGGCAATTGGAAGTAGTTATTTGTCTCGCGAGCTTCGAATCGCAATCGCGTGAGCCATTTGACTTGAACATTTCCATAGTAGCCTGGGATTACGAATCGCAGTGGTCCACCATGCAAAGCGGGTAATGCCTCTCTGTTGAGTTTGGTGACCAACAAACCGCGGGCGAGTGCGACATCCCATGGAACACTTTTTTCGTAATCACTCTGATCTAGCTTTTCTGGTTGATCGGCTCCTTCGGCTGTCAAATACTTAGCTTCGTTGCGAACATTCAGCCCGATCGCCTTGATCAATTCGCTCATTCGCACACCAGCAAAACGCACGTTGCCGATGCCGCCGTTGGTCCACGGCGTTCCCTTGATCGGAGAAAGCTTGCTGAATTGAGCGCGGTTGTTTCCTGAACACTGCAGTACCATCTCTACCTCGGTCAGCGGCAGTCTGCTCAGCTCTGAAATTGGATAGCGGATGGGTTTGTCCACCAAGCCAACGATCTCAAGATCGCCCTCCATGGGCCGCGGATTCATGTCCGAGAATTGCTTGGCCCCGTGATGATTGCGGACAAACAGATCCGACGATGGAGTCACTCTGCTTGCCGCGAGCAGCGAGCTAGGCGTCTCCAAAACGAGCGGATCAGCTGCCACTAGCTTGAGCAATGGATTTTTGCCGTTGGGAATGCCGGACTGCAGCGGTTCAGAAGCATTTGCGAGGGGAAGCTCGCGAGCCAATTGAGTTGCAACAATCCCGCCCGCGCTGGCTGCAACAAAATGACGTCGATTCATTTTCAATCCCTTGAGAACTGGATTAGTTTTGGTTCATCACTGTTCGATGCGTGATGAGAAGCGATTCGCTACGAGGCTGTGAATGAAAGTCATCGCCTTTTGCTCCTCGGCTGTGCATTTTTTGGATGGATCAGTCTCTGGCGGTGGTAACCGGACGCAACGAGTGACCCACCTCTAGTTTCTGTATCACTGCTCATGAGAGAGCTGGGGCTCAAGAGTCTGCGTGGTGTGTCCTAGGGAGGGGCGCAGCCCCGATCAAAGACACGCCGCGCGTCGCCCCCGGGACCACCCCGGAAGCCGTATCACCAGCCCGGCAGCGTACGCCACCGAAGTCAGCCACTCTAGGCCACCATGGCCACCATGCGACCCCTTTCAGTTGTAGTTTACCCAACACTGGTCGAAAACCGCACGAGCCTCAGGCAGGCTCAGGAACAACTCCCGATCGAGCAGCCTGTTACGCAGCTTCCCGTTGTCGGTCAACGCGCATAACCGGCCAGTGATCGACGCCTGAACCCCGGCCAAGACCGAGGAGCGGGTGGCCAGTTCTGGCGTGCCGAATGACACGCCTGGCCGCTCCCCACCTCAACCTCAACCTCGCGAAGCTTGGGGATGATCTGCTCAGCCAGTTCCTTCTTTCCGCGTGGCATTGATTGCCTCCCTTGGTGTGCTCCACCCCCAGATTCTCTCTCTGGAAGTGGTGCTGTTTAGGGGAGGCAGGTCAATCGCCGGCTTGCCCCATTTGGCGGCGGCGACCAAGGCGGCGATTCTTGCCATCGTGCGGGACGGCCGCCGAAGGCTACCGGCAGGGTTCTGCTCGGTGCCGCCGAACCAGCAAGGTCGGGCCCGTCAGGCCCCGGCCGCTTCGGTGTTGCGGCATCGCTCATCGACTGCTTCGAGGACCGAGAGGCGGACCAAGGGCGAAAGATTGACAAGCCGCACGTTCTGCCGAAACCACTGCTCTCCACGTTCCGCCACGAGCACGGCGATGGCCCCGTCGGCGAACGACTCGCTCACGGTCCTGACGCCCCCAAAATCCAACGTCACAGGAGCATTTCCTGCAACCGTTTGCGAGGTGATATCAAGTCGCAGGGCGGCCGCCCTCTGCCGACTGGAGAGATCGGTTCCAAACGCCTTGGCGATTTCGACAGTGAGCGTCACAGCCCCAACCTCTCCGCCAAGCCTTCCAACGCGGCCCGCCGAGTCGTCGTGGCGAGCGATACCTGCGGGACCGGCAGTTCAACCTCGATTGCCACTCCCTGCCAACGTGGCCCCATTCAATCATACGACAAACCGTCAGCCCCGACCAAATATCGGCACTGTCCCGCCCCAGAGGCCACCCAGAAACTGCCACCGGCAGCCCGGACGATCTCCCGAAGATGCCAGAGACCGAGCCCCTGATGGTGATTTTCACGGGCGACGGTCCGGACTGTTTCTGGGTACGGGCTAAACAGGCTGTCGTCGGGTAGACGCTGCGCCCAATCGTCGACTTCGCTCACCGCCGTCGTGTTACCGCGCTGAAGGCACCAGTCAATCGCCCGCTCGTCTGTGGTCACCGACGGCGCAACCTTCTTCACATTCCGAAGCATGCCAATTCCGCAGTCCACGATGGCGAACTGGATCACGTCGCCGCCCGCACGCCTGTACCTCTGGGCGATCGAAAAGCCGACTCCACGGGCATGTGACGCCACATTGTCGTGTAACTCGCCAACGACCTTGCTCAAGAGCCTGATGAACTCCTCGCCGTTCTTCCCCAACTGTTCGTGGAACAGATCATTGATAACGGCGTTGCAGGCATCGACTTCGTACGGGCTCGCAAGCCGCGCCAGGCGTGTGTATGTCATCCCTTGAAGGCTGGTCAACGAAGGCATCTCATACCGCCCTTCGATGATTGCCTGAAGCCCGCACGTAAGGGAGTACGCCTGTTGCTCCGGGCTGAGCGAGACGCGTTCACGCACGCGGTCTCGCGCACTCGCATCACTGGCGACGGCTGCGGCCAGCATTGCAACGATGATCGGCGACAGCCACTCCACTTGCATGGGGAGGGAGTCGTCACTGACCGCTTGAATCAGTTGCAGTGCACGTCTGTTGTCCACGAACGGCTTGCCTCGTCCAAGATGACGAACAATCGGATCGTAGCAGAGCGAGGCTTTCCACCACCCTGGTCCTTGCGGCGATTCGCCGTGAGTTTCATCCGCACACGCGACTCAAGCGCGAGCACCCGGTAGGCACCGAACGACACCACCTCCGTGGGGTCGGGCGCGGCGAGCGAATCCTCCAGCCGCACCTTCTCGCCCGACAAGACGACGCCAACCGCGGCCGCAGCGCCCAACCCCCGTGCCCGGCACGACTTGGCACCGGTTGGCACGGGGCGGCACAGGGGAAAAGAAAGAGGCTCCGGTCGGAGTCGAACCGACGATGGCGGATTTGCAATCCGCTGCCTTAGCCACTTGGCTACGGAGCCGAATATTTGCTGACGGACAACACCCGTCCCTGTCACGCTACGGCAGCCTGGGCGACTTGGTCAAGGTCTGCCGTTCGTCGTGACCTGGATGATCGTGCCGGCCACGCGGGTCGGCCGGGTCCTGCCATAGGGATCGGCCGAGGCAGGGCCCGGTCTTCAGTCGTTCCGTTTCTCGGGCCCCGGATGGCCCCCATGGCCGCAAAAAACAGCCAGCGATATAGTCTCGGCTCGGGTTCAATGCAGGCTGCTTGGAGCTGGGCCGCCGGCCCTGGCCAGCCGGCCGCCGCACCCCCCCGGCAGGAGTTGAGCATGGCACGCGACGGGAACTGCGACATCGGCCTCATCGGACTGGCCGTGATGGGGGAGAACCTGGCCCTCAACATCGCCAGCCGCGGCTACCGGATCGCCGTCTACAACCGGACCACGAGCGTGACCGACGCCTTCGTAGCCGGCCGCGGCAACCAGCCGAATGTCGTCGGCTGCCACTCCCTCGCCGACCTGGTCGCCGCCCTCAAGCCTCCGCGCAAGGTCATGATGATGGTCAAGGCCGGGCCCGCGGTTGACCAACTGATCGAGACCCTCACTCCCCTGCTCTCCCCCGGCGACGTTCTCATCGATGGGGGCAACACGCTCTATTCCGACACCGAGCGGCGAACCCGCGAGGTCGAGGCCAAGGGGATGCTGTTTGTGGGCACCGGTGTCTCAGGGGGCGAAGAGGGCGCGCTCAAGGGGCCGAGCCTCATGCCCGGCGGCTCACCTCCCGCCTGGCCGCTCGTGCGGCCGATCTTCCAGGCGATCGCCGCCAAGGTGGGGCCCAAGGGAGACATTCCCTGCTGTGACTGGGTGGGGCCGCGGGGCGCGGGCCATTACGTGAAGATGGTGCACAACGGCATCGAATATGGCGACATGCAGCTCATCTGCGAAGCCTACTGGCTGCTCAAGCAGGGCGCCGGGCTCGCAAACGACGCCTTGGCCAAGGTGTTCGACGAGTGGAACCGCGGCGAGCTCGACAGCTACCTGATCGAGATCACCCGCGACATCTTCACCGTCAAAGATCCCGAGACCGGCGACTTCCTGGTCGACAGGATCCTCGACACCGCCGGCGCTAAGGGCACCGGCAAGTGGATGAGCCAGCATGCTCTCGATCTGGGCGTGCCGAGCACCCTTGTCACTGCGGCCGTCTACGCCCGCTGCCTCTCCGCACTCAAAGACGCCCGCGTTCGGGCGAGCGAGCTGCTCGAGGGGCCTGACCTCGCGGCCCATGACCGGCCCGCCGAGTTCGTCGAGCAGGTCCGCCAGGCACTCTACGCGTCGAAGATCGCGAGCTACGCCCAGGGCTACGTCCAGCTTGCCGCCGCGGCGAAGGAGCATGACTGGTCGCTCGACTACGGCGGGATCGCGATGATGTGGCGGGGCGGTTGCATCATCCGGGCACAGTTTCTGGACCGGATCGCCGAGGCCTACCGCGCTCAGCCCGACCTTGAAAACCTGATGCTCGCCCCCTACTTCACCTCGGCCCTCACCCAGGCCCAGAAGGCCTGGCGGCATGTCATCGCCTCGGCCGCCACGATCGGCCTGCCCGTGCCGGCCTTCATGACGGCCCTGGCCTATTACGACGGCTACCGCCACGCCCGGCTGCCGGCCAACCTCCTCCAGGCCCAGCGGGACTATTTCGGGGCCCACACCTACCAGCGGATCGACAAGCCCGGCACGTTCCACACCGAATGGCTCGACCTCCGCACCCCCGTGGGACCATGACAATGGCCAATGCCTACCTCGAAAAGCTGTTTGGACTCGCCGGCCGCACGGCGGTTGTTGTGGGGGGCACTGGCGTGCTCGGCGGAGCGCTGGCCGAGGGGCTTGCCCGGGCCGGGGCCTTTGTCGTGATCGCCGGCCGCGGAGCCGACCGCGGCGCCGCCCGCCTCGACGCCATCAAGGCGGCCGGAGGTGATGGCACGTTTGTGAGTGTCGATGCGATCAACCGCGAGAGCATGCAGGCCCTCCTCGAAGCCACGCTCCACGCCACCGGCCGGGTCGACATCCTCGTCAACTCTGCCGGCGTCAACTCATCGGTTCCGTATTTCGACATTCCCGACGACGACTTCGAGAAGGTGCTCGACACGAATCTCAAGAGCACCCACCTGGGCTGTCAGATCTTCGGGGCCCACATGGTGGAGCACGGCGGCGGGGCGATCCTCAACATCGGCAGCGTCTCGGCCGACAAGCCGCTCTCGAAGGTATTCATCTACTCCGCGTCGAAGGCGGCGGTGGTCAATTACACGAAGAACGTGGCCCGCGAACTCGCTCCCCGCGGCGTCCGGGTGAACGTTCTCTGCCCCGGCTTCTTCCCCGCCGAGCAGAATCGCAAGATCCTCTCGCCCGAGCGAACCGCCTCGATCATGGCCCAGACCCCGATGAACCGCTTCGGTGAGCCGGAGGAACTGGTGGGGGCGTTGTTGCTGCTCTGCGGCCCGGCGGCCGGCAGCTTCATCACCGGCGCGGAGGTCTACGTCGACGGCGGCTTCACCGGGATGCGACTCTGAATGGAGAGCGGCAGGGCCATCCATGAGTGATCCGGTACCAGCATTGGCGAGGTTCTTCACGCACTTGTCGGTCGCCCTCACACCCTTCCTGAGCCACCCATGCCCACCACGATCGTGATCTTTGGCGCCTCGGGCGACCTGACAAGCCGCAAGCTTGTGCCGGCGCTCTACAACCTCATGCGGGCCGGCACCCTCCCCGCCGAGACGCGGATCGTCGGCTTTTCGCGGACGCCCCACTCCGATGCCGAGTGGCGGGCGGGCCTGCGGGAGTCAACCGCCCGGCATGCCGGCGGCGGGCCGCTCGACGAGGCGGTCTGGAACCGATTCGCAGAGAATTGTTTTTACCAGCCGGGCGACATCGCACAGGCGGAGGATTTCGCCGGGCTCGCTGATCGGCTGGCAGCGATCGAGGGGGCCGAGCCCACGACGCGGGTCTATTACCTCGCCACTGCCCCGCAGTTTTACGAGCCGGTGGTCGCGGCCCTCGGTGGCCATGGCATGGCCGACGAGTCGTCTGGCCCGCGGCGGATCGTGGTCGAGAAGCCCTTCGGCAGCGACCTGGTGACGGCCCGGAACCTCAACACCCGACTCCACGCCGTGTTCAATGAGCAGCAGGTGTTCCGCATCGACCATTACCTCGGCAAGGAGTCGGTGCAGAACATCCTCGCCCTGCGGTTCGCCAACACGATCTTCGAGCCGATCTGGAACCGCCGCTACATCGACCACGTGCAGATCACCGTGGCCGAGGAGGTGGAGGTGGGCCGCCGCGGGGCCTACTACGACTCGGCTGGCGTGCTCCGCGACATGTTCCAAAACCACCTCCTCCAGCTGCTCATGGTGACGGCCATGGAGGCGCCGGTGCGATTCAACGCCACGGCCGTTCGCGACGAGAAGGTGAAGGTGCTCGAGGCGATCCGTCCGCTCACGTCAGACGAGGTTCCGGCCGCGGGTGTCCGCGGCCAATACCGGGGCTACCTCGCCGAGCCGGGCGTGCCGGCGACCAGCCAGACCGCCACCTTCGGCGGCGTGCGGCTCGAGATCGACAACTGGCGCTGGCAGGGCGTTCCCTTCTATCTCCGCAGCGGCAAGGCGATGAGCTGCCGCACGACCCAGATCGTGATCGAGTTTCGTCAGCCGCCGCTCGAGCTCTTCGCCGGCGGCCGCCGCTCCTTCCAGCGGGAGGCCAACCAGCTCGTGATCCAGATTCAGCCGGCCGAGGGCATCCAGCTCCACTTCCACACGAAGGTTCCCGGCGGCGGGATGCGGCTCCGCTACACCGACCTCGAATTCAGCTACTCTCGCGAGTTCGCCGGCCGCCTCCCGGAAGCCTACGAGCCGCTCCTGCTCGACGTGATGCAGGGCGACGCCAGCCTCTTTGCCCGGGCCGACGAGGTGGAGAAGTCGTGGGAGATCATCGATCCGTTCGTCCGGGTCTGGCACTCGGGCGGAATGCCCCCGATCTCCGACTACGAGCCGGGTGACTGGGGCCCGATGGCGAGCGTCGAGTGGATGGCCGCCCAGGGTCGAACCTGGTTCGACCAGTGCCCGGTGCTCACCTAGATGAGCGTCCGGCTACGATGAGGGCAGGTATGCCAAGCGCCCCGACCGATCGCCGCCCTCTCGCCATCGGCGGCGTGTCGCTCGCCTCGCCGCTCGTGCAGGCTGCACTCTCGGGCTACAGCGACCGGGCGATGCGGGTGCTCGCCCGCCGGCACGGCGCCGCCTACGCAGTCGGCGAGGTGCTGCTTGACCAGTTTGTCGCCACGGCGAAGCAGGGCCGTAAGACACCCGCCCGGCTGGCCCTCGCCGCCGAGGAACATCCCGTGGGGGCGCAGCTCATGGGGTCCGACCCGGACGACTTCGCCCCGGCCGCCCGCCGGCTCGTGGCCGAGGGCTACGATGTGATCGACATCAATTTCGGCTGCCCGGTCAAGAAGGTGCTGGGCCGGTGCCGCGGTGGATTTCTTCTGTCGCAACCCGCCACGGCGCTCGAAATCGTGGGCCGCGTCCGCGATGCTGTGCCGCTGCACGTGCCGGTCACGCTCAAGATGCGGCGTGGCCTCGACGACTCCGATGAGAGCCGCGCCAACTTCTGGACGATCTTCGACGGGGCCTTCGCCCGCGGGGCGGCTGCGATCACTGTCCACGGCCGCTCGGTCGTGCAGCGATATGTGGGCCCGAGCAACTGGGACTTCCTGGCGGAGGTGAAGCGGCACGCCGGGGAGCGGACGGTGATCGGTTCGGGAGACCTCTTCTCCGCGGCAGCCTGCGTGCGAATGCTCACGCAGACGGGAGTCGACGGCGTGAGCGTGGCCCGGGGCGCGATCGGCAATCCCTGGATCTTCTCCCAGGCCCGGGCGCTGCTCGAGGGCCACCCACTCCCGCCACCACCGACAGTCTACGAGCAGCGGGAGGTGCTGCGGGAGCACTGGACGCTCGCCGAGGAACTCCACGGAGAGTTCGCGGCGAGCCGCTCGATGCGGAAGTTTGCGATCAAGTATGCCCGCTGCCACCCGGATCACCTCGCCGTCCGCGACGCCTTCGTGGCCGTCACATCAGCTGCCGACTGGCAGCACGTGCTCGATCGCTTCTATTCAGCGGATGGCCCCGGCCGCGATCCCGCCTGCGACATCGACGAGACGGCCGACTGCGGAACGTAGCGGGAGCATTCCTGGTCGGCCCGGGCCACCCCGAGCTCTTACGACACCTTCCACCGGCCCGCGGGCTGGCAGACTAGACGTCTGACCCATCAGGCACCGCCAGGGCGGCCTCGAGTTCCACCCGCACGCTTGCATCCCGCTCGCTTCCGAGCCGCGCTCGAACCGCCTGGCGAGCCTCGGCTGGCATCACGCCGGCGATGATCCAGCGGCCGAGCGCCCAGGCAGCCGCCCCACGGATGATGGCGTCGTCGTCGGCCGCTGCGACTGCCAGTGCCTCGAACGCGGGTGGGTGTGGTCGGTTACCGAGCACAATCGCCGCCGACCGCAGCAGCCCCCGCCGCTTCGCCCGCAGGATCGGTGAACCGCGAAACCGCATCCGGAAGGTCGCGTTGTCGAGCGCGAGCAGGTCTGCCAGCGACAGCGACGCCTCACTGCCTCGTGGCTCAAAGGCCGGCTCGGTCGAGCCCGGGGCGTGGCGATTCCAGGGGCAGACCTCCTGGCAGACGTCGCAGCCGAAGATCCAGTCACCGAGATCGGCACGCCGTGATTCCGCTACCGGTCCGTGATCCTCGATGGTGATCGCCGCGATGCACTTCGTCGCGTCGAGCACCCGCGGCGCTGGAAACGCACCGGTCGGGCAGGCGTCGAGGCAGGCGGTGCAGGTGCCGCAGTGATCCGTGTCGAGCGGCTCCTCGGCCGGCAGCTCGAGGTCGGTGACGAGGGCCGCGAGGAGGAAGTAACTGCCGCTGCGGGGATCGATGAGCATCGTGTTCTTGCCGAACCAGCCGAGCCCAGCCAGCCAGGCGAAGTCTCGCTCGGCCAAGGGCGCGGAATCGACCACGCCGCGGGCCCGCGTGCCGGGCACACGAACCTCGAGCCAGCCAGCCAGGGCGTTAAGCCGCTCGCGGAGCAGGTCGTGATAGTCGTCGCCGCGGGCGTAGCGGGCCACGCGGCCGGCGCCTGGCGGCACAGACTCGGCGGCGGGGGAGTCTCCCACGGCGTAATCGGTGGCCAGCATCACGACGCTCGAAGCTCCGGGCAGGATCGCGTCGAGATTCCGCCGCAGCGGCTCGTGCCGCTCAAGCCAGCCCTGCATGCTCCCGGCCAGACCGGCAGCGAGCCAGCCCCGGAACGCCCCGTGGTTCGGGGGCGGCACCGCGGCCGCCACCCCGACGCGGCTAAATCCCAGGCGAAGGGCCTCCCCCCGCAGCTCGCCGACAAGCTCAAGCCCCGCCGGAGCCGGGCGTGGCGGCGGGTTTTCGGGTGGGTGGCTCATGCTGATGCCGGCCGTCTGGGCGGCTTGGGAGCGCTGGGGCGAATCTTGATGTGGCTCATGCACATGTGGCTCATCCACGAGGAGTGGCTCGATCGCAAGTGGTCTGGACTCGGCCGGTTGAGTCGCTATTGTCCCAGCCCGATTCCCCGGACACAAAAAGTCTTGCCTCACCGCCTTTCCCGCGGAGCACTTACCGTGCCAGCCACCCGCCGCCGTTTCGAGCAATTCGGCCCGGCATTCGCCATCATCGTGATCATCGCGATCGCCGGCTGCCAGACACCGCAGACCACCGCCGTCGCGCCTCCGGCCACGGGGATGATCGGGCAGCCAGCCGCGTTCGGTGGCTGGGGGACGC
>Ga0210003_1002990_pt1 | contig 14006 bp, 8 predicted proteins | sample LantaG_FD_182804 | JGI IMG/M metagenome (GOLD analysis project Ga0210003, IMG submission 182804) | Deep subsurface microbial communities from Baltic Sea to uncover new lineages of life (NeLLi) - Landsort_02402 metaG (SPAdes) (version 2) | ecosystem: Environmental > Aquatic > Marine > Oceanic >... | reverse complement strand
CTCTCTCTCCCTCTCTCCCTCTCCCTCTCTCTCTCTCTCTCTCTCCCTCTCTCCCTCTCTCTCTGTGTCTATGTGTCTGTCTTCGCCTCGATCAAAAACAAAGAACCCGAACAAGCTCATCTTCTCCCTCTCGCCCGCCGCGCGCGGCCCGCTGTTCCGCCGCGAGATCACCGGGGACAGCGCCGAGGGCCGCGGGATGAATCCCTTCGACATCCAGCTCCTGAGCGACTGGGACGGCAGGGACGACCGGGGGCGCTTCGGGAGGTTTCCGCTAGTGTCGTGCGACGTGCAGCTCGGCGAAGGAGAGGAAGGGTGAAGGAGGGGGAGAGAGCAGGAGAAAACGAGAGAGGAAGAAACGCAGGAAACAGAAGCCGCAGGAAAAAAACGCACAGAACGCAAAAAATGACATAAAAAAAACGAACGGAGAAATGAATGGACTGAGCTAGCTGCGCACTCTCTTCTCCGCGAGGAAAGGGGAGATAAATACAGTGATTCATTGCGCCAAAGAGATGAATGGAGAGAGAGAGAAACCAACTGAGCTGTAAAACTTGACCTTAGAAAGACAAAAAAACAACTTTTTACTTTTTCATTTTTTTTACAGCGGCGCGAGCACCATCCCCGCCGCGACCGCCGTGGCGGGCGCCGAGGCCTCGCCGAAGAGCTCGTGCAGGGCCCTGGCGATCTGCTCGTCGGCGGCGCTCTCTCGCCACGCTTCAGAGAGCACGGTCGAAGCGGCCTGCCTGCGCTCGCGGCGGAGGGCCGCGGCGGCGGCCGCCGCCTCGGCGTCGCTGTCGTCCTCGCTCGTTCCTCCCTCCTCGTCTCCTTCCTCCTCCGAGTCCTCTTCTCCTTCCTCCTCGTCGCCCTCCTCCTCCTCCTCCTCCGATTCCTCTTCGGGAGTCGCGCCGCGGCTCCTGCGACCGCCGCTCTTGGCGGGAGAGGAGCCGCGGGTCGTTCGGGCAGACTTGCGGGTCTGGAGCGCTTTGGCGGCGGCGCCGCCGCCGCGGGCGCGCTTTTGGCCGCCGCCGGCCTTTGTTGCGGCGGTGGCGGCGGCAGCGGGCTTCCCGCCCTTCGTCGCGGCCGCTTTCCTCCCCTTCCCGCCGGAGGAAGCGGGCGTCGTCGCCGCGGCATTGGCGCCCGCGGAGGCCCGCGGCGTCGTCGCGGCCTTGCATCCTCCCTTCTGCTTCGTCGAAGCCGCTGCCGCCGCTGCCGCCGCTGCCGCCACTGCCGCCGCCGCTCCGGAGTCGACGCCCTCGACCCTCGCCCCGACGAGCACGGCGAGGGCGCGCGGGGCAGCGGCGGCGGCAGCGGCGGGAACGCCCCTCCCCCCGTAGAGCGCGCCCCTCGCCACGCGAAAGATCGCTCCGCGCACCCTCTCGACGTCGGCCACGGAAGGGACGGCCGCGGCGGCGGCGGCGGGGGCCCCGCGGGAGGCCGGCCTCTCCGGGTCGTCGAGGGCGACGGGAGCGGCGGCGGCGGCCCGCGCGCGCGCGCCGCCCGCCGCCCTCTCCGCGGCGGCCTCGAAGACGGCCGCGTAGGCCCCCAGGGCGGGGAGCAGCACCCCGCGGACCCCTCGCGTCCCCAGCGCCGCGAGGCCGGCAACGGCGCCGTAGTGGCTCGCCAGCGGCATCCCGCCGTCGCCGAGCGTGGCCAGCAGCGCCTTCGCGACGCGGGCGGGGACGTTCTCGGCGGCGCGGCCGTAGACGGCGACGACGCGCGAGAGGGCGTCCGCCGCGGCGTCTCGCGCGGCCCAGTGGTCGTCCGGGGCCACGAAGCCGGAGTCTGTCGCCGCGGCGTCGGCAAAGGAGGAGAGGAGGGAGGAGGGGTCCGCGGCAGCGGCAGCAGCAGCAGCCGGAGAAGAAGCGCCGGCGGCGGCGACGGCGGCGGCGAGGGCGGCGGCGAGGGCGCCCGCCTGCGACGCTGCGCGAGTCAGCCGCTGCTTCTGTCCCCTCGTCCTCGCCCCCCCGCCGCCGCCAGGTCCCCCCGTCGCCGCCCCGCCGCGCCTCCTGCCCAGCTTACGCGCCACCAGGCACGTCACCAAGGGGGGCAGGAGCCTGTGCAGGTACGGCCCGAGCCTGATCCCGGGATTGCACGCGACCGCGCCCGCGGCGCGGCACAGGCGGCAGAGCGCGGCGGCGTCGTCGAGGGACGAGCGGACGCCGTCGGCGAAGAGCTTGACGAGGTAGGGCGCAAGCGGGTGGAGCCCGGGGTCCGCGCCGAGGGAGGCGAGGACCGCGGAGAGCACGGCCGCGGAGGCGCGGGCGCGGGCGCGCGAGGAGGCGGCGGCGGAGAAGTCGTTGGCGCTCGCGGCGGCCTCGACCTGCCCCGCGGCACCGCGGCCGCCGACGCCGGCCGGGCCCCCCGCGGCGGCGGCGGCGGCGGCCGCGGCGACCGCCGGCGGGCCCGGCGTGGCGAACGCCGTCGCCGGGAGCGGCAGCGCGCCGGCGGACCCCGGGAGCAGCGCGGAGGCTACCCGCTCGAGGTACGCGGCGAGCTCCTCCGAGAGCGCGTGCCGCAAGGGCGCCCTGACGAAGATGCCCCCGGCGCCGCCGTCCCCGCGCGCCGGCGGCGGGGCGAGGGGGAGGTCTCCCGCGGCGGTCGCCGCGTCCGCGAGGGCGGCTGCGTCGGCCGCGGCCGCGGTCGCGGCCGTCGCGCCGCCCTCGCCGCCCTCGCCGCCCTCGCCTCCCCCGCCGGCGCCGCCGTCGGCCGCCCGCGTGGCGCCCCTGCCCGCGTCCGCAGCGCCCTTGCCGCCCGCGGCGGCCGCTGCCGCTGCCGCCTTCCCCTTGGCCGCCGCGGCCTCATCCCTCGTGCTCTTGTCCCGGAGCTGCTCCCTGTCGCGCGCGGCGGAGGGTCCGACCAGCTGCTCGTCGTCAAAGGCGTCCTCCTCCTCTTCCGCTCCGGCGTCGTCGGCGCCGGCGGCCGAGGGCGCCGGCACGCCCCTCGCGGCGCGGCCGCGGGGCCGCGGTAGCGGCGCGTTCTCCGGCGTCGCAGGCTGGACCCCGTTGACCGCGAGCCAGTGCGCGACGATCGAGACCTCCAGGGGAGGGGCGGGCAGGGGCTTGTCGATGATCTGAGTGTTGGTGTGGTGGGAGGGGGGAGAGTTTTTTTTTGGTCAGCCAAGGATTTTGGTCGCCGCCGCCGCTGCCGTCCGAACGATCGCCGTCGATCGAAAAGGGAAAAAACAGTCTTCACCTCGTCAAAGCCGACCTCAGGATCGTCCACATAAAACAGGTCAGCGTGCCCAGAGGCCCTGGCGAACCGCGCCGTATCGCGAGCAGCAGCCCACCCCAGCAGCGGCTGCTCGCCCCTCGCGGCGAGCGCGGCGTCGATGTCTTGCCGGGTGAGCGTCGCCCGCTTGCACGCCCGCGCCGCCTTGAGCGCGTCTTGGACGACCTCCCGGAGGCGCACGTCCGCGTGCGGGGCGAGCGAGGCCGCGGCGTCGGCAGAGAGCGGGGGCGCGCCGAGGGCGTCGGCGATGGCCGCCACGGTGGAGGCACGCACGAATCCTCCGCTCATGTTGTTTGAAGAGGGCGAAGAACTCTGGGAAAGCGATGACGACAACGTCGCGAGCAAAACGTTTTTTTTTCTTCTTCTCTCTTCGAAACACACGTTTCAAAGAGTTCGGTCTCTCTCTCCGTCTGCAGATACTGCCTTTTCGCATCGCAGGAGTACCCTGTGCCATGCGTGCGGTCGCGTTCTCCACGATGCAGGGACCCCTCTCGAGGACGCATTCGACGGTCCCTCTCGCCGGGAGGGCGCCCTCGTCGCTCTCTCCGCTTCGTCGTCGCCACACCATTCGTCGACACGTCGATCATCATCAGCGCCGCTTGCTCACCCCTCCGTCGCACGCCTCCACGCCTTTTTCTAAGGAGCAGCAGCAGAAGCAGCAGCATCAGCATCAGCAGCAGCATGGAGAGGAAGGGAGCACGGAGGCCGAAGAAGCCGCAGAGGCCGTGGCCAAGGCGGTAAGAAAAGGCGTTGTTTCCGTCATTTTTTTGATCGCTTGGCTAGGTGCGTCGTCGCTCGAAAAAGATTCAAAACCTCTCGCAACCTCTTTTTTTTTCCGGGAAAAAAAAAAAAACAGTCCCACGGCGCCCCCTTCGACTGGCTCGCGCACTGGTACCCCGTCGCGCTCGAGTCCGCGACGCCCAAGGACAGGCCCACGGCGGTCAAGCTGCTCGGAAGGGACCTCGTCCTCTGGCACGACGGCGGCGCCTGGCGCTGCTTCGAGGACAGGTGCCCACACCGCGCCGTGCCGCTGAGCGAGGGGCGCGTGGAGACGGCGGCCGCGGCCGCCGCCGCAGCCGGCGGGCCCGGGGAGAGGAGGATGGCGGCGAAGAATCTGCCCAAGGAGCTGCAGTGCGCGTGAGTTGCTGTGGTTTTGGTTTTGGTTTCGGCCTTTTGCCGTTTCTCTCTTTCCTCCCCGACCTCTCCCTCTTTTCCTTCCGTCACTTATCCTGCTCCGATCGAAGGGAAAAATAACGCGCAAAAAAAAAACAGCTACCACGGCTTCCAGTTCGCCTTCGACGGCGCCTGCACCGCCGTGCCCCAGGCGATCTCGCACCAGGCGGAACAGAGAGCCAAGGCCTCCCCGCGGGCCTGCGCGGCGGTCCACCCGCTCCGACACGGCGGCGACGGCCTCCTGTGGGCCTGGCCCGTCGCGGGGGACTTTGCGCGCGCCGGCGCGACGCCGACGGGGCAGCACTCCCTGCTGGACAGGGCCTTTGCTGCCGCTGCTTCTGCCGGCAGCGGAGGCAGGGGCAGCGGGAGAAGCAAGGAGGTCGTGTTCCTGTCCCCCTGGTTCGTGAGGGACGTCCCCTTCGACGTCGACGTCTTGGCAGAGAACGTCGTCGACCCGTCGCACGTCTTCTTCTCCCACCACGGGAGCCTCGGCTCGAGGTACGCGCCTCCGCTGCAGCAGATGATCCCTCCGCCTCCCCTGCCCCGCGGGATGAAGCCCGACCCCGCGGCCGACCCCGTCGCCGAGGCCGAGGCGGCCGGCGGCTTCGCCGTCCAGCAGCTCCTGCACTCCCGGGACCGGCCCGCCGGCGGCCCCGAGCAGCCCCCCGCCGAGGCCGCCGTCCCCGCCTCCAAGCGGGACCGCTTCGACAAAAAGCACGGCACTATCCTCTGGAAGCCGCCCACACAGGCGCGCTACGACTTCTCGCACGGCGCGCACATGATTGTGCACGGGACGCCGATGGCGCCCGGGAGGACGCGGCTCTTTTTCGCGGTCTATCGCAGCGGCGCCGCGACGCCCGCTCTGATGCGGTTCGTGCTCAACATCCTCTCCTCGCCGCCGCTCCGTTTCTTGGCCCACCACGGCAACAACAACGTGCTCGACGGCGACAACGTCTTCCTTGCGGCGCAGGGCGCGACGCTCCGCGCCCTCGAGAGGCGCGGGAAAAACTTCAAGGACGTCTACTTCATGCCGACGTCGATGGACGCGGCGGTCGCGCGCGTCAGGGGCTGGTTCGCTCGCCACGGGTTCGGGGCCGAGGTCAGGGGCGGGGGGATCCCATGGGCGCCCGGGAGCGACAGCGGGGCGCCGCCGCCGCCGCCGACGAGGTACGAGGCGCTGGAGCGATTTGAGAGCCACACGAGGCGCTGCCCGGACTGCATGCGGGCTTTCAGGGCCTTCTCCCTCCTGCGCAACGGGGCAGCCGCGCTCTGCGGCGCCTCCCTGGCGTGGGCGATCGGGTCCGCTGCTGCTGCTGCTGCTGCTGCTGCTGCTGCAACAGCAGCGGCTCCCTCTGCTTCTTCTTCGCTCAGGTCGAGAGCGCTTTCCGTCGCCCCCGCTGCCGCGCCCGCGCTCGCCGTCGCCGCCGCCGCGGCCGTCGCCTTCGTGCTGCTGCGAAGGGCCGTTCAGATGTTCGTCTTCGTCGACTACGTGCACGCGGACCACGATTGATAGAAAGGGAGGGGATCAGAGAGCAGTAATCGTTGTTTTCGTTGGGAAAAAAGGGAAATCATTTGCAAAAAGCCTCTACCAAGGTTTTTTCAACCAAGGTTTTGTTTCAAGTTCCTCTCTCTCTTTATGTCTCTCTCTCCCTTCGTTCTCTCTCTCTTTCTCCCTCTCCCCCCCTCCCCAGGCCAAGGCGAAGCAGAAAACAAACGCACAAGGGGGAAAGAGAGACAGCGTCCTCCCTGCCTCCCTCCCTCTCTTCAAAACGCCACGCGGACGGCCAGGCACGAGACGTCGACGACCGTCACGTCGCCCCTGCCCTCGCCGCCGCCGCCCGCCCCGCCGTCGAGCCTGACGATGCCGTCGTTGGCGTGCAGCCCGATCAGCGTCGCCGCCGCGCCGGCGTGGGGCCCCCGGAGGATGGTGACCGTGTCCCCCTTGACGGGGCGCGCGAGGGCGACGTCCTCGGCCGCGACCCAGCGGGCGGACGAGGCCGCGGAGGCGCCGGGGGTCAGCGAGACTCGCCCGGCGCCGGGGTCGGCGCCGCCGTCGGCCGGGGAGCGCGCGGCGTCGACGACGGCGAGCGAGGCCCCCCCGGCGCCACCGGCCTGCGTGACGACGCCGAGCCCCCCCCCGGGGAGCACGACGACGCCCCCGACCCAAGAGTCGTAGTTGATTGCGGCTGAGGAAGGAGGAGGGGCGGAAGGAGCAGCAGCAGCAGCAGCAGCAGCGGCAGCAGAAGCAGCAGCAGCTGTCGCTCCCCCTTGGCCCCAGGCGCCGCCGACCGGCGTCGCCGCCGCCGACGCGGCCGCTGCCGCAGCGGCAGGATCCGCGCCTCCCGCGCCGTAGGGCGTCGCGCCCCAGCCCCCGCCCAAGGGCGTCGGCGTCGGGCCATGCGGAGGAGGAAAGACGGGGGTGGGCTCCTGTGCCGCAGCGGCGGGCCCTCCCCACGCGGGGGAGCGAGAGCCGGCGGCGGCGGCGTTGCCCCAGGCGCCGCCCGGGGTCGCGCCGCCGCCGCCGTAGCTCGAAGAGTGCATCGGCGTCGCGCCCCCCATCATGCCCATCGCGCCCCCGCCGCCCGCGGACCACAGCGGCGTGGCCCCTCCCGCGGAGGGGTGGTGCAGGGGCGTGCGTCCCGGCTCGAGCCCGGCGGGGAAGCCGCCCGCGGCAGACGCGTGGCCCGAAGAAGAGGGCATCGAGGGCGCCGCCGCAGTCAGCGTGCCGACGTCCTCCGACCTCAGCGCCGTCAGCGCGACCGTCACGGTTCTCGTCGTCGCCTCCATCTCGAGCCGCGCGTGCGTCTCGGTCACGCTGAGCACGCGGCCGACGTAGCCGCGGAGGTGGCCCTTGGCGACGGTGATCCGCCGGCCGACCAGCGAGGAGTGGCCGCCGCCGCGGCCGCCCGCTGCGCCGCCACCGAAGCCGCCGGCGGAGTTTGCGAAGCCGCCGGCGCCCCCCATCGTCGGGGCCGCCGCGGAGCGAGGCGCGAAGCCGGGGCCAGTAGCGGCAGACGAGGCCCCTCCTCCGAAGTGGTGGGGAGCGGGGGAGGCCAAGACGCCGCCGCCAAAGGCTCCTCCTCCTCCGCCGCCGCCGCCAAACCGGTGCGGCGCCGGCGACTTGAGCGGCAGCGGCATCCCGCCCCGGCCATACGGTGCCGGAGCTGCTGCCCCGGCCCCATGACCACCGCCGCCGCCGCCGCCACCGCCTCCGATCCCGGCCCCGCTCTTCAGCACCACCTGCCTCCCGCGCACGCACAAGAACCCGCCGTTCTCGGCCACCTCGCGGCAGTGCACGAAGAGGTGCTGACGGTGCACCAGCTTGACCGTCGCCGACTTGCCCGAGTAGCGCGCGGCGGCCGAGGCGGCGCGGTCGCCGTCAAAGTCGAGGGCGACGAGGTCTCCCGCCGAGACCGCCGCGCCCCTCCGGTCGCTCGTTGACGCCCCCTGTCGCGCGTTGAGCTTGCGCTTGAGGTCCGCGGACCTGCAAGACCGCACGTCGGGCTCGCCCGCGGCGCTGCCGGGGGCGCTGGTCAGGACCCGCACCGCGCTCGCGTCGAGGCCGACGATGACGCCGACGGTCGCGCCGTCGAGCGCCACAAAGTCGTGCAGCTCCCACTCGCCGCAGGCGTCGAGGCCCGAGGCGACCTCGGCGGACTCGGCGACGTCGGCGGAGAACACCCTCACCTCCTCGCGGCCGGCGTCCGAGAGCATCGCGAGAACGGGGCCGTCAACGCGGACGACGAGGCCCGTCGTCCCCGCGGCCGCGCCGCGGAGCACCTTGACATGGTCGCCCGCCTCGAACCTCTTGCGCAGCGCCGAGGCCTCGACGGGCTGGGGCTCGATGTCCTCGAACTCGCCCGTGGGCTTGACGAGGACGCGAAGGCCGTCGGGGGCCGTGCCGAGCACGCGGCCGAAGAGGCCCTGGAGGTCGCCCTCGGTGACCTCGACCTTGTCTCCCTTCACAAAGTTGCTGGCCGCGGCGGCGGCGGTCGCGGACGCGGCGCCGCCGCCGCCGTTCCCGTCTCTCCCGTTCTCGCCCCCGGGCTTGAGCAGCGCCGCGAGCTCCGCCGCGGCGGAGGCAGCGAAGCGCCGCTGCCTCGCGTGCCTGCCTTCGACGGCGCCGGCGGCGCCTCCGTCGCCGCCGGCAGCAGCAGCGTCGTCGTCGTCGTGGCCGTAGTCCTCCTCGTCCTCCTCGGCCGCGGCGGCGTCGGCCGCGGCCTGCCCCACCGCGGCAAACTTCTGGACCTCGTCCAGCGGCGGCACCCCGTCCACGGGCAGCAAGCCTCGAATCGACACGTCCTTCAGCAGGTAGCCGTCGACGAACGGCCCCAGCCCGTCGAGGAAAAACTCGGCGCCCGAGGCCCCCGCGCGCGGGTTGCGGCGCTTGTCGACGATCAGGCGGTGGTCCTTGGCCTCGGCCGCAGAGAAAGCGCGCGGCGGCGGGCGCATCTTGCCTGCCGTCGCCCCGCGGCTCGCGGGCGCGGCCGTGCCGTTGTGGCGCGCGGAAAGCACAGCGTAGTCCAGGCGCGGCACCAGCTTGACTTTGACGCGGCCGGAGCTCAGCTCCAGCTCGACGACGCGGCACAGGTCGCCCTTGTACGCCCCCGCGCGCACCCGCGCCCACCCCCCTTCCCGCAGGGGGCTCGCCGCGGGCCTGGCCGCCGCGAGCGCGTCGGTCATCTCCCGCAGCGGCACCAGCTTCGGCTTCTTCGAGAACAGCACGGCCCGCATCCCCCGCACGGCCTCCAGCACGTGCGCCTCCTTGTGCGCCTCGACGTAGAAGTAGCCCCTCAGGTGGTCCTGCGCGAACGCCGCCGAGACGCCCAGCGGCGGCAGGCCGCGCGCCTCGTGGTCGGCCGCCTTCTGCATCAGGTTGACGACGGCCTCGCGCTCCTGCCCGCCGCGGGTCTCGAGCAGCCAGAGCTTCGGGTCCTCGTGGGTCGGGAGGCGGGCCTGCTGGGCCGCGGCGCCGGCGACGCCCGCGGCGGCGCGGCGGAGGTGGTGGCCGAGCTCTCTGCCGCCGTCCTCGTCAGAGGCGCCGGCGCCGCCCTCTCCTCGCCTGCTGCCGCCTCCGTACCGCTCCCGCACCATGGCCTCCAGCTGCTCCGCGGTCAGCTCTTCGTCGCGCTGCTTCAGCGCGCGCGCCTGCGCTCTGGCCGCGGCGGCCCCCGCGTCGGCCTCGGCCTCGGCCGCCTCGTCGTCGTCCGCGATCAGCCCCCTGACGCCCCCCTCCTCGTCCTCGCTCTCGTCGTCCTCGTCCTCGTTCACGGCGGCGATGTCGTCGATGAAGCGGGAGCGCTTCTGGGGCTTGTCTCCGCGGTTTCTGGCGGCAGAGGGCTTTTTGCGCTTGGACGAAGCGGCAGCAGCTCCTTTGCCTTTGCCCTTTTTGGAAGCGGCGGCGGCGGCGTTGTCTCCAGAGTTGCCTTCATCTTCTTCTTCTTCGTCGTCGTCGTCGTCGTCGTCGGAGTCGGAGTCGCTGCTCACCTCACTGCTTACCGCGTCGGAGTCGTCGTCATCGTCGTCGTCATCGAAGACGGCGGCGGCCCTCTCCTGGAGGTTCGGTTTTGGTTTTGGTGTGTGTGTGGAGGGGGAGAGAGAGAGAAGAAAGAGGAGTGAGAGAAGGAAGAAAGGAGAAAAAGAGGCGCTGGCTTTTTGGCGGACGCGCTGACGCCTATTCGCCGCCGGAGAGCACCGAAAACGCTCTCACTTTGGGATTCTCTGCATCGAGCAGGCACCAAACGGGCTTGCTCTATGCGCAACTGATGGCGTCAGACGCGGCCGCGAAGAGACAGAAGAGTAAAACGAGCGGGAATTGCATCTGTCTTCGGCGGCAGCGACGGCGAAAAAGAGAGAGAGATCGGCCAATGCTCTTTGTCCCTTCTGTTGCCACTTACCTCGCCCGGAGCCGCGTCCGCGCCGCGAGGGCTCGTGCCGGCCTCAGCGGCGTCGCCTTCGCCCGTGTCCGCTGCTGCGGCAGCCGGATCGGCAGCACCAGCGGCGCCAGCCTCCTCCTTCTCCTCGCTCGGGTAGCGGTCGCCGCCGGCGGGTTGCTCGTCGTGCTCCTGCTCCTCCCTTTCCCTCTCCTCCCTTTCCTCCTCGTCAGAGTCGCTGTGGTGCGTGTTGTGCACGACCACGTACTTGCCCTTGCCCTTGCCCTTGCCCCCGACCCGGCCCATACGAGCCATTGTGGTAGGTTGGGGGGAGAGAGAGAAAGCTAAAAAGAGAACGAAAAGAAGAAAAAAGTGAGACGTCAATCGAAGCCCACTCGACGGGAAAACACACACACACACATCGACGGCTCCTAGCAGAGCCCCTTCCTTCCCGATGCTCGTCCTCTTCCGGTCGTCGCCGCTGGCTGCCCCTCGCAGGGCGGCAACGTCTTTGCGATTTCAAGCTTGCTTGCACACCTCGGCGTCGTCAATTCGAAGCGCCGCCGCAAAGTTGTTGAGGAGGAATGCGGGAGGAATCGCCGAGCTCTTCTCGCTGCCGCCGCCGACCTCTCTGGCGACGCCGTCGGCCTCTTCGTCGACCGCCCTCTCCTTCTTCCACTCCTCGGCCATCGTCTGCGGCCGCCGAAGCGCAAAGATCGCCACTCGAAAGGGGGCGCAGGACATGAAAAAGGCCAAGCTGTACGGCAAGCTGGGGAAGCTCATCCTCGCGAGCGCGAGGCAGGGGGGCGCCGACCCGGCCGCGAACCCGAAGCTCGGCGCGGCCCTGGCGGCGGCCAAGGCCGCCGCGCTGCCGAGGGAGATCGTCGACCGCAACCTCAGGAAGGCCGGCGAGAAGGCCGGGGCCGGCGGCGCGGACTTTTCGGAGGTGCTGTACGAGGCCTATGGCCCCGGGGGCAGGACGGGCTTCATCGTCGAGGCGCTGACGGACAACGTCAACCGGACCGCGGCGGAGGTGAAGGCCGCGGTCAAGGCCGGCGGCGGCAAGGTCGCCGACGGCGGGTCGGTGCGGTTCGGGTTCGAGCGGGCCGGGGTGGTGGTCCTGGACGCGGGGGGCGAGGGGGGCTCGTCGAAGGCGCTGGACGAGGACACGGTGCGCTGGAGAGCGAGAGAGGAAGGAGGAGGAGGAATGAGCAGGAGGAGGAGGAATGAGCAGGAGGAGGAGGAAAGAAGAGGGAGCATGGAGAAGAAGCAGCGCCCCCACCCTCTTTTGCTCAAAAGACCGCACCTCTCTCTCTCCAAACACACGCTTCTTCCCAGGTCCTCGAAGCAGCCGCCGAGGCCGGAGCCGACGACGCGGCCCCCTCCGGCAGCGGCCGCTGGCGCGTCCTCTCCGCGGTGGACCAGTTCGGCGCCGTCCGCGACGCCCTGGCCGCCGCCGGCTTCCCCGTCGCCGCCGACGCCTCGGGCCTCGAGTGGATCCCGAAGACGCCCGTGGAGCTGCCGGCCGGTGGGGAGGACCTCGAGGCGAACGAGAGGCTGTACCAGAAGCTGCTGGAGCTCACGGACGTGGACGCGGTGTTCTGCAGCTGTCCCGGGGTCGGGGCGGACGACGACGAGGACGAGGAGTAGAGGAGCGGGGGAGAGAGGCGGGGGGGGGGGGGGGGGGGGGGGGGGGGGGGGGGGGGGGGGGGGGGGGGAGAGGCGAAGAGAGAGGTGTTCTTAAATTGGAGTGGGAAATCGGAAAAAAACGAACACACTGTTGCATCCTGATATATACCCATGTTAATTCATGAAATTCGTGAATAAAAATCAACGCCGTAGCTCAGGGGTTTTTAGAGCGCCGGGCTCATATCTTGGTCTCCTCACCAACGAAGGGGAGGAAGGATGGTTTGAGATAACCCGGAGGTCCATAGTTCGAATCTATGCGGCGTTATCGCTTTTCTTTTTGGCCTCCTGGGCTTTGCTTTTGGCCCAGCTGCGTAGGCGCGGGCGCAGGGGCGCGGTTTGGAGGGGCGGCGGGGTTGCGGGCGAGGCGCGAAGTCGGAACTAAATGAAAAAAGTGAGAAGAGAGGTCGAGGTTGGTTTGAGAGGGGCGCCGCGTGGCGTCACAAATTTACCTTTTTGTTTTCGACGTCTTTCTCTCGCGCGACGAGCTTGATTCCCCGCTTCTGAAACCTTTCAAGAGAGAACCTTCTTGCTTCTTTCGAACTCGGCGAGGGAACCCCGAAAAAGAAACGCGAAAGAGCTTCATTTTCCCGCTGGCTCGGTCGAGCCCGTCAATCAAAACCTTTCAATGCCCCGCCCGTCGTCGACGCTTCTCCTCGCGCTCGCCCGGGGCGCTCGCCGTTCCCATGCCGGCTCTTTCTCCGCGTGTGAGACATCGACCGCTTCGGCGTCGTCGTCGGTGGGGTCTTGCGGAGCCTGGAACGGCCCAGCGAGGGCTCTGGTGTCGAGTTGGGCCACGATGGTGAGATCGGCTTCGCTGTCGACCTCGGCGACCTCGGCCTCGTCCTCCAACGACGGCGACCACCTCCACCTCGGCGCCGCATCAGCGGACCAAGCGCATCTCAACGCGCTCCTCTACCGCTCCAGGCAGCGCGGCTTCCTCGAGCTCGACCTGCTCCTCGGCGGGTGGGCCGCGAGGCACGCGCGCGACCTCGACGCCGCGGGGAGGCGCGCGCTCGCGGAGCTGCTCGAGCTCGAGAACCCGGACCTGTTTGCGTGGCTGACGGGGCAGGCCCCCGCGCCGCCCGAGGTCTCGGCCAACGCGGCCTTCGCGTCGATCGCCGCGGACGTCGCGGAGAGGCTGCACAGACACCGGCCTCGGGAGGCGAAGAGCAAGGAGGGGGCGAAGTGGGTCCGAGGGTGGGACGACGTCAAGAAGGAAAGCGGGGGATGGGAGGAACGGAAATGACCGAGGTCTCCACCTTGTAAGCTAACAACAAAACAGCTCCTCTTCCCGGTTTCTTCTCGATGGTACGCCTCGAGAGAGGTTTTTCTCGGTGTTTCTTTTACAAAGGGTGTTTCGCGGCGGCCAGTCGCGAGAGAAAGAAGAGAGAGTTATCATCCCTCTCTCTCTCCCCCTCCCTCTCCCTCTTTCGTTCTCTCTCTCCCTCCCTCTCTCTCAACCCTTCTTCACCCGTAGTTCCGCGCCCCGAAGATCGTCGAACCGACGCGAACGTTGGTCGAACCCATCCTGATCGCCGCCTCGTAGTCCCCCGACATCCCCATGCTCAATTCTAGTTCAGAGGGCTCGCATCCCAAAGCCTTGGCGACCTCGGCCCGCACCTGCGCCAGGCAGACGAAGTTCTCCGGTCGGGAGCTGTAGTCGGGCTGGCCGATCGTCATCAGGCCCGCCACCTGCAGGTTCGGGCATTTCTCTTTGATCTCCTGGGCCAGCACCGCCGCGGCGGAGGGCTCCACGCCGTGCTTGGACTCCTCGCCCGAGGTGTTGACCTGCACGAGCACCGGGAGCGGGACCGTTCGGTGCGCCGTCTCTTCCGCCGAGGCAGAGGAAGAAGCGGCGGAAGCGACGGCGGCGTCGAGCTTGGTCGCGAGCTTGAGGGAGTCTACCGTCTCGACGCACTCGAGGCCCGGGACCCCCTTGACGAGCGCTGCGGCCTTGTTGGACTGCAGGTGGCCGATGAAGCGCCAGCGGACGTCGGATGGCAGGGCGGGGGCCTTGTCCAGGAGCTCCTTTTTTTTTTTGGGTGG
>Ga0210003_1002986_pt1 | contig 14011 bp, 14 predicted proteins | sample LantaG_FD_182804 | JGI IMG/M metagenome (GOLD analysis project Ga0210003, IMG submission 182804) | Deep subsurface microbial communities from Baltic Sea to uncover new lineages of life (NeLLi) - Landsort_02402 metaG (SPAdes) (version 2) | ecosystem: Environmental > Aquatic > Marine > Oceanic >... | reverse complement strand
TTGTCCTGATGTTGTAAAACTTTGAGCACCAATTGTATTGGTTAATGACACCAATTGAGCTTCAGTTGATACGGTGTAGATACTTGGACCACTAGTTGCTTTATTAAGATAGATTGTAAATCCTCCTGCTGGTGGTGTGATACCGTTGTAGTATCCTGTTACGTTTGTTGGACCCTTTCCAACATCACCAGTGCCAATCCAAAAGTTTCCTTTCTTAAGAGCTAATGTTTCAGCACTTGTGTTATATTTGATTGGGTTTGGCATATTATAATCCGAATCTTGTTTTAGTTGCGTTATAATTTTGTAATACTTCATCTGCGGTAAGAGCACGGTTGTATATTTTAAAATTAGCTATTAACCCTGACCATCGATAACCACCTCTACCTCCTATATTAAGGGGTCCTGCTAAAGTATAAGAAGTATACGGTTTAGTTTGTACTTCAAATCCATTATCGTAACCTCTAGCTGTACTACTATCCATAACTATAGCTTGATAATGCCACTCAGTATCATTAGGGGATGAATTGGACCATGCACTTCCTTGTATACCAATATTAGAAGTTCCCCCATTTATAAGAGTTGCATAAAATCTTTGATTTGTACCATTACGAGTTGCATCAATCCACATTTTTGCTACACCCGTAACATCTGATTTCACCCATGCTTCAATTGTAAATGGATTTGTCGCAGGATTTCTTCCACTAAGTTGGTTTGTTGTTATTTTATCATCAACTCCATCAAAAACCAAAGAACCCAGATTACCACTATTATACCCAACACCATTCACAAGAGTTCCATTATTTCCACCCGAACTCACATCATACCAAGTTGTTCCTGTCGTTGGATATGAAGGAGCAAATCCAGCATCTAAATTTAATACCAGTCCATCAGTTACAATTGCAGGATAATCAATATTGAATATCATCTTGTCAGTCTGAGTTGCAAACCAATTTAAACATTGTCCTGATGTTGTAAAACTTTGAGCACCAATTGTATTGGTTAATGACACCAATTGAGCTTCAGTTGATACGGTGTAGATACTTGGACCACTAGTTGCTTTATTAAGATAGATTGTAAATCCTCCTACTGGTGGTGTGATACCATTATAGTATCCCGTTACGTTTGTCGGACCTTTTCCGACATCACCAGTCCCAATCCAAAAGTTTCCTTTCTTGAGAGCTAATGTTTCCGTACTTACGTTATATTTTATTGAGTTTGGCACTTAAAGATAAATACCAATGTTTTCAATAAATCACACTAATAAATGTTGAAATTATTCTATAATATCTATGTGAGTTCTTCCGTCATTCCAATAATTAACATCACCATACCATATGAATATCTCATCACCTTTTTTTATTTCTCTATGGGAAATGAATTGGAATGTTTTATTTTCAAGATTTGAAATCCAATAAGCGTTTGCATTTTCATGATGATTATATAGTCCTCCATAACCAAAAGGAAGTACTTGTTCTTCCCATTCATCTCCTTGTGGCCAATTAAATCTATAATCAATAAATAACGAACTAACCTCACCTTTTTTAATTGGTAGAGTAAACACAGGGCATTCTTCAAAAATCTCCCCTTCCGTTATATCTTCCTTAGCAAAAACTCCCCAACCATGAACGGGACTTTTATCAATGTATATTTTTGAGTTGTATATCACAATTAAATAATTTTAAAATTATCTGATGGTAGGGCAACACCTTTTTTATTCACCACATCAGAACATACTTCATTCGCAAATTTTATAGATTCCTCAATATTACCATCAGACAAATAATATTTTAAAATAAATGATGCGGTAAATGTATCACCAGCACCGCTAACATCAATAGTGTCTTGTGGTTTTGGGCTTGGATAATGTTTACCATTATGTCTTACACCTTTATCCCCTAATGTTATTAACAATTTATCCTCTAAAACATTTATTAGATGATTATTTTTTTTAAACTCGACTTCGTTTAATTTTATGAATGTTGCCGAAATCAATGTTCCTGAATCAACTATTTTTTTGGTATCAATTATTGATAATTTTGATTCAGATAAAATATATGAAATGTCATTCTCAGTTAAGAACCCTTTATTATAATCTGAAATTATAACTATATCTGAGTCTTTAATGGTTTTTCGTTGTTGTGGTGAAATAAAACCAATATTAGTTATTTTAGAAGTTTCACCTTCATCCAATCTCATTATCATATGATTTGTTTTTTCATGAACAAATCTAATTTTGTTAATATTTTCAGGTTGATGCCAAAAAATAACTTCACACTTATCTTCCGAAATAAGTGATTTAATATTACTAACAACATTTCCTGCCATACCATAATTTTCAATGGTTTTGGTTGGATTTAAAACAGGTACTGGTGCCTCAGGACACATCCTGTTCACATTACCATACACAAATTTATCGGTACAAAGTTCACCAATAACTAAAATTTTTATAACACTCATATAACTTATAATTTAAAATAATCTTTTAATCCATCTTCTAATGACCATTCAGATTCCCAATTTTTCATCCATTTTCTTTTATTACTACAAGTATAAAATTGATAACCATCTGGAATCAAATTTTCATCATGATACTTAAAAGGTATGTTTATAATATCCATAACATCTTCAAATGGTCTTGCGGTTCCTGAACCAACCTCATAATACTTTCCACTCAAAGTCTTGTAGTTTTCAAATGCGTGAATATTGGCTGAAACAATATCTTTAACATAGACAAAATCTCTTTTTGGTTTCTTGGGGAATAATTTAATTTCTTCGTTGTTTTTATGTTTTTCATTCATTTGGAAAGCAACTGATGCCATTCTACCTTTATTCTGTTCACCTGGTCCGTAAACATTGAAATATCGTAACCCAATACCACCATTTTTAATAACATAATCTTCTGCAACATATTTACTCCAACCGTATAAATTCGATGGGTGTTCGTTGTTGATTCCGTAGTTTGCTGCGGATGACGAATATATTATTGGGATATTTTTTGATTCACATAAGTTAGTAATATGTTTGGTAAATTCATAATTAACCAACATCATATAATTAACATTTGTTTCCAAAGTGTCTGAACAAGCTCCAACATGAAACACAGCATCAATATCTAACCAAAAGTATTTTGACACTTCTTCTTTCCAAGATATATTTTGAAATATATCCTCATTTATTTCAATAATTTCGTATTTACCTTCAAGTTCTTTTTTCAGGTTTGAACCAATAAATCCTTTTGTTCCTGTTATGATTATTTTTTCCATGTTATTTTATTAAATTTAAATATTCTTCAGACCAATACTATTAATATTATTAATTAAAAACAATGTAGTTATTGGTTGTAAAAATCTTTTTGTTTGACTCGTTAATTTTTATTTTTTTATTTAAATTACCATTAACTATGACTTCAATATTTTTTTCTCCATTAAAATCCGATAAATTATTTAACTTCCATGTCTTTGGGGGACATTCCAAATGTAAAATTTTTTCTCCATTTACAAAAACTTCAATAGTCTGTATAAAATCAAAAGTGTTATGGGTAAAAAACATAAGATAATTTTTTTCAATGTTGTAAACGGGAAAAGCCCATTTAAATTCTTGATTTGAATGAGAATCTTCGGATTGGTCTATTTCTGGGTTAGGGAGAAATAGACATTTTCTGTCTTTTTGAGATAAAAAAATAACATTTAAATTTTCTGTCATTTTTGCGTGATTTGTCATTCTGCGATTTTGTCCACTAATCTCTAAATCAACGTGTGGATTCCTAATTAAATCCAAAAATTTTTCTTTGTTAAAATTTTTAATGTCGTCATCAATAAATTTTGTGTTGAAGGAAAAATAAACTGAGGAGGCAAATAACAAATTTGATGGATGGTGAAACATAACAGTATCATATTCATCTAATTTTTGATTTATATCTAATATCATATCATCCCCTTTATAGATAAAGTCATATTCCATATAGTGAATTTTTTTATACCCCCAAAAATCTGCAAAATTGATGGCGTATCTAATTTGTCTGGCGATGGTCAGAGCGGTTGACTTATTATAAACCAAAGAAGTTTCCAAATAAAAATTTTCCGACCTAAACCATGCCATATATGTTAAATCAAAATCTGTTAACATTTCATTTTGACTATCATAATAAAAATGGTCTATTTTATTACAAATTTCTTTAGAAATTGGAGTATGACTAACAACTAAAATATCAAACTTATTCCTTAATCCTTGAAGATTTTCAACTAAGTCCTGAAGTTTTCCTTCTTTTCTAAGATTCGGACAGTAAGCAGATATAATTATAATATCTTTTTTTAGCATAATTTTTTATTTATAGGCATATATTATACCTAATTCATCATTAATTTGATAATTCCCATATTCAAAATTAACATTAAAACCACACTTTTTTAATTTATTTAAAATGGTGTTTATTTCACCATTTTTATTTAGATGGTATTCTAAACATATTTTATTAATATTATTAGTTAGGTAATATTCGTCTAAACTTTCAATAATTTCATACTCCGCTCCTTCACAATCTATTTTAAGATAATCAATTTTATCTATGTTATTGTTTTTTATATAATTGTTAAAGTTAATAGATTTACAGGTAATTGTTTGACTATTTTCATCACTAACAAACATAGAAGAATTAATAGAACTTTCAGGATTAATATTAAAAGTTACTTCACCATCTTTAGAACCTACCGCCGCCTTTTCAACTACTAAATTATCAATATTAAAATTTTCAATTATACAATTATAAGATTGAGGTGAAGGTTCAAAACAATACACTTGTTTGGCTCCTTTACACAGTGAATAATATGAAAATAATCCTAAGTTTCCTCCAATATCAACTACAACATCTCCTTCTTTTACTTCAAAAAATTTATCATATATTTTGGTTACAAATATTTCATATAAGGAAAGTGCCGGGTCTTTGTCGTGAGGGTTGTTGTACTTATAATCTTTTAATACATTATATTTGTCTAAATCTTTTAAGTTTATAGATTCATTTAATATAGAATCTATTTTTAAATACATTTTTTTTAACTCATTATCCCATATTTCAAATCTTCTATGATATACTTTTACTGAATGGGAAAAATAATAAGTAACGTTAGGTTCAACAGACATTTTTTCTTGATAGGAACAAAGTCCTGTATACCCATCCACTATTTTAATAGTGATATTTTGGATTTCTAAGGATTCAAATTGAATTCCTTTTTTATCGTCTATAAATTCTTTGAATATTATCACGTGTATTTTATATTTTATTAAATTCTTTCATAACTTAATAATTGACTTCCTCCTAAATAAAACCAATCTTCTTTACGTTTCCAACCATTAGTTAATAAAAAATAATCAACTAATGTTCCTTTTCCTAAAATACGATAAATTCCAACTTCAAATATTGATTTGTTAATAATGTTTCCTTCGTCATCTTTAGTCAACCATTCTACCCAATTTCCTGGAAGGAAATTATCATCTACCGATAAATAAACATTATGTTTTAAACGTTTATAAACTGCAGCTAATTCTCTATAATGATGTAATTGACTTGGAACAGGGTCCGGCACAGAAAAATCATATGAATCAAAATAAAATAAATCTATATTTTGGACATCCTCATCACTTAAAGATTCAAGATATGTTACTGAGTCTGAAGTTACATATTCAATAACATCCGTAAATTCTTTAGTGTATTCTTTACAAGAATTTATATTTTTTTCTGATATGTCAATTGTTATTAATTTTCCACCAGTGTGATTTTTTATTAAATCTCCAAAAACATAAGTAAAAGCCCCCATGTTTTCTTCTAAACTACACCACATAGTTCCGGTCTCTACTATATTAATAGGTCTATTTAAATTGACTAATTTTTCAATTACATATTCGTAATATTTTAATCTAGGAACACCAGATTTTTCTAGCATTTCTTTGTATGGGGTTAAAAATTCTTCTAAGTTAAATTGTTTCATGTTATGGTCTGTGAACTCAATAGTTTTATTTTTGTATGTAAATATTAATTCGTTTATATTTTATATCTATTATTACCTGTGATTATAATAAATTTGATTCATTTTGTTTTTTTTCGGTGTCGCAAAACGTACTGGTCAATTCAATTTTTTTCATATATTTTTAGGATATTCCCTCCTTAACCATTTGATTTCATTTTTATTTTCCTCGTAATATTTTTTTTTGTTATCATAACAATAAATTGCTTCCTTGTTGGTTGTTGGATTGTATCCAAGTTGGAACTCTAAATCAAAACAATCGTAATAAGAGTAAGAGTCGTTAAAATATTCTGCAGACACACTTAAAAATTTTTCATTCCAATTAAAAAAAGTCCATACGTCAATGCGGGACTTAAATCCCGGAGGTTCTCCTTTTGAAAACATAATTTTATATTCATCCCTAACATCATAAATGTTTAATCCAGCTTCAATAAAGGAAAATCCAAATTTATTTTGGATATCGTGCCCGTCTTTATATACATCATTTTTAGTGTCGGATTTACCTAAACTAGGCAGTTTTCCATCTTTCATAAATATTTTCATAAGCGTCTTGGCAGACGCAATTCCAACACTACTACCAGCAATTTTACGGTAATTATTCCAAATATGGGGTTCTCTCAAAAACATACATAAGTATCCACAATTGTCGTAACTATTGTGTTTGCTCACCAAATATTCATCCCAATTATCTTCAATGAAAAAATAATCATCTTCAGTAAAGATATAGTAATCAAAACTTGTTTTATATTTATCAAAAGCATCAGACCAAGCTCCATAACTAATCCCATAATTTTCTCTAATGTTAATTTCAACATCAGAACCCTGAATTGATTTAGGGGTTAGTTCAAAAATTTCAGGTAAGTCCTTATAATGTTCCGCCTCGACATTAAAATTGAGGACAATCTTATCAAGATTGTGTTTAACTGTTTGTAATATTTCTATCTGTTTTTTTAACAGGTAGAGTTTATCATTTTTAACGTTTTCTGTAGTTCTTCTTCTATCCCCCAGCCAAAAATTTACAACATAACAGGTGCTATATCCATTATCTCTCATAAGTCATTTTAATATATTTTCTTTCTCTAATTATCTTTTGCTCGCCGTTTTCTTTAAATCCCAACTCTTGATATAATTTTTTTGCAAAATTATCTTCAAAGACCCACAAAGTCGCAATGTCCATATCTTTCATAATATTTTGATATGCCATTTTAGCGTAACTTTTTCTCCGATAATTTGGATGAATATCACATCCAATATCACTACCATTGGTCCTCATATAACCGACAGATTCATTATTCACCCTTATGATATACCAAGGAGATTTTAAAGATTCAAACCATATTTTACAATCTTCTAAAGTAAAAATTGAATTGTTCTCTAAATTATTCCTAGTTGATTGGTCATTCCTAACTTCTAATAGAAATGGTAAATCTTCTTTAGTAAGAAATCTTAAATTAATCATTTTTTTTAATTGTTACAAAACTTTGATGGGTTAACCCTAAAGGTATATTATGGTCTATTTATCCCGTGAGGTTGGACTTTGTTTATAAAATCATTTATTGTCACAGTTACCAACCTTTTTTAATACATTCTACAATATATTCTCTGTCTTCTTTGGTTACCCACCATCCAACAGGTATTGAAACTATTTTACCTATTGTTTTATCTAATGATGGTAATGAGGTTCTAAACTCATGAACACAAGTATGTTTATCATTTCTTTCGTGTACTTGAGAAACTGATATACCACATTCATCCATCCATTTATAAAAACCGTCTCTATTTTCCACGAGCATTGAGTATATCCAAAATGCAGAATCGTGTCCTTCTTCTCTTTTTAAAAGAGTAACACCTTGTATATCAATTAAGTTTTTATCGTAAAATGATGCATTATCTCTGTGTTTACCAACAATGTTTTTGAAATGTTTTAAGTTTTCAATTCCAACAGTTGCACACACGTCATTCATGTGGAATTTATATCCCCACTCTTCAACATCCGCTTCACATCTAAAATCTTTTCTATCACCATCTCTGTCTATACCATACCATCTAAGTAATTTAGCTCTTCTATGTAACTCTTTGTATGGTGATAATAACAATCCACCATCTATTGATGTAATGTGTTTAATAGCTTGTAATGAAAACATTGTTAAATTTCCATGACTACCAATCATCTTACCTTTATATTCAGAACCAAAAGAATGAGCACCATCTTCAATAACAACAGGTTTAAATCCAAATCGTTTTAATGAATTTTCTTGAATCTGTTTAATTTTATCTAAGTCATTTGGATATCCACCCCAATGTACTAACATTATAACTTTGGTCTTTGGTGTAATTTTACGAGCCAAATCGTCTAAATCCATATTTAAAGTTGTTGGGTCAATATCAACCCATTTAATCTTTAGATTGTTCGCTAAAATTGGCCAATTTGATGCTGTACATGTCATTGGTGTTGCCAATACCTCATCACCATCTTCAAGACCAGGCCATGTTGAATCATAGCTTGCAACACCATGATAAACTATTTTATTTTTGTTAGGTTTTTTGAGTAACCTTAACGCTAAGTGTAATGCCGATGTACCAGCATTTACAGTTGCAACATAGTCATGATTAAATAATGTTTTAAGTTGTTTTTCAAACTCTTCAACTTTTGGTCCTTGTCCAATGTAACCACTGTTTAAAACTTTTCCCACTTCATCCGCAGCGGTAGGTGCCATAAAAACTCTAAATAAATCTATTTTTTCTTTCATATTTTTTTTTTAATTATTTTCAAAGATGTTTAATCATTTAAAATTAGAGGTATAACTATTAAATTGTTTATCATTTTTACAATAAAGCATAGTTCCTTTTTTATTAATTATAAAACCACAAACGTTTAGTTTATTTATTAATTTTTCCAATTTTAAATTATCTTCATCTTTAAAAATGTGATATTCTAAACATATTTTATTAATTTTTTCTTTTAAAAAACTTTCATCTAAACTTTCAATAATTTCATATTCCCCACCTTCACAATCAATTTTTAAATAATCTATTTTAGGGATTGAGTTTTCACTTACGTAAGATTGTATATCTATAGTTTTTACTTCCACATGTTTATCTGACAATTTTAAAAAGGTACTATTAGTTACTGAGGAATCATTTATATAAAATTTTGTAGTTCCTTTGTTTTTAGTTACCGCCAAATTATTAACATATATGTTACTAAAATTATCACCTAAATTATTTTTTATCGCATCAAATTGCTTTTTACCTGGTTCAAAACAATGAACTTCTTTAGCTAAATTATATAAAGAATATAAACTAAATATCCCAATATTAGCCCCAATATCAAAAACAATATCCCCTTGTTTAATTTTTATATTTTCATACTCATATTCTTTATTTAAAAATATTTCAAATATGGGTAAACCAGAACCTTGTTCAAAAGAGTCATATTTATAGGATTTTAAAATATTTAATTTATCTTTATCTTTTATTGAAGGCAAATTATTTATTTTTATAAAAATAGAAAATAATTTTTCAGTCTCGTATTCATCAAATATTTCAAATTGTTTTTCTGCTGAAAAAATTCCACTAGAAAAATAATACTGAACATTTGGTGATATTTTTATTTTATCTTTCCATAGATTGAGTCCACTATATCCATCAGAAACCGAAACAATAATATTTTTTTCCATAGAAAATCTAGAAATAAATATAATACCTGTTTTATCGTCATTAAAATTAACAAATTCTATCATTTTATCAACTTTTTTTAATCCAATTTGTAAAAACTTTAAATAAATCGATTTTATTTTTCATATTTTATATAGTTTGTTTTTTTAAAAATGTCATAGTTATCAGGGTTTAAAGTAATATTAGACTTAAGTTTACCATTAATCAATATTTTAATATTTGAAATTTCATTTATCTTTCCGAGCGGTTTTATTGACCATTTAAGTTTAGTTAACCCGTCAAACTTAATCAAATTTTCATCATTAACAATTACAATAACACTACATTCATTTTCCGATGAGTCATTCCAAGCAATAAAGTCAACTTCATCACTTTCTGAATTATAATACGGTACCGCCCATTGCATTTCAAACTCTCCCTTATGAAAATCAATTAACCTAAGGATATTACCATTTTTAGTAATTAATTCGTCATTCTTATACAACACTTTATTATTATTTTCTGAGTATAATATTTGAGTTCGTTTCTCGGTTGTTTTTTCAGAACTATTTTCAAGTTCAGTTAAAATTTCTTCTCTATCGAAATAAAATGCCCTATTTGGTAGTTTATCGATATTAATTGAGTGGAAGTTACCAATACCAAACTCTAAAATATCATGTATAGATTTTCCTTTCTTATAAAGTATTGCATCATATTCTTCCAATTTTTTAGAATTATCATAAAATTCAGTATAATCTGTAAAATAAGCATCATATTCTATAAAGTGAGCCTTTTTATATCCAAATGTTTTAGCATGTGAATAACCAGCAATTAGTTGTTTATGTAATGTTAAGTATGTATTTCCAGAACCAAAAAATACAGATTGGATGAATTTGTTATCTGCAGGTGAAAACCAAGGTTGGTTTTGATATTTCCAATCTTTAAGTAATTCATTATCTTTATCAAAAATAACCCAATCAACATTCTCTTGAACATCAAAAGTTATTGGAGTATGACTTATAACTAATAAGTCATAATCTTTCCTTATAGGTTGTAATCCAATAACTAAATTATGTAATATTCTTCTTTTTTCCTCATTTGGACAATGCGCGGTAATAACTATTAAATCTTTCATCTTATTTTATGTACTCCTTGTGCCATTTAATTTTAATTAGTAATTGAAATATAGTCAGACTTTATTATATTTCAAGAAAACAAAAAAATATTTATGCCAAAAATTTACGTTCATGGTTCCTATGTTGGGACAACGGGTTATAACAATCATACTCGTGATTTTTTTAGAGAACTTTCAAAGTATTCTCAAATTAAAGTTAGAAATTTTACAGTAGGTAATACTTGGGATGGGTTGAGTGATTCTCCCCACGACAAAGAATCTTACATAAACGAAACAGATAAATCTCTATTATACGAACAAAGACTATGGGTTTCCGATGGTAAAATGGAGGATTTTAAGATTTACAAATCACCTGAAAAAGAGTTTTTTCACGATTTTAATATTGTGTTAAATGAGACAAACCATCACTTGTATTATGAAAAATATATTGGTCCAAAAATAGCATATAATGTATGGGAATCAACAAGACAACCTGAAACATTTTTTAATCAATTATTAAAGTTTGATGAGATATGGGTTCCAAGTGAATGGCAAAGAGAATGTACAATTGAGCAAGGTGCTGAACCTGATAAAGTTAAAGTCGTACCTGAAGGTGTTGATGTTCACACGTTCTATCCCGAAATAGTTGAGCAACTTGAAGGATATCATGACGGTAGATTTAAATTTCTTCTTATGGGTCGTTGGGATTACAGAAAATCGACCAAAGAAATTATTGAAACATTCCTTAAAACTTTTTCAGTTGATGAACCTGTTGATTTAGTTGTGTCGATAGACAACATGTGGGGTGAAGAAATGGACGGATTTAAAACAACTGAAGAACGTTTAGAGAATTACGGTTTAACTGACCCTAGAATCAAAATAATTCATTTTCCTACAAGAGAAGATTATATTAAATACCTTAAAACAGGTCATGTATTCGTTTCTTGTGCAAGGTCTGAAGGATGGAATTTACCACTTATTGAATCAATGGCTTGTGGTACCCCGTCCATTTATTCTGAATGTTGTGCTCAAATGGAGTTTGCAAAAGGAAAAGGACTTCCTGTTAAGATTGTTGGTGAAAAACCAGCGAATGAAAACAATTATGGTCGATACACAATGAGTGAATTACCTGGAAATTATTATGAACCTGATTTTGACGATTTATCAAAAGTTATGAGAGATGCATATGAAAATTATGAAACCCATAAAGAAAGAGCTCTTATTGAAAGTGAAGATTTAAGAAACAAATTTTCTTGGGAGGTGGTTGCAAAAATCGGTAAGGAAAAAGTTGATTTATTTATGGAAAAAATTAACTCTGAAGATTATAACAAAAATTTAGATACAAACTCAATTAATGTAACTTATTTTGAGGGTCCAAAGGTTGAAATACTTGGTGACTATGACTCATCATATTTTATCGAATTTATTAATTCAAAAACAAATAAAGTGATTCACTCACAAACAATAACAAATAATATGTGGTCTTCTTGTTCTAAAAAATATCATATTGATTGGATTATAAAGGTTAATGGTAAAATTGTTAGTGAATTTAATTTAAAAAATAAAAAGGTGTTAATATCATTTGAATCAAAATCAATTGGAGACACTCTTGCTTGGGCACCATACGTGGTTGACTTTGCAAAAAAACATGATTGTAAGGTTGCATTATCAACATTCCATAACAATTGGTTTAAGGATGTAAAAGAATATTCCAATATTGAATTTATAACTCCATGTCAATCTGTAATTTGTGATACAATTTATAGAATAGGTTGGTTCCGTTCAGATGATAATAAATGGGACAAGTTTGATTCTTACCCCAACCCTCTAAACTCACAACCATTACAAAAAACTTCATCAGATATTTTAGGTTTAGATTTTGTTGAGAAAAACTATGGTATTAATTTCAAACCAAAAAATAGAACTTATCAAGACAAATATATTGTGATTGCACCAGAATCAACCGCAGGTTGTAAAGAATGGAGTTATGATAGTTGGAAAATTTTAACAAAGATGTTAGTAGAAGAAGGATACAAAGTAATTTGTTTAACAAATAAACCATATTCACTAAAAGATGCAATTTGTATCCATGGAAAAAGTTTAGAGGAAACATTTAATATTATGTACCACGCAGAATATTTAATTGGTTTAAGTTCAGGTCTTGCTTGGATTAATTGGTCATTAGGTAAACATACCGTTATGATTAGTGGATTTACAGCAAAAGACCATGAATTTCAAACAAATATTACAAGAATTCAAAATGAACATGCATGTAACTCATGTTGGTCAAACATAAATTTTATATTTGACGCGGGTGATTGGAATTGGTGCCCAATTTGGAAGGATACTGACAAACAACACATTTGTCAAAAATCAATTTCACCATTAACTGTTTTTAACTTATTACCAAGATGATAGATTTAACTAATTTTAATTGGGGTTGGATGGACGAGCCCTCTCTTACATATCATGTTATGCCAAACGGTGAACATAAAGATATGGGAGAATACCATAAAGAATCAATAATTCAAGAAATTTTTGTAGATAAATGTTATGAAAAATTTTTTGAAGTTGAAAAGGATGATATTGTATTAGATGTTGGTGCTAGTGTTGGACCATTTACTTACTCAATATTAAATAAAAAACCAAAACATGTTTTTTGTTTTGAACCAAGTGAAAGAGAATTTAAAACCTTAGTAAAAAATACTTTAGGATTTCCTGTAACTCATATCAATAAAGGAATTTCAAATGTTAATTCAATTGTGATGAACGACCATTTATTCGGTGGTGAAGACCGAATGGAATCAATAACATTTTCAAAATTTATTGATTTATATAATATAGATAAAATTGATTTTTTAAAAACAGATTGTGAAGGTGGTGAATTTGATATTTTTAATATTGAAAATTTAGAATGGATTAAAAATAACGTTAAGAAAATTGTTGGGGAATGGCACATTCAACTTCAAGGTCATAATAACATTGAAAAATTTAAACAATTTAGAGATGTTTACCTCACAGAATTTAAAAACTTTCAAATATATTCTGTTGACAATATTGATATTAAGTGGGATTTGTGGAATGACCATTTTTTAGAATATTATAAACAAGTTATTATACACATAGATAATCGTTAAATAAAAAAGGGAGTCAAATGACTCCCTTTTTTTGTTTTTACTTTTGTGTTGGATTATGTTCCAATAGTACCTTGTCAACGTCTTTT
>Ga0210003_1002983_pt1 | contig 14021 bp, 39 predicted proteins | sample LantaG_FD_182804 | JGI IMG/M metagenome (GOLD analysis project Ga0210003, IMG submission 182804) | Deep subsurface microbial communities from Baltic Sea to uncover new lineages of life (NeLLi) - Landsort_02402 metaG (SPAdes) (version 2) | ecosystem: Environmental > Aquatic > Marine > Oceanic >... | reverse complement strand
TGAAAAAGAAGAACCAAAGTGAGAAAGATAATCTTATTGCTATAAATAATGGGAGCTTTGTAAAATTAGTGAATATAAAAACGCTTCTTATCATCGATGCGAGTATTGTTTAAAAAATTGCGGTTTTAAATGTTTTGGAATAGGTTTATAGGGAGTAATAATATGGCGTCCAAAAGAGATATAAATAAATATGAAATTGAAATTGATAAAGATAATTGGATAAAAACGGATTTATCTATTTTTATAACATGGTCAGGATTAAGGAAGTTGAACGGTGAGTTTTATTTTGGAGATATTATTTCTTATGATCCGTCACTTTTATATTCTGCATAAAAAAGGAATTTATGAAATTTTCTTGGTTATTAATGGTATTTAGTGCCATAACAGATACCTTAATGACTCTTTATAACATTCATTATTATGGAATAGAAATTGAGGGAAATCCTTTAATAAAATATGCTATGGAATGTACTAATCCCTTGGCAGGAATATTATTGTTTAAGATTATTGGAATTGTTGCAATTACTTATGTTGTTTTTTTAACAGGTGAATATTATGACGTAGGATATGGAAGAAGAATAAAGAGTGAGTTTTTTTATTATTTTACTTCTATTGTTTGGTTTTATGGAACTTTCTCGCATATAGTTTTAATTTTTATAAATTGATAGGTTTGATATAAAAGGATTAATTATGCAAACTACAAAAGACTATTTAAAATTTGTGCAAAAAGCTAGAGAAAATCAAAAACCAGAGGGATGGAAATATACTTCGATAGAAGATTTTATTCTTAAAAATGGAAGGCAGATGGGAATAAAAATGGAATCTCTTCCTACAGGAATTAAAAGAGGAAAACCAAAGCAGTGTTTTAAAAACGCATACTTGCTCGCATTGGCAGAGGGGTTTACATATTGCGAAGGATATGCAAACGGTGTTATACCGTTGATGCATGCATGGTGTTTGGACAAAAATAAAAAAGTTATTGATCCGACATGGAAGGATGGGAAGGATTATTTTGGAGTTGAAATTCCAATAGAGGTAGCAGATCGCATAATGGAAAAATCAGGTCATTATGGAATTTTAGATACATGGAATATAAAATTTCCTCTTTTGACAGGAGAAGAATCTTTGGGGAGGTAATGATATGATTTGGATATTGGTAATAGCTTTGGGATTAATATGTTGTAAATTTTTCTATGAAGGCGGTAGAATAATGATGAGAGAGGAAATGAGGAAAAAATTAAAAAATTATACCTTTATTAAAAAAATAAATATAACGATATAGGAGCAATGAAGTAAGAGAAATTATGAATTACTGGAATTACGCTTTAGTAACCAACAATGATAAAGATTTATGGTTTTCTCAAAGTACAAATTTATCTGCAATAGAAACTTTGGGGAAAATGTTTTCAGATTGTCATATTGAAAAATGGTATTGGCGGAGAGGAAAGTTTGGGGATACTCTATATTTAAAAGAAACTTTGGAAGGGAAAACATTATGGAGGGAATAAAAATGCTTGATATTAATCAAGAAATTATAGAAAAAGAATTAAATGAAATAATAGCTGGAAGAGAATATATTAAATTTAATTACTTTTATAGGCATTTATATCTTAAGGATTATGAATTTGAAGATGAAAGTTTTCCTGAGAGGCTGGAGAGATTAATTGAACGTATTCATCAGGCTGGAAAGAATGTTTTATACGATGGCGTGAGATGGTTTATAACGGAATCTACAACTAAATCTATTCCGAATGGGTGGATTGTAACAAAAAAAGGTGTTGTTGTTAAAAACGAATCATTGTATCAATCATTGGAAAAATTTTCTGATCTTATTGATGATGATTTTAATAAATGGTTTGAGGAACTAAAATCAATAGCAATAGAACTTTTTGGTTTAGATTGTATTGATAAAGAATGTTGGAGAGGTTATTATGAAGATGATTATGAACCGTTAGAGGCTTTAAATGAAGATTTGTGTAATTAAAAACGATTAGATAATAAGGGAGAGAATAATGGGAATTATATTTTTACTTCTTATAATTGGAATTTTAACATGTATACTTGCGATTATCTTGATGGAGATTTTATATCCAATTCCTGAGAATTTGATAATTCCTGTAAAAACCGATAGACCATTTATTGATGCTGCTGAATGGGAAAGTCGTGCTTTTGGATGGTATGATGAAAATATTGGATAAAAAAGAAGTGGGAGGTCATAAATGAAAAAGCGTTTGACAAAAAAAGAAAGAGAAGAGATTAATTTTAATACTAAAATAAAGTCTATTCGAATTTATTGTGGAAAATTGAATCGAAGTGTTGTGATTCCTTGGGAAAAATGTAAGATAAACTCTTCAGATTCTCCATGTGATGTATGCGGTTCACATGGTTATAAAGAAGTGGAAGTGATATGTAAATGTGGATTGATACATAGCATTGATATAGAATCTTGGTAAATAAGTTAAAAGGAGAAATGTAATAATGAAAGAAAGGGTAAATATCTACAACAAAAATATATTGCAAAAATATGATAAGTTACTTTTAACAGATAAAAAAGGTGTAATATGTGGCCCATTGGAAGAGTTGGCAGTAAGGTTTTTATCTAGAATACCTTTAGAAATAAAACATCGTATTGATAGATCAAAACTTCAAAAAGAATATTTAAATCAACGGATGGGTTTTGTAAGAGAAGAAAAAGGTATTTATTATGTAAATAAGAAAACATTTAAAAAGTGGATTTTACGCAATGTATATAAAATTTTACATACAAAAACATCAATAAAACAATCACAATCAGTTTGCTTTGAAACAATGACTTTTGAAAATGCTTTTAAATAAAGAAAGATTAAAAGGATTCTCTTATGTCCGTAAATTATAGAAATAGAACTGGATGGAAAAGAACCAAGTTTAGAAAACGAGTTTTAAAAAGAGATGGTTATAAGTGTCAAATGTGCGGGAATGTAGAAGTAAGGATTTTACAAATTCATCATATTAAAGCTTGGTATAAATATCCGAAATTGAGATGGAAAGTTAATAATGGAATTACCTTGTGTGAATCATGTCATCAGTTGACAGAACGATTGAAATTTGGTTTTAAAAAAGTTAATAATATTTGGTTTTTAAAAATAAAAACTGATTGGAATTTACATACGTATATTAAATTACTTTAATTTAAAACAAGGAAAAGAAAATGAAATCGGATGAAGAAAAAATTAGTTTGTTTGATATGGCGTTGGAGAATGCTGAGGATTTTTTGGAATATGGTGATTTGGCCGATGAGATATTGGTATATAAACACATTAGGGCAATTTTGAGACATGGTTTGGATGAAGGAAGGTTAGTTATAGGAGAAAAATATCCTGAAAATTGTATAAAAATAATTAATAGACTGTTTGATGATTGCTATGCGCTTGTAATAAAAAATGAAAAAGTTATAGAAAAAAAGGAAAAAGTTTTTACTATTATAAAAGGAGGGAAACCTAAATGAGTAAAGATATAGAAGAAACAGTTAGAATCATGACTGATTTTGTTAATAATAATAGTTGCAGTAATAATGAGTTTGCCGAACTCATGGGGCGTGAGCATAGAACTCTTCAACAGAATTTTACTAAACTGTGCATAGCATGGTTTGTACACTTATCAAAAGTAAAGGAAGGGTGGTATGATTTAAGGAATGAAGCATCGGTTAAACTAGGTAAAGAGTTTGTAAAGAAGATAGAAAATCTTTATTTACCATTTATATAAACTAAACGTAGGAGAAGATAATGAAGAAAGAAAATATTTGTTGGAATCATGAAAAACGTGTAATTCTTTGTAAAGAAATAAGGGCAACTTTTGGAAAATATGATATAGAAACATGGCAAAGAAATTCTTTCGGACGTTTGGATATTACGGCAAAATCTCCCAAAGGAATGGGCGTTAAAGAAACTAATCAACTTTACAAGGAGCTTTTTGAAAGGTTTAAGAAAAGGATTGGAGAAGAAAACACTACATCGACTTTTGAGGCTATTCAAAATCAAATTACTTGGTGTCTTAATATTACAAAAAGAACAAAAGAAGGTAAATATTGTAAACCCGATACAGATGAATTGAGAAATCTTATGCGATTGGCAGCGATTGAAGCTGGTTGGATGATTCCTCATGATGTTGTAATGTTAATTGGTAGTGAGGTTGATAGGACTACAAGGGAAAGGAAAAAGCATAAAAGGGCATTTGTTTATAGATTATCAATGCGTAAAACAAAGGAATAAATGATGATAAAAAATTTATGTAACAAAATTAACTACTTAGTATAGGAAAAAGACTTGACTTCTCTTTAAATTTACGGTATAATGTAGTTAAATTAGAATAAAAAGGCTAAAGTTTTTAAGCATTATGCCGATAAGAAAGATAAACATTTAAAGGGGAGGATAAATATGAGAGATAAAATAAGAGAAATAAGAAAAGATTTAGATCAGGCGTTAAAAGAAATTGGAATTAAACATGGCTTTAGTCTCAAAACTGGAAATGCTCATTTTAGTAAATCTAATTTTTCGATGAAGATTGAGGGAGCTACAATAGTAGACGGAGAAGTACAATCAAAGGAAAGAGAAGATTTTAAACTTTTCGCTGAATTAGTAGGACTTGAAATTAATGATTTGGGAAAGGTTTTTAAACAGGGAGGTTTTCGTTATGAAATAATTGGTTACAAGAGTAAATGTTCAAAACGTCCAGTTCTTTGTAAAAGAGTTGGAACTGATCAGCGGTATAAATTCAGTGTTGCAATGGTTAAAATGTTTATGAAAGAAGAAGATAAAAAATATTGGGAGGGAGTGTGAAGTAAAAATGAAGTTGGTTGAAGAGAAAGGAATTCAAGAGATTAAAATATATAACAGTAGGAGACCTAAGTTCAGCGGTAGGGGAAGGACATGGGATTCTCTTACTTGTATTTATGTAGGTGATGAAAAAGTTGAGATGTTTTGTGATACAACTTGGGGATGGAAAGCATATTTTTGTTTGAGAGGGAAGTGGTACAATATGGATGTATTTTTAGAACAGGATATTAAAGAAGGTTCGGTTTGGATTTTAAAAAGGGGTTGATAATGAAAATAGAGAAACATATCTTAAACGCTTTGGATTTGTTAAAAACAATAGAAGATGAGTTGAGAAAGAATTGTGTTAAAATTTTAAAGTTAAAAGAAGTAAAAGAACATTTGGTGGAGGCTTGTAAATGTATTAAAAAATGTGGAGATGAATAAGGTTGTGGTTATATGGGAGTAATTCATAGAGCGCTTGTTGGATGAAAAGTTTTTGAAACTTAAGAAAGAGTATTTGATATTTAGGACAGAGAATGATAAACTTAGGAAAGAGAATGAAAAACTAAGGAAAGAGATGATGAAATGAAATGTCCCCAATGTGGAAACTTAATAAAATCAGAAATATCTAATTTTGTTATTTGTGGTACATGCAGTTATCATTTTGACAAAAAGGATATTATTGAAACTGCAAAATATGTTTGTAAATGCGGATGTTCTGATTGGGAATGTTATGGATTGGAAATAGTTTGTAAAAAATGTAATACGGTTTATTTTCCCGGAAGAAGTTTGAGACCATTTCCTATTCCAGAAATTTTTAACAAGAATCGTTATTTGTATGAAAAATAAAAATTAAGGGAGGAAATAAAATGACTATTTATGCAAATGATTTAAAAGATAAGAATACGGTGGAAGTTTGGAGAATGGAGGTAGAGTTTCCTTTTGGAAAGTTATTGATTTTGGGAGCGTATAAAAAGAGAGATGATGGATACGTAAAATGTTCGATTACATACGAGGGAAAAACAGGAGGAGGATTTATGTATAATAAACTTTTCTTTACTGAAATTGTAGGAAAGAATACTTTGATTGATTTATATGATAATATGAAATGCAATTTTAAAATTGGTTTATCAACTGAACTTATTTCTGAACATGTGATTACCCCGCATCCAAATGAAAATATAGATATGGGATGATTTTAATGTTAAAAGTTAGGAGGGAATTTATGGAACATACTATGATGTGTAATTATTGTGGAAAAAATTTAGAAAAAACAATAGAAATAAAAGATGGAGAGAATATTAAACATCAATGTCCAAAGTGTGGTATTTCTATTATAGCTGAAACAGGAAGAAAAGAATGTTTTAAATGCGGAGAGGACTTGATAGAGATTGGAAAAATAGATGATTTGGAAAAAATAGGAATAATTTGTCAAGATTGTCAAGAAAGAATAGATAAGCAAATAAAAGAACACTTAGAAATAGTTAAGGAGGGTGGTATTTATTTTCGTTGTCTTAAATGTAAAACTAGCGGAGTAATTCGACCGCATAATAAAATATGCCAGGAAGTTAGGGAAAGGCTGGGAGCCCCTATTCCAGAAGCATGTGGAATTGAAATTAAATCTTGTTATAATTGTGAAGATAAATCTTGTTGTAAAAACTGTGAAGAATGTAAAGAATAATTAATTGGATTAAAGTAAGTTAAATGATAAGATCAAGTAAACATACAATTAAATATGCAACAGTTAAAAAGAAAGATTTATTGAATAAGATGTTTCTCGTTTGGGAATATTATCTTCAGAAAACTATTGATTTAATGTGGGAAGGTAAAGTATCTACTGGAAAATATTTATCTTCTAAACAAATAGATTGGATGGATGATTTGGGAGGTCAGTACAAGGCTTTAATATACAAACAAGCTTCTGGAATAGTGAGAGGAGTTAAAGCTCAAAAAGGCAAGAAAACTAAACCCAAAGTAGAAAATTTCACTATAGACTTTGATAAAGCTCAAGTAAGCGTGGAATTATCAAAAACCAATGAATTTGATAAGTGGATAAAATTGAGATTACCTTTTGTTCGAGAAGGGTATAAATGTGAAAGAATAGAAATTCTAATACCCATAAAAGAACATAAACAAAGCCTGAAATTTAAAGACTGGAAAAGAGCTACAGGAGTTAAGATAAGCAAAAATTTTGTTACATTTACTTATGAAAAAGAAACTTATGAAAAGAAAGATATAGGAAATGTGATAGGAATAGATATGGGTTATAAGAAGCTTCTGGCAACTTCAGATGGAAAGATGATTGGTTCTGAAATGGAATCTGTGTATGAAAAAATATCCAGGAAGAAACAGGGAAGCAAAAGTTTCAGAAGAGCTTTGGTTGAAAGAGATAATAAAATTAATTATTTTATTAACAGAGATTTGTGTTTAGGCTCTACTAAAGAATTGGTAATAGAAGACTTATGTAATGTGAAAAAAGGTAAAGGCAAGAAAAGAAAGATAAGAAAGAGTTTCATGAACAAACTACAACGTTGGAGTTACGCAAAATGCGCTAAGAAGCTGGATATGCTCTGCGAGGAAAACCGTGTTTTGCTTACACGAGTTGATCCTGCTTTTACATCCCAACGATGTAGTGTCTGTGGGTTTACAGATAAGAAAAACCGTCATGGTGAAAGATTTTTATGTGTAGATTGTGGTAAGATGTTGGATGCAGATTATAATGCGGCAGTGAATTTATCACACATGGGAGTTTATAATCCCCATGCTGAAAAAGAAGATTTTCAATTATTGTCGATCATACCTTTATCCGAAGAAGAAATGGGAGAGGGGGAATTGTAATTTTAATTATATTGTTGAAGAGGGTTCATCTAAAAGAATTATTGCAAGTAATCATGCGTCTAGAAGAAAAGCAAAAGGGTTTGTTTAGAATGATAGATATTGAAAAAATCAAAAAATGTTTGAATATGGTTTGGACGATTGATACATGTTGTCCAAAATATCATGTTTTTTGGGATAAAGAGAATAATCCGAGTGCTGGACAATGTGCAGTAACGGCCTTAGTTGTTCAAGATTATTTTGGAGGAGAATTGTGGTATTGTAAACATTTTAAACATTATTGGAATAGAATAAATGGTTTAGAAATTGATTTAACTATTCATCAATTTCCTAAAGATTGTGAACCATGTTTTGATAGAATAAGATCTCGAAATATTTTATTAAAAGAAAAAAATTTACGAAGAAGATATGAATTATTAAAAAATTTAGTATATGAATATTTAAAGGAGATTTAAATGTCATCACGAATTGGTATTAAAATTGCAGAAAGAAAATCAATTATAGGAATTATTCCAGATTGGGCCGATTATTGTTTGTGGGAAAAAATGTTTGAATGGATGTTGGATGATGTTTTACAATTGGAAATTAAAGATGATGAGGTAGTTGAAATTAAAATAGAACTAAAAAACAAAGAATTAAAATCAATTTGTAAGGGTTTTGTTGGCATAGAAGGAAATTTGTTTAAGCTAGGAATTAATTGTTTTTATAAAACGGTGTTTAAAGAAATGTTATTGGAGGACGGTTTATGAGAAATATAATTGAGGTTTTGGTTAGGGCTTTTTTTATTGTAACAATAATGTTTGGTTTTCTTTATGTACTTTATTATGTTGGTGAAAAATTATTTTAGGAAAAGATAAATGAAAATAACCGAAGATGAAAAGCGGTCTGTTGGTGAACGGATAGTTTTTTTAATTAATGAATTTTCTAACATTACAACAAGTATTTTGGATAAAATGAATTCGGAAGAAATAAAATATTTTGATAACGTAATGAAAGATGCTTTTAAAAAAATAAAAAACTGGGAATCTGATAAGTGGGTTGAGGATTTAATTAGAGATCTTGAAAAGGAGAATTGAAGATTATGGAGTTACGTGCTTTTTTAAAAGAGAAGGGAATAATGGTAATCGTAACACATATAAATTTTGAGCATAAATATATACTTTGGTGGGATGGTCAGTATGATAGGTGTTGCCCTCCAAATAAAACATACGAACAGGAGTTGTTTGATGATGTTGCTTTTGAAAATGTTTCGATTAGGGATTTGGTTGAATGAAAGATATAAAAGAGTTATTAAAAAAACTTAAAAAATTAATGATCGATCAAAAAGAAACGCCAGAAGGAGAATTGGCAAAATCTATTTTTTATCGATTAAAAGAGAAATATCATAATATAGATGAAATTGAAGATAAAGAAATAGAATGGGAATATCTTTTTGATAATATGGATGAATTTGTGTTGTGGCAAGCTAGCGCAAAGGCTCATAATATTATTAGATACAATGTAAAATATTGGAAAAAAATGCATATAATATCAAAAGGTAATGAAGTTGATATGATAATAGCAAAAATAGAATGGGAACATGCTAAAAAAGAATATGAAAGATTAAAAACTCAATTAATGAGAGCAATAGTTAATAAGCTATGGTCGCAGATTTGTAAAAAATCAAAAGTCAAGCCAACTGAAGAAGAAGATGGGTTGTGTGGAAATATGATGGGATTTGTTAATTCTTCTAGAAAACAAATAGAAGATTAAAATTAAATTATGGTTATAATTCGTTAAACTTCTCCCCTTTATGATAATGCTTTGTAAGGAGGGTTTATGGGAGATGTTATAGTCATAGACGAATGGTTAGAAAAGAAGGCGTCAAAAGCCAGTTTTGAGCATTTTGAAGCGATTAAAAACATGCTTTATGTTAGGTTGGAGCAGGAAGGCGGAGAATGCTTTTGTTACGGAGGATAAAATGAGAATTAGAATGTGTTCAATTATGGGAGAAATGGGAGAATTACAGAAGGAAGGTTTTAATTATCAATATCAAGATTATCGAATTATTTGGAATCAGAATATTGATGGGGATTTAAAAATAAAATTTTTAAGGGCGGCAGGAGTGGAGTTTGTTAAAAATAGTTTAAAATATTGGGATAGTCTTTCTAGTGATGATCAAAGAAAAGTTATCAAGGTTTTTAATGATTATTTGGAGGTTAATTATGTCAAAACAGATCATTAGGATGAAAGAAATTTTAGCTACGGATGCAAGATTTGAAAGAGTGACAAAAACTACTTTTGTAAATAGATTGCATGGGTTAGTTAATCCAATTACTAGAGGCTTTTTTACAGATAGCTTTTGGGAACCAGTACAAAAAATATGGAATACATTTAGTGGTTTAGGAATTGATTGGAGATTGGGCGGTTCAAAATATGATAGTGGAAATCCTTCTACAGGAAAAACATGGGAATTTGAAATAAATTTTGTAAATAATGTAGGAAAAGTTCAAAAACTTTATGGAAGAGTGAGAGCTGCGGGCGCAGGAACAATTGAAGATCCATTATCTCGATATGATGTTACAATGACAGTTGGGTAAAAAATGGATGAATTGAAAAATTTTAAAAATGAATTGGAAGTAAAACTTTTAAAAGTTGAAGTAAAATTTTCAAAAACTATAGAAAAACAAAACTTAGAGCTTTTGAGAATTTCGATATTTTGTAAAAAGCTAAGTGATGAGATGATAAAACGTCAAACAGAAACTATTGAACTTTACAAAGAGGTAATTGCTTTAAAAAAAGAATTTTATGGAATTGATGATAAAGAATTAGAAAAAACAGAAAAAACAATTCATTAGGAGGTATGAATGAGTAAAATTAAAATGAGTGATTTGGAAAAGAATAATGTAAAGTTTGATTATGAAATTTGTAAGGATTTGGCAAGGAGTTTGGCAAGGAAATTCCCTACGGGAAATATCCCGGAAAGAGAAGTAGATTTGGCAATAGTTAATTATAATGTAGACCACATTGCAAATTCCCTTGATATGAAGGAGGCTTGGAGTGAAATTTCTGGTACACTTAGTAACATGGGTAGAAAAATTGCAATAAAAATAGAATCTGACAATACATCAGAAAGAAAAGTAAGGGAGATAGTACAATATTTTGATAAGAATCCAAAACTAGATACTGGTAAATCAAACATTTGGACGGTTGGAACATATATGTCATGGTGGGATAATACGGGATTGGTGGAGAAAAATAAAATTATAAATGATGTTATGCGGGTATTGATGGTTCGGAAATATCGGTAGAATCTTTCGAAATGGAGGAAAAATGAAAATTTTATCTGAAAAAGATTTTAAAATAAAAGCCAATTTAAAAGAAATAATCAAACAGTTAAATAATTTTTATCAAGGAATTAAAAAAGAACTTAATTATTCTCAAATGAATGATTTAGAAAAAATTCAAAACAATCTTCAAATGTTTTTGAAGAATTCCAAAAAGAAAAAATCATGAAATTAATTTTTTGTAAGAAATGTAATGATGTTATAAAATTGAGATATAAGGAAAATTCCTTAACATGTCAATGTGGCGCATCTGGTGGATATTATTTAAAAGATGGATTACATGCTAAGATATGGGGAGAAGCAATTCCTCTAGGAATTGATAATATTTCTTTAAAAAAAGCAATTCTTTGTAGAAATTTATCAGATAAAAATTATGTAGGATTTTTTGATGCTTTTGTGATTCCAAAAAAATGTGATACCGTAAAGGAGAAAAATTGAAAAAATTGAAAAAGATTTTTGTTGGGATATGTTTGATGTTAATGATGGCAATGCATTGCTATGCTGATTTTGTTGAACCACAAGCAGGAGATGTTTATTTATGGACTTCGGAATATCTAGAATTTTTTGGGATGAACTTGCGAGTAGATTTTCTTAGTATTTTTTATGGGGAGATTCCACTTTTTACTCATGCAGATTTATGTGTTGATGAACAAGGTAGGCTAAGATCTTCTATTCAAAACAAAGGAGTAAGTTCTTCGTCAGTAGAAAATCGAAAGAGAAGTTTTATTAGCGGCGTTCAATTAAGGAATACAGATATATCTAAAAAATCGATTAATATTGTTTGTCAAACAGCTTATACATTGGAAGGAAATTATGATTGGGGAGGATACAACGGGCAAATAATGGATTATCTTTTTAGAATGCCTTACTTTCCAAGGGGTTATCTTTTTACATTAATATTTCAGAATCCAGAATTGTATTATTGCTCGGAGTTTGTTGTAGAATGTTTTTTAAGTGCCAATGAAATGGAAGAGGTAAGAATATATCCTTCTCCAGATGATATAGGTAATATTGTTTCTATTACTAATTGGAAAATTGTTGGGACTTGGGAATCAGAAGAATAAGTTTGTTATTGCGGGGTAGTCTAGATGGCCTAAGACACCAGCCCCATAAGCTGGAAATCGTGGGTTCAAATCCCACCCCCGCTACCAATTTAAACATAAAGAGGAAAAAATGTCATTATCCATAACACCAAAATTAAATATAAAAGATTCAGAAGATTTTTTAAAACGAATTGAAAAAGATTTAAAAAATAAAGTAGGATTAATACCGACTCCGAGATTGGAAAAAGCCGAAAAGGCTGTAAGATGTTTTTTAAGAAGAAAATGCATTCATATTGTAAAGTAGAAATGAATCAAAAATTTATGTAATTTTCTGAGGGGGAATTATGATTAATATGAATGAGGCGATGCGGATTTTGAGGTTATATAGTGGACAGTGGGTAGAACCTTTGTCAACGCATAAATTTAATACATTGGAAGAATTTATAGAAGGAGCTTCTAATTATTTTGATAGGGATGATGAGCATAATTTTGAAATATTTAAAAGAAAAATTTATGAATGGAAAGATGATATTTTAAAAGTTAGTATGAAGGAAGTAATAAACATGGAGAGGTAAGGAAAGTTAAATAATTAGCAAGGAGAAAGATGATGAAAGAACTGAGCGAACTGACTATTAAATTGAATAAAAAAATTGAAGAATTGAGAAAAGATTTTCCACGCCTGGATATATGTGTGGAGTTCAGAGCAAAAGGTGAACATTTAAACGTAGCCGCCAGCAATTGGGAAACTTTGCAGGAGGCTATTCTGCGTCATTATCTAAGATGAGGATAAAAAATTGTTTAAACAATTTATATCTGAAATATCAATAATTTTTTGGTTAATTATAGGATTGGCAATTGGCATAAGTTTTGGGATTTTATTATGAATAGATTTTTCTGTATTTTAAAAACTATAACATATAAAACTGTATCTCAATTAATTACAATTGGATTAGTTTATGTACTTACACGTGAACTTATTCTATCATTAGGAATTGCTGGTTTGGAACTTATTCTTACTACTATTTGGTACTATATTCATGAGCGTTTTTGGGATTGGCTTATATTTAAAAAGCAATGGATTAATATTGAGGATTATTGGGATTATTGAAAAATCCATTTTGATTAAAAAGTCTAATGATATTAAGGGGTTGCAAAAAAGACTTGACATTTTTAAAAAGTATGTTATAATGTAATTAAAGTTTAAACTGTTTATGCCGAAGAGGAAGATAAATGGATATCTTAGAAAAAAGAAAATTTTACCGCAAGCATTCTGAAAAAATAAACGCTCTGTATGATATATTAAAACGATTACATCTTTTGAAAAAAGAGGGTTTTAATAACAGCCAATTGGAAGAAGTTATAAAGAAAATGAACCTGCCGTTAAATGCACATTTGTTTATAACTGGTTACTTTGGTTATTTAATGGAATACATGGATTCACAAAAATATTAAGGAGGAGAAAAGATATGACACAAAATTTTGGATCAGAAAGAACAGGAAGATCCCTTCCATGTAATGTTTGTGGAAAAATATATACAGATAATATAGATAAGAATGCGATAGAAATAACTTGTCCTCATTGCGCTATGAAGGGGGCGCCGATTAGAAAAACTGGAAAAAGTAATGGAAATAAAACAATTAATTTAAAGGAGAAGAATGTTATGGCAACTAAGACAGGAAGAGTTAAACCAGCAGATTTTACATCATCATTTAAAAAGTACGTTAATGGAGTAGAAGAAATTATAACTATTAATCAATACAAAACTTGGAAGGAGATGGTAAAAGAATCTTTAGGAATAGCGGTTTTTGAAGCAAACAAACATGCTTCAATGTATTTGGTTTTTAAAAAGTATCTGAACAAAGATAATGATGTTAATTTGTATTTAGAAAAAATTGGTGAAGATTCGGCAGAGGTTACAAGAACTCCAGCAACCGAGCCAGTAACCGAGCCAGTAGTAACCGAGCCAGTAGTAACCGAGCCAGTAGTAACCGAGCCAGTAGTAACCGAGCCAGTAGTAACCGAACCA
>Ga0210003_1002982_pt1 | contig 14023 bp, 10 predicted proteins | sample LantaG_FD_182804 | JGI IMG/M metagenome (GOLD analysis project Ga0210003, IMG submission 182804) | Deep subsurface microbial communities from Baltic Sea to uncover new lineages of life (NeLLi) - Landsort_02402 metaG (SPAdes) (version 2) | ecosystem: Environmental > Aquatic > Marine > Oceanic >... | reverse complement strand
GCCCGCAAGCGTCGCGACGACATCGAGGAGGTCGACGCGATGATCGCGGCGGGTGAGGCGGAGATCGCCCGCGAAGAGTTGATCTGGCTTCTCTCGGAATGCCCCGACTTCCTCGAGGCTCACGTGCATCTCGGCCTGGTCGCGCTCGAGGAAGGAGACGCCAAGCTCGCCCGTGGCCACTTCGGGCGGGCGTATGAGCTCTGCCTGCGAGCGATCGAGGCCGCGGGCAATCCCAAGCCGCTGCCGCACGAACTGCCCGGCAACCGCCCGTTCTTCGAGGCGGCCAAGGGGCTCGTTCACTGCCTGCTCGAGACCGGCCGTCGCGGCATGGCGGCCGACGTCTGTCGCCGCATCGCCCCGCTCGACCCGGTCGATCCGCTCGGGATCCAGAAACTGCTTGTGCGACCCGGCGGCGACGGCAAACAGCCGGGCGGCTGAAGACTACGGAACCCGCGTGGCCGATAACGCAGCCTCCCTCGTAACCCGGTTCCGCCGGAACCGGGTCAGAGTTGGAGTGGCCATGTCAAGCGTGATCCGGTCACGGCGTGCCCGGACTACGGAACCGGGTCAGAGTTGGGGTGGCCATGTCAAGCGTGATCCGGTCACGGCGTGCCCGGACTACGGAACCGGGATCGGAGTCCGGTGGCCTGTCGGCTTCCGGCTGCGAAGCGGTCGCAAAGGCCGTATCATGCTGCCCTTCGGCAAACTACCGCTTCGGGTCCAGGAACCCTTCGATGCCACTCCGTTTCGCTGCCGTGTTCGTGGTTCCACTGGTCTTCTCTGCCGCGTTGGCCCGGGCCCAGCCTGCGACGGCCGAGCCGCCGATGATGACGACCGAGCCGGCCGCCACGGTCCGGCTCTGGGAGGCCGCCGCACCGGGATCGCTCGGCGACGAGGCCCAGGACGTGCCTACGATCACCTGGTGGCCGGCCAAGCAGTCGGCCGGGGCCACCGCCGCGCTCGTCGTCTGCCCGGGCGGCGGCTACGGGGCGCTGGCCGACCACGAGGGCACCGACTACGCCCGCTGGCTCAACACCCAGGGGATCTCCGCCTTTGTGCTCCGCTACCGGCTCGGCAGCAAAGGCTACCGCCATCCGGTGATGATCGGCGACGTCAAGCGGGCGATCCGGATGGTGCGACACGACGCGGAGAGGTTTTCGGTTGACCCTCGTCGCGTGGGCGTGATCGGTTCCTCGGCCGGCGGCCACCTCGCACTCACCGCCTGCATCAAAGGGGACGACGGCGATCCGCAAAACGCCGATGCCGTCGAGCGGCAGCCGTCGCGGCCCGACATCGGCGTGCTCTGCTATCCGGTCGTGAGCATGCTCCCGGAGAAGACCCATGGTGGCTCGCGGAAGAACCTGCTCGGCGACGAACCGTCCGAGGAACTCGCCCGCGAACTCTCTGGCGAACTAGCCGCCCACGCCGGCATGCCCCCGATGTTTATCTGGCACACCTACGAGGACCAGGCGGTGAAGCTTGAACCGATCCTCGAGCTGGCGATCAAGCTGCGGAGCCTCGGCCGGCCCTACGAACTGCATGTCTACGAGACCGGTCGTCACGGCCTCGGTCTGGGCGTTCGCCCCTACGATGGCACGAAGACCCTCCATCCCTGGACAGTCGAGTGCCAGCGGTGGCTCGGGAGTCATGGATTTTGAGGCGGCGGCGGGAGGCTTGGGCAGCATGATGTCACCGCGATTCATCGTGCTCGACGGCATGGACGGCGCGGGCAAGTCGTCGCAGCTCGGCAGGCTCGCCGACTGGCTCGGGGCCGGTGGTCGCGAGATCGTGACCTGCCGAGATCCCGGTTCGACGCCCGTGGGCGACGCCATCCGGGCGATTCTTCTCGATCGCCACGACCTCGAGCTCGACGCCACGGCCGAGATGCTCCTCTATATGGCCGCCCGGGCCCAGCTTGTGGCTGAGGTGGTCCGGCCGGCCCTCGCCCGCGGCGCGTGGGTGGTCTCCGATCGCTATCTGCTCTCGAATGTCGTGTACCAGGGACATGCCGGCGGCCTCGATCCGGCGGCGATCCGGCGGGTGGGCGACATCGCCACCGGCGGCCTGGCCCCGGATCTCGTGCTTGTGCTCGACGTCGATCTTGAAACAGCCGCCCGCCGCCTCAATCGCCCGCTCGACAAGCTCGAGGACCGCGGCGAGGCATATCGCGGGCGGCTTCGCGGAGGCTACCTCCGTGAGGCGGCCGCCGACCCGCAGCGGATCTGTGTCATCGACGCCACGGGTACGCCAGCGGAGGTGGGCGAGCGGATCAGAATCGCGGTCGGCGAACGGTTCGCGGAACTCACCTGACGGCACGGGAGGCGGCGATGGCGTGGCAGGGTATCGAGGGGCACGACGGGGTCGCGGCCCGGTTTATCGCGGCGGAAGACCGCGGACGGATCGCGGGGTCGTATCTCTTCATCGGGCCGGCAGGGGTCGGCAAGGGGGCGTTCGCACGAGCGCTCGCCCGGGCTTTCACCTGCCCTGAGGCCGGCCCGGGGCTCGCCGCCTGCGGCCGCTGCGGGTCGTGCGTGCAGGCTGCCGCCGGCACGCATCCCGACATCGACGTCGTGGCTCGGCCACCCGACAAAAGCACCATCCCGCTCGAGACCTTTATCGGGGACGCAGCCCACCGGATGCGGGAGGGGCTCTGCTGGCGGCTGCTGCTCAAGCCGGCACTCGGGTATCGCAAGGTGGCGATCGTGCTCGACGCCGACCACCTCGCCGATGAGGCGGCCAACTGTTTGCTCAAGACGCTCGAAGAGCCCCCCGCCGGCGCGGTGATCATCCTGGTGGGCACCGGACTCGAGCGGCAACTGCCGACGATCCGCTCGCGGTGCCAGGTGATCCGCTTCGGACCCCTCGAAACACACGTTGTGCAACGGCTCCTGGCCGAGGAGCGGGTCCGGGTTGGTGACGAAATCGACGCGGCCAGCATCGCGGCCGCCGCCGCGGCGAGTGGGGGGAGCCTCGACCGCGCCCGGCTTCTGCTCGATCCCGAGATGGGTGTGTTTCGGACCCGGCTTGTGGAACTGCTCACCCGGAGGCCGTTGGCCGGCGTGGAGCTCGCTCGCGAAACAAACACCCTGGTCGAGGCGGCCGGCAAGGAGGCCCCGCCTCGGCGGGCGCGGCTGGTGGTCGTGCTCGACGCGGCGATCGATTTCTTCCGGTGGGCGATCCGTCATGCCACGACTGGCGAGCTCCCCGCCGACGCCACGCTTGCCCGAGCGATCACGACCTGGGCCGCCGATGCCGACGAGGCTATCGCAGCCCTCGAGCAGTCGCTCGCCGCCCTCGATGCCATCGACCGCAACGCCCACCTCCCCACGCTCGTCGACGCCTGGACCGCCGTGCTCGAGACACCGCGGCTTGCCCACTCGGCCTGAAGCGGCGGCATGGTCGCCCAGGTTGCCCCAACAGACACACCTCCGGCTGACCGGGCCCGAGGCCAGCGGCAGTGGTGGAAAGCCTTGCGGGCCATGATCAAGGGCATCGATTTTTCCGATCCTGCGTGTCGATCGTTCTGCATGGGGAACGCGTCTGGTAACGCGTCCCGCGGGCGTACAGGCGGACGGCGGACGATCGATGGGGACCACCCACCACCAGGCTGGCCGACGGGGCGGGACGATCCTGGCCGCGGCATTCCTGGCAGGCACCGCCGCGGCGATCGGGGTGGTGATCCACACCGCGTCGCAGGGTGTGATGCAGCCCTTCTTCGGGTTCCCGATCGAAGAGGCAGAGTCAGAGTCAGAGTCAGTGGCAGAGCCGGAGCTGCAGGCGGCAGGTTTCACACCCGCCCCTCGTGATGAGTGGCATCAGCCCGCTGTGCGGCCGGTGAATGCCGAGCAGACTCTGGCAGAGCCGCTGCCGCTGCCGGCGCCACCACCGCTTGTGCCGCTTGTGCCGCTCGTGGACCTCTTGGTTCCGCCGCCGAGCGATTTGCAGCCAGCCGTGCCATCGCCCGCCGTGCCATCCGCGACCGTGCCCGCTCGGCCCCTCGCGTTGCCCACCGCTCCAGCGGCGAGCGAACCAGCTACCGCCGAAGCGTTCGTGACCGATGCAGCCGCGGCCCCTTCCGCGCCGGCGGCTCCGCTTCCCGGCGAGGCGTGGACCGATCCGGACGGGGTCAACTGGGTTGATGCTCCTGGTGCCGCGGCCACGGCGCGGAGCCCTGCGAGCGGGCGGGTTATCGATCGAATCGGTGAACGCCGAGCCGAGGTGTGGGGCATACCCGCACCTGCAGGTGGCGGGCGGCGGCAGCCGGTTGCCGTTCTGGGCGAAAGGTTCCGGGAACGGCTCCGGGGTGAGGGACGGCTTGCCCGAGCGCTCGGGGCCCCGCACCCCGACAGCCCCGAATCCCAGGTGGCGATCAGCGATGGCTGGCCAACCCCCGGCCGGCTTCTCGACCAGCTCGAACAGTTGGCAACCGATGCCCGCGGTGATGGGCCTTCGGGCGTAGCGGCCTGGGCCTCGGGCACGCTCGACGTCGTTCATGTGGCCCTCGAGACCGACGGCCCGGCCGATCCCCGGGCGGCCGACTCGCTCCTCGCGCTTGGAGAGAGTGTGATCGCGGGCATGGCAGCGGCCGACCGCGCCGCATCACCCGCGGTTGCCTCGCAGGCCCGCCGGGCGGCGTTGGCGGTGGCGCGACGGGTGGCGGTGTGGCGAGCGGCGGCGGCTTGGTGCGGTGAGCAAGACCGCGGGCCGGCCGTTCAGTCCGGCGACGTTGCCACGCTCCTCGGTGTGCGTCCCGTTGCCGACGAAGCCCAGCGGCTGATCGCCTTCCTGGAACGATACGAAACCTCGGCCGGCGCGACCGATGCGGCCACCGTCCGGGCCGCGCTCGACAGGCTCATCGGCTCCCCGTCACCTGCCGCAGCCGACCTGGCCCGCGCCGTGGCGGAGCACTACCACGCGGCGAACGTGCGGGTCGCGGTGCACCGCGAGTTCGTGGAGCGGATGTTGCCGGAATCGACGGTCACCAGCGGCGCCGTGCAAGACTTCGTGCTCGGCCGGCCGGTGCGGGGGCGGAGCACGGTCGAGCGGTCAACGGGAGTTCGGTTCGTGCCGCATGCCGGTGAGATCCGCCTCGAGCTTGTCGTCAACGGCGAGGTGGCCTCGCGGACGGTGACGGCGTCGGGCCCGGTGTCGATCCACTCGCGGGGCCAGGCCAGCTTCACCGTCTTCAAGCCGATCCAGCTGACACCCGGCGGGATCGCGTTTGGAACCGCCCGCGGCACAGCCTCGAGCAACGCCCAGCTTGCCACGATCGAGACGAGCTTCGACAACGTGCCGATCATGGGCTCGCTCGTCCGCTCGATCGCCCGCAGCCAGCACGATGACGCGCGGCAGGAGGCCAACCGTGAGGTGAGCGGCAAGATCGTGGGCCGGGCCTGCCGCCAGGTCGACCAAGAGACCGAGCCGAAGCTCAGCGAGATGGCCGAGCGAATCCGCGAGCGGCTCTGGCAGCCGCTGGTCACCCTCGGCCTCGAGCCGACGCCGATCGCGCTTGAGTCGACCGATGACGTGGCGAGCGTTCGCCTGCGGCTAGCTGCCAGGACACAGCTGGCCGCCCACACGCCCCGGCCGCGGGCACCGGAAGACGTACTTGTAAGCTGCCAGATCCACGAAACGGTGGCCAACAACGCCGTGGGCCAGTTTGGCTTCGCGGGCCGCCGCCTCGAGCTGCCGCAACTGGCGGGGCTCGTCTGCGAGCGGCTGGGGATCGAGCCCTGGGTGCCCGACGACCTGCCCGACGGTGTCGCCGTAACCTTTGCCCGGGAGGAGCCGCTGCGGCTTGAGTGTCGTGACGGGCTCGTGCATGTCCGCGTGGCGCTTGACTCCTTCGAGAGCGGCCGCCGCAGCTGGCACGAGATCGTGGCGAAGGTGGCCTATCGCCCGGTGGTGAAGGGGTCGCAGGTGTTTCTCGAGCGGGAGGGACCGGTGCAGATCGGCGGCCCGGGGCACGAGGGACGGATGGAGATCGCCCTGCGGACGTTGTTTGGCAAGATCTTCGCGAAGGAGCGGCCGGTGCCGCTGGTGCCGGTGAAGGTCACGGAGAATCCCCGCCTCGTGGGCCTGCGGGCCGTGCAGGCGGTGGCCACCGATGGCTGGCTCGCGATCGCGCTGGCCGAGCCACGGGCCGACGTCACGGGCCAGCCGACCACCCCGTCGCCGACGGCCGCTCGCCAGCCCTCGGCCGACCGTCGCCTTCTCAGTCGCTGAGCCTGGAGCGAGGTTGCCCCAGGAATTTCGGGCACACGCGGAGTGATTTGGCACACGTGTGCCGCCACCGCCGACCGGAAAAGCGAGCCCCCGGGCTGCTACACTACCGGCCGTTTGGGCCGTCCGTCTTGCTCGCAGCGGTTCGGCGGCCAAAAGCCCCCGGAGCTGAGCCCGCCGATGACCGCCGTCGCCACCCAGGCCTTCCGCACCGAGTCCGACAGCATGGGGGAGGTGGAGGTGCCTTCCGACCGCTACTGGGGAGCCCAGACAGAGCGGTCGCGAGACAACTTCAAGATCGGAGTCGAACGCTTCGTCTGGGGCCGGGCCGTGATCCGCGCGCTTGGGATTCTGAAAAAAGCCGCGGCGCTGGCCAACGGCGAACTCGGCCAGCTGCCGGCCGAGAAGGTGAACCTGGTCACGGCCGCGGCCGACGAGGTGATCGCCGGCTCGCTCGACGACCACTTCCCGCTTGTCGTCTTCCAGACCGGCAGCGGCACGCAGTCGAACATGAACGCCAACGAGGTGATCTCGAACCGGGCCATCGAGATGGCCGGCGGCGTGATGGGCTCGAAGAAACCGGTCCATCCCAACGACGATGTCAACCGCGGCCAGTCGTCAAACGACACCTTCCCCACCGCGATGCACATCGCCGCGGTCGAGGTGATTCACGGCCGGCTCTTGCCGGCTGTGCGGTCGCTGCGGGACGTGTTCGCCACGCTGGAGACCCGGTATGCCGAGATCGTCAAGATCGGCCGCACGCACCTTCAGGATGCGACACCGATCACGCTCGGCCAGGAGATCTCCGCCTGGCGGAGCCAGCTCGACGACCGAATCGCCGGAATCGAGCGGGCCCTCCCGGGTCTCTATGAGCTCGCGATCGGGGGCACGGCCGTGGGCACGGGGCTCAACGCCCATCCGAGGTTTGGCGACACCGCGGCGGCCTGGATCGCCAAGGAGACAGGCCATCCCTTCGTCTCGGCCCCCAACAAGTTCGCCGCCCTCTCAGCCCACGACGCGGTGGTCGAGGTGAGCGCCGCCGAACGGGGGCTGGCAATGGCACTTTTGAAGATTGCCAACGACATCCGCTGGCTGGCGAGCGGCCCCCGCTGCGGGATCGGTGAGATCACCATCCCCGAGAATGAACCAGGCAGTTCGATCATGCCGGGCAAGGTGAACCCGACCCAGTGCGAGGCGATGACGATGGTCTGCGTGCAGGTGTTCGGCAACGACGCGGCGGTTGCGTTCGCCGGCAGCCAGGGCAACTTCCAGCTCAACGTCTACAAGCCGGTCATGATCCATAACGTGCTCGAAAGCGCCGAGCTCATGGCCGACGCCTGCGACTCGATGCGGAGCCACTGTGCCGAGGGGATCGAGCCGAACCTGGCCAGGATCAGGCACCACCTCGACGATTCGCTGATGCTCGTGACGGCTCTCAATACACACATCGGCTACGAGCAGGCGGCCAAGATCGCCAAGCAGGCCCACGCCCAAGGGACGAGCCTCAAAGAGGCGGCTGTCGGGCTGGGCTACGTGACTCCCGAGCAGTACGACCAGTGGGTGGTACCGGTGGAGATGACGCGTCCGCTGGCGTGACCGCCACGCCGCCGGGCCAGAAGCGGCGATGCGGCATGGATCGCGCGATGGAGCAGGCGGGGTGGCCTTCGTTCCCGCAGTCCCCGGGCTCGCGCCCGGGGCTTGTAGGCGAGCGGGGTGTCCCCGGGCTCGCGCCCGGGGCTTGTATGCAAGCGGGGTTGCCCCGGGCCAATCAAGCCGGGGGCCTGTGCGGCATACAAGCCCCCAGCGCGAGCTGGGGGACTGTGACGTGGTGCACCAATTGGCCACGAGCCAGGCTCAAGCGGTGTTGTCTATCGTTATTTCGAGCGCCAGGGCGTCACGCTATTGGCGGGGTTACCGCCAGGCGGGCGAGGGGCATCTTGGCTGCCCCTCGCCGCCCAAGGCTTCGCGGGCCATCTGTGGCCGCGAAGGAACAAAACTAGATCGCGGCCGCGGCTGTCTCGCCGGTGCGGATCCGCACCACCTCGGCCAGGTTTGTCACGAAGATCTTGCCATCGCCAACCTGGCCGGTGCGGGCGGTGCTCATGATCTTGCTGATCACATTTTGCGCCTCGTCGTCACTCACCACGACCTCGATCTTCACCTTGGGGAGGAAGTCGACGGAATACTCCGCACCGCGGTAGGTCTCCGTGTGCCCCTTCTGCCGCCCGAATCCCCGGACCTCCGTGACCGTCATGCCCTTGACGCCCAGGGCGTTGAGCGCGTCCTTGACCTCTTCCAGCTTGAAGTGCCGGATGATCGCTTCGATCTTCTTCATGGTTCCTTTTCCTCGTTGCTCTGGCCCGCGGGCCGCTTTCCAAATGGGTCGATCACGGCGATCGAACCTGTCCGCCACGTATATACACTGCACATCGCGTGCCAAACGCAAGAACCATTGCGGCTGCCGGAAAACGGGGCCTGGCAGACACTCGCCGTCACGCCCGTGGGGCGCGGCCATGCGATCCACCGAGGTGCGGTGCCCAAAAAGACCGCATTTCCTTGCCTTCTTGCCGTCGCGCGGCTGAGGCGCTTCCTGGCTGCCGATTCCCGCCACCGGTGCGCGGTATCCTGCGGTTCAGATGCCTCAATTGCCCGCGATCGTCACGCCAACCCCCAGAGATTCCACCCTCGATCGGCAGCCAGGGGTCAATCCATGCATGCGACTGCACTCTGTTCTTCGGCGGTTGCGGCCCTGCTCGCGGTCTGCGTCATGACGGCCTGGGGGGCCGCCGCCCCCAATGAGGACGAGGCGGCCGTGCCCTCTTTCACGCTGCCCGACCTGCTGGCCGGTCCCGACAACACGCCTGCCGCGAGCGTCGCCGACTGGCGAAGCACGGCCCGGCCGCACCAGTTCTCGCTGCTCGAGCACCATGTCTACGGCCGGCGGCTGCCCGCCGTGCCCGTCTCGGTCGTGGGTGAGGTCGAGCGGGCCGACGTCGAACTCGAGGGAGGCATCGCGGCAACGCGGCTCCAGGCGCGGCTGCGGCTCGGGGAAGGAGACGCCGCTCCCACGACCGACGTGCTCCTCTATGTTCGGCGGGGGCACGGGCCCGCTCCGGTCTTCCTCAACCTCAATTTCCAGGGCAACCAGGCGGAGACAAGCGACCCGGCCGTGCACCTCAGCCGTGCCTGGCTGCCGAACGACGAGCAGGGGGGCATCGCCGGCAATCGGGCCACCGACGCATCGCGGGGCGTGCAGGCCCACCGCTGGCCGGTCACAGACATGGTTCGCCGTGGCTACGGAATGGCGACGGCCTGCTATGCCGACGTTTTCCCTGATCGGCCCGACGGCAGAGCTGAGAGTGCGGTGGTGTCACTCGGACGGCCCGTGGCGGGCGACCTGCCGGCTGCTGAGCCGGGGGCGATCGCGACCTGGGCCTGGCAACTCTCGCGGATCCTCGACTGGCTCGTGACGCTGCCCGAGGTCGATCCGCAGCAGGTGATCGTGGTAGGACACTCCCGCAACGGCAAGGCGGCCCTCTGGGCGGGTGCCTGCGACGAGCGGTTCGCGATGGTGGTCTCGAATGAGTCGGGCTGCGGCGGCGCGGCCCTCTCGCGGCGACGCTTCGGCGAGACCGTGGCGTTGATCACAAACCGCTTTCCCCACTGGTTCTGTCCCGCCTTCGCGGCCTACTCCGACCGGGAGGGCGATCTGCCCACCGATCAGCATGCCCTGCTCGCAATGACCGCTCCCCGGCCGCTCTACGTGGCGAGCGCCGTCGAGGACCGCTGGGCCGACCCACGGGGGGAGTTTCTCGCGGCCGTCGCCGCCACGCCGGTCTGGAAGCTCTATGGCCGGGAAGGGCTCGGCACCTCCGATTATCCACCCGTCGGTCGATCGGTCGGCGAGTGGGTGGGCTATCACGTCCGCGCTGGCAAGCACGATCTCCTGGCGGAAGACTGGCGGCACTTCGCAGACTTCGCCGACCGCACTGTTCGGGAGCTGCCCGCGACAGCCGCCGCGGGCAATGCCGCCGAGACTCGCCCCACGGCCGACCCCGACTTTCGCCCCGTCCAGGCACCGCTGCCGGTGAAGCCACCGGCCGATGCGGTCCTGCTCTTCGGTGACGGCAGCGAGGGGCCGCCAAAGTTTGTCTCGATGGCGGGCGGGCCGATCGACTGGAAGGTGGACGGCGGCGGGCTTGTGGTGACAAAGTCAAAGGGGCACGCCAACCACATCCACTCGACCGAGGTCTTCCGCGACGCCGACATCCACGCCGAGTTCGTGGTTGACAAGGCTGCCAAGGGCAACAGCGGCCTCTACATTCATGGCCTCTATGAAATGCAGATTTTTGATTCCTTCGGCGTCGAGCCGCTCACCGATCAGGACGAGGGGAGCCTGTATCGGTTTGCCAAGCCGCTGCTGAACGCATCGAAGCCGGTCGGGGACTGGCAGGTGTATGACATCCGCTACACGGCGCCGCGCCGCGATGCGTCGGGTAAAGCGACGAAGCCGGGCACGATCACCGCCTGGCTCAACGGCAAGCTCGTGCAGAACGGAGTTGAATTCAGCGAGCCGCGAAGCCCCTACATTCCCTATCGGCACGGCGTGACCGACCACCTGCGGGCCGTCAAGAAGCGGCTCGACGAGACGGGGGAGGGCCCGCTCTTTCTCCAGGATCACGGCAGCCCGACAAAGTTCCGCAATGTCTGGATCGTGCCCCGGTAGGCGGGCTTTCCCCCAGCCAGTCAACGCTGCCAACATTCGCTCTGGGGCCGCACGCGGCGGTGTCAGACCGCGTCGGCGAGGATCGCGGCGAGTTCATCGTCGGGAAGCACGACGGGGTTCCCCTTCATGCTGCTGGCCTGCTTGGCACGTGCGATCACGATCGGAATGTCGACGGCCCTCATGCCGTAGCAAGACAGCGGCGGAATCGCGAGTTCGGCCACAATCGCCCGCACCCAGGCCATCCCATCCTCAGCATCGGCCTTCGGGCTGCCGGTCAGCAATCGGGCCACGTCTCGGTAGCGGGCGAGCGGGCCGTCTCCCTCCCCACGTTCTCGGAGCACGCGGATGTTGGCCTCCATCACGCCCGGCAAGAGGATCGCGCAGACCGCGCCGTGCGGGGCCGGGAACATCCCGCCGATCGGTCCTGCCAGGCCATGCACAGCGCCCAGCCCTGCGTTGGCGAGCGCCAGCCCGCTGCACACGCTGGCCAGGCTCATTGCTTCCCGTGCGGCCAGATCGTCGGGCTGGGTGACGGCCCCCCGCAGGGCCCAGCGGACCCTTGTCAGGCCCTCGCGGCAGAGGCCGTCGGTCAGCGGCTGAGCGTTTCGGCTGACGAACGGCTCGATCAGCTGCGCGACCGCGTCGAGGCCGGTCGTCGCCGACACGTCCCGCGGCTGCGAGAGAGTGAGTTCGGGATCGACGAGCGCGACCCGCGGCAGCATCGTCGGACTCCGCAGGCTCACCTTGACGCCATGCTCGGGACTCGAAAGGACAGCGTTCTTGGTGACCTCGGAGCCCGTGCCTGCCGTTGTGGGCACGGCCACGCAGGGCAGCGGGGATGCGGTCAGCGGTTTACCGGCGCCGATCACCTCGAGGTGGTCGAGCACGTCGCCCGGTTGCGTTGCGAGTGCCGCGATCGCCTTGGCGAGGTCGAGGCTGCTGCCGCCACCGATGCCGAGCACGACGTCACAGCCGTTTTCCCGCGCCGCCGCCACGCCGGCCCGTGCCATGTCGAGCGAGGGCTCGCCGACCACGGCGAAGTCGGCCCGCTCGAGGCCCTCGTGTGCCAGGAGTGGCCCGAGCCACTCGTCATGCCGCCGACTCGTCCCTCCGACGACGAGCACCCGCCGGCCCAGGCTGGCGAGGATTCCGCCGAGCAAGTCACGCGTGCCCGAGCCAAACAGGATCCTTCCGGCGGTGGCAAACTCGAAGGGCGTCATGATCACCACCCTGCGTCGTCCGGATGGAGGTTCACGTACTTCACGCTCGACCGTGGCTCGGCCATCATGTCGGCGACGGTGTCCCGCCAGCGAGCGTAGTGGGCCGTCTCCTTGTGGGCGAGCGCCGCCTCGGGCGAACGGTACACCTCCACAAGCACAAACCGCTGGGGATCGTCCTGCTGGCGGACGACGTCGAACCGGGCCACGCCCGGCTCCGTGAGGCTCGCTTCCGCGTTGGCGAGTGTGGCCTGCTCGAAGTCGGCCTGGGCGTTCGGCTTCACGTGGACGAAGACGTGGACAATATGCACGACGACCCTCCAGGCATTCAGGCTTGCGGGCCGCCCCGGAGCAGACCCCAGGACGGCGTTCCCGAAAGAAAGTATACGGCCGGGGCATGTCGCCTACCCAAGGGCTGCGTGCGGTCGGAGCGGTTTGGTGTCGAGCCCCCGAGGCGGTATATTCCCCAGCGTCTTTGGTCCTTGACCCGTCATCCCGCGCCGCTTCGCCGTCTCCGGAGGATCGACTTCATGGGTTCCCAGGCCACCCCGCCACGGCTCGCTCCAAGTCGCCGTCAGTTTCTCAAAGCCGCCGCGGTTGCAGCCGGCACAGGCGCTGTCGCTCCCTACGTCATCACTTCAAAGGCCCTCGGAGACAAGACCACGCCCCCGGCCAGCGACCGGATCGTGATGGGGGGCATCGGTATCGGCAACATGGGCTCCGGCGACCAGAACGCCTTTCTGGGGATGCCACACGTTCAGTATGTGGCCGTCTGCGACGTGCGGAAGAAGTGGCGGGAGGAAGGAAAGGCCCGGACCGACACGCGGTATGAAAACGGCGACTGCGCCGCCTACGTCGACTTCCGCGAACTCTTGGCCCGCGACGACATCGACGCGGTCCACATCGCCACGCCCGATCACTGGCACTCGATCATGACGATCGCCGCCTGCCGCGGCGGCAAAGACGTCTACCTCCAGAAGCCCGAGACGCTCACGCTTCGTGAGGGGCCGCTCATGGTCGCCGCGGCCCGCCGCTACGGCCGGGTCGTCTCCGGCGGCAGCCAGCGGGTGCTCGGCGACTATCGGGGAATCGTCAACCCCTGCTGGGCCGGGGAGCTGGGCACGATCAAAGAACTCGACATTGCCGTCGGCGGCCCGTCGCTGGCCTGCTACCTGCCCGCGGTCGAGACACCCCCGGACATCGACTGGGAACTCTGGCTCGGGCCGGCCCCGTGGGAGCCGTATAACCCCGGCCGCTGCGACGGCAACTTCGGCACCGGCGGCAACAGCTGGCGGAGCTACTCCGACTATTCTGGCGGCAGCCTCACCGACTGGGGCGCTCACCACTTCGGTGGCGCTATCTTCGCGGCCGACCTGCGGGAGCTGCAGCCGGAGAAGATTGTGTACCACCCGGCCGACGGCAATCGTGGGGCATACGTGTCGGTGGTCTACCCCAACGGCGTTGCGATTCACCACAACCGCCCGCAGCCGCTGCGGCCCGAGAAGCCGGCGGTGGCTCATCAGGGGGCGATCCAGATCCACACCGACGGCGAGCAGCGGGAGCCCAAGGCGGTGCCGCTCTACCGCGACGGGGCGGGCAGCATCTACGCGGACTTCATCGAGTGCGTGAAGACCCGGGAGAAGCCATTCCGCGACATCGAGCTGGCGGTCAACACGATGACCGCCCCGCACATGATCGCGATCGCCTACCGGCTCGAGCGGTCGCTCGAGTGGGACCGTGCCGCCCAGGCCTTCAAGGGAGACGAGCAGGCCAACCGGCTCGTCGACCGGGCCCGCCGCGAACCCTGGATCATCTGACACCGACCACGCCTGCGACTCCCGAGGAGACCTTCCATGGC
>Ga0210003_1002981_pt1 | contig 14024 bp, 29 predicted proteins | sample LantaG_FD_182804 | JGI IMG/M metagenome (GOLD analysis project Ga0210003, IMG submission 182804) | Deep subsurface microbial communities from Baltic Sea to uncover new lineages of life (NeLLi) - Landsort_02402 metaG (SPAdes) (version 2) | ecosystem: Environmental > Aquatic > Marine > Oceanic >... | reverse complement strand
TGTGGGCCATCGGCTGATGCAGCACTGTCATGGGTCGCGTCCCAATCGTCTATAATCTGTACTGCGGTTTCAATATTATTGGTATCTGCTGCTATAGTAGCTAAGTGTGCTACTCCGTCGTCGTCAATTGCAATAGTTACCCTTAGGGTTTGAGCGTCTATTACCCCCTCTGCAACAGTAATATCACTCCCGGCGGCATTAAGGTTCACATTGAGATAATTGCCATCAACCGCATTATCAAGAAGCTGCAAAGCTGTGACCATGTTGCCGGTATCGGCGTCCATCGTCCCGAGCAACACTTCTATAGCGGCCAAATCTACAACAGCGGGATCGTCAGAGGCCAATGTCATCCTCTGAACTCCTGTAGCGACTACGCCCGCTCCCGCTAAAGCCGGAGCACTTGCTCCATCAGTTCCTAAATCAAGTTTAACTCTTGGGTATAGTACACCACCGATATCGTCCGCCGCACCAGTGGCCCCAACTCCCGGAGTAAAAGCAAAATTATCAGCCATAATATTTTCCTATACTGTATATGTAAACCAAAATAACCAAGGCATCGGATTCCCTGTTACAATTTCTGCTGCTGCCGCTATTGTTCCATCAATATAATACATTGTTCCATCAACGGCGAAGTATACTCTTGCAGTGCCATCTATAATAGCTACTCCAATATATCCATCATCTTTATCTTCTGGTTCTACGGCATCATTATCTTCTGTTAATACTTCTCCAGCACTGGCATCTATAGTCTCTGTTGTTACAATATCTCCTGTTATATCCAGTTGATCGTCATTATCATTAAACGTAATTCTTGGAGAATCAAATCCAATATATGAATTATTTGTATTAAATATAACATGACCATTTATTGTTAAATCAGCACCTACACCAAGTGCGACACCACTATTAAATGTCACCACACCCGTTGTATCAAAAGCAAAAGCACCACCGTCACTATTAATAGCGTCAAGCTGTAAAATTTCGCCATCATGGGTGTGTTCCCCCGGAGGAGCAGTAGCTGTCCACCCCAGATTTCCAGCACCGTCTGTCAGAAGTAATTCACCAGCACCGCCATCTGCATTAGGCAGTACCCATATTTTGTTGGCGTCTAAAGCGGGGGCTTCAAACCCTACGTAATTCGCCCCATCATCATAAAACCTAAGCTCGTTGTTATTCGCGATACCAAAATAAGCATTATCAAGTGTCACTGAGCTATCTGCTGCTACAAAGGTAAGTTCAATACTGCCAACCAGAAATCTCAAATCTGGATAATCACCAGCATCGCCTATACGACGTGCCCATATTAGAAACTCACTATCACTGATACCAGTAAGGCGAACCTCATTAGCCGAGCCAGAACCAGAACCAAAAGCATCCATGACCCATTGTGCCTCATCCGCTCTCGCTATAAACCCCGCTCTTGCATACGCCCCGTCACTGGTGTTCTCCATATCAACACGACGTATCTCATTACCAGAACCCGTTATATTAATCTGGCCAGAGCCAACACTGGCTTCACCAATTCCCAACCCACCTAACTGTGGTCTTGCTCCTGTGTCGTAATCTTGCGGTAGTGAAAGTGTAATAGAACCAGCATCATTGGTAATATTAATTTGATCAGCAGTACCAGTAAGGGTAGCTAATACAGGGTCGGCCCCTGTTGAACCTATTGGTACCTGACCATTAGTGGCTTCAGCCAGGACCGTAACGGCATCAGTGCCAGAACCGACCATCAGGCCATGATTGGTTATGGTAGCCAGTCCTGTTCCGCCCTTACTCGCTATGAGCGGGTCAACAAGACCTATGGTCACAGAACCATCACCATCGTCAGCGACATTAATCTCATTCTCGGTTCCTGCGATCAAGTCGATGAGATCCTTGGATGCGAGGGCGTTACTGGCATTAGTCCACACAAGACGAGAGGCGGTTAGCCCTGATAAACTGATACCGGCAAACGTAGGCGTAGCTTCGGGTCCGAGCAGAACGCTATTTATACGGGCGAAGTTAATCCTAACTTTAGCCCAAGCACCGTCGTCAATATTCATCAGGCCCAATGCCATATTATGCCAATTTTCTGAAGTGAACTAATGTTGCAGCTACATCCGACTCCAAATACAGAGTCGTCTTACCAATAGGCACCCTAAAGATATAATTCTGCCCAGCGTACCACACATGTTCTACATTAGCCGCTGTGCTCGTGACACCTGTAAACCCGGCCAAAACGTTCAAGATCCCCACGGTAGCCTTGGATATCGTGACAATATACATCTGACCTGATTCCAGTTCCTGTTCATAATCGTCACCGGCGTTAGTGAGTGTCTTCAATACACCACTCGCAGCTACCGGATCGGCACAGTTTACGTCAGAAATTCTATTACCACTATTATCTATATCGAAATTATCCATTAATTTTATCCTCGCTTATATTTTATTTTCTGAACTTTCCTGATTACGCCTTTCGGTATTACCGTAATAGATTTTTCTCCCTGGCTATTAACACTATTCGTGATACGAATATTTAACTTGTCGTCATTGACAAACCACCCCGTATCTTTACAAACAGTAGGTTGATATCCCTGTGCTTTATCATCTGGAACCCAAGAAGAGTCAGATATTATATCATCCCAGGATATGATGAGTAGTGTGCCAGCTTTTATCTTGGACCAGTTCATTATTTCAAATACTCCGCCAATGCCTCTCTAATGTGAGATACGGGTTCACACAGTGTTACCCCGCCACCAGGATTAGCACCAGTAACACATATACCCACAACCTGTCCCGACTCATTAAATAAAGGACCGCCACTCGATCCGGGGGCACCTTCAGCGTCGGTCTGAATTAGATCCTCCCAATCCTGGATGTCCCGATCAAGGTTAGATATAATACCTTTGGTTATTGATTTTATAAAATCCACATCATAAGGTGAACCTACAAGATAAGCCTCATCGAGTAACTCGGGTATATCCCCGAGAACTACAAACGGTACACTACCTTCTATCCTGGCAAAACCAATATCATATTCATCACTGGTCCATTCCTCGATGATCTCATACTTTACATCACCTATCTCTACCCAAGCACCCTGGATACCAATACAGTGCCCCGCAGTTAAAATGAGATTGGGGCCGATGGCCACACAAGATCCATGACCATATCCGTTGGTTATAATTCCGCAGGATTCCAGTACAGATAGATCCAGCTTTTCATTAAGCACCCCATAGATACTATCAATATCCCCGCTAATAGTGGTTATCTCAGTCTTCTGCTGGTAAACCACAAAACACGTTAAAACCAGGACTGTTGCGAGTAAAACTCTCTGCACCTGTTTCATCTTATTGCCTCCTGTATTTCCTTGACCCGAGCATCGGCTAATGCCCGTCTGGTCCTGAACTCTTGCTTCTGGTTGATTATCCCCCGAAGATCGCGTTGCATATTTCCCTGGTGAGATAGGCCACGTAGCTTACCTATGAACGTGGCCCTCGGCATGTCCTTAACCGCAAGACCATCATATATTTCCCCGGCTTCTTTTACTGAGATCATATCAGTCTCCATATAAAGTGTTTCAGTCTTAACCACTGTCTATGCCAAAACCGAATTTGGCAATGATCATTCTCGTAACACCAACGACCTGTCGAAGATAATTGGCATATTCCACAATTTCCCCAAGAACGTGTCGATGACGTAGCACAAAAGAAACTCCAGTATTTGCACTTTTTCCCAGATATCATCAGTCAAGCTCCTCCTTGTATACTACCTGGAGTCCATCATAACGAATATTCTTAATCTCACCGCCAAAACGACTCCACAGCATATCTGCAAGGTCGCAGTATCCCTTGAAATCCACCCAGTATCCGTCCTTCACACGCAGGGCCGGGACGCCTTGGATCTCGGCCCGACCAGATCTCTTCCGCTGTTCCCCCAGAGCCGCAGACTGTTCCTGGATCACCTGATCCATAGCCTTGATCGTCTCCTGTTGGTCCAGGATTTGCTTGTGTTGGTTTATTATCTGTCGGTTCTGGTGCTCAAGCTGCTCATTTCGCCGTAGGATAACCATGTTTCTGTTCATAATCTCTTTACAGCTCATATCATTCTCCCTTGGGCATTAATAGATTTCGTGCGTATAGCCCTCCTCTTATATGCAGCAAGCACCCTCTTATGGTACACATTTTCAAAATATTTTTTATATTTTTTCAGATGGGGAATTTAGGAGTCCCAAGTCCTTATACTGTAAGAGTTTAGGTACTATAGATAGATAGTTCTCCAGAAGATTAAATCTGGCACGTCGGCTTCTTCCGAGTAGGGGATCCACGGGACTCCGGGCGTCCGATAATGCGGGTGCTACCCCGGCCTTGGTTATCGGACGTTCTCTGCTCCCTGCTCCCTGCCCACAAATAAATATAAATAAATAAAAGATTGTGCTTGCATTGTGTGTGCTTGTGTGCTATACTATACATAGGTAGCAATAGTGCTACTGTATTGGAGATATGATAATGTTTAACAAACTATTCAATGGTTATACTTATGAAATTATCGTCTTGGCTATATTGGCTTATATTTCATTGTGCTGATACAAGTATCAGTTCCAGTTATACTGGTGGTCATGTGTCAGGCTTGTGTCGGGCAGGTTAGTCATGGACGACTCAACCAAAAATACCTTCTACACTTGTAGTAGGAAAACCTTGCACTTTTTTACATAACGGCGATTTTATACAATACAATGGCGATACTGCTCTAATGCTGGACAATATAGGCGAAAATGTATTATATTAAAAGTTTTATTCTGAAATCGGTTGGTAGCATACTATATAAAATACATATTATAAGCTATACTTATACTAACTATTAGCTATACTTATATTAATATTTTCCTACATATTCTATGAGCCAATATAAGAAAAAAGCACTTAATACAATACTAAATAGGCTAAAATCGACATTTTAATACCTATTAATGAGATAAGGTTATATAAAATTGGCATTATATAAAAAAATCACTTGACAGGGTTTTCAGAATATGCTATAATACTGAGAATAGTCACAAACGTATAGAATAAACTGGAGGATTAAAAATGGTTGATTTATTAAAAGTGGCAAGGCGTGAGGTGAAACATAGACACTTACACGTCGCATTTAAAATACTCCGAAACGAGTATAATATGGATTGGCAAAAGGCAAAGGCTTTGTGCTTCAAGTGGAGAAGATTAGACGGATAAACTGTATAAACTTTTGGAGGTAAAACAATGACCGAACAACAAAAACAGCAGATCGATAACGACGCTGAACGTGAAGCAATGGCATTAAGCAAACAACGTAAACTTGAACAGCCGAAACGTCTGCGTTTACAAACCGGCAGTTATTCAAGTATTGAATTTGATAAGTTATTTACGATTGACCAACACCATAAAAATTAATTTGCAATATGCAAAAAGTGTAGTATAATGTAAATAGCAAACGTATGGGCGAAACAGTGCCCGACAGATTGACGGAGGATATACAATGTCAAAATCAGGGACAAGACGTAAACGCCGGATATTTGCAGCAAGTCTAACAGATAGTGAGCGGCAAGGCTTGTCGGTTGAACGACACATGAGGCAGACAATACACGCTCCGAGACTCCGGATGACTTACAAATTGGACGGTTTTTCCGTCCCTACAGGGAATAAAGTGAGGCACATAGGATGAAAACAATACCAGATTACCCAAATTATGCAATAACGCAAAGCGGTAAAGTTTGGGTTAAGATACGCTATGATGGGCAAGGGCGTAAAGCTGGTGGCAAGTGGTTAAGACCAGCACCATGCAAACGCGGAAATTACCCAGTGGTAACATTGAGTAAAAACAATAACAAAAGAACGTTCTGCATCCATACGCTTGTTTTAGAAGCGTATATAGGCAAGCGACCAGTGGGCAAAGAATGTAGACACTTAGACGGTAACCCACAAAACAATAACCTTGATAATTTGTGTTGGGGGACACATTCAGAAAATATGCTTGATAGAGCATTGCACGGCACAAGCAATCGCGGTGAACGACAGGGTCGGTCTAAATTGACAGAACGTGACGTGAGGCTAATAATATATATTAATAAAACAAAACTGTTTCTTCAGAACGATATAGGTATTTTATTTGGTGTAGGACTAAGTAGTATTTCAAGTATTGTAAGGAAAAAAATCTGGAAACACATCTGGAGATAAAATTATGCGTATGATTATAAATACTCGTAAGCGTAAGCGACCACGTTGTACGAAACAGGTGAATTTACGGCTACAAAATACACACAAGAGGATAGAACATCCAGAACTTTACTCTTTGTTGCGTAGTCAACCATTGTTACTTAAAAATTTAGACTGAGGATAAAATGGCAAATATTACAAATATTGTAGGCAAGAAAACAAATGATTATATAAACTCAATAAAAGGAAACAAAACTATGAAACAGTTAACACTAAATACAAAAACCGAAACAGTGTCCGAAACAGCGGCCGAAACAAAAACAGCTAAAACAGTGTCGCGTAAAATAAACGGTACTGTCAAAAAATTAACTCCGACCGAAAATTTTATCCACGCCGCTGATAAGCGTTTGCAATACCTTGATTATCAGTTCGAGCTTCTCGGTAAAATGGTTGGTGGTCAATATGAGCGGACGGATGAAATGTTGGACGTGATCGAATCTGAAATTCTGGATATGGCAAGCAAAGCGATGGACAGCCTACGCAATCCGAAAACCGTCACAGCAAGTCGTCGTTCGTTCGCTGCTAAAATACGCAAGGCATAAAAATCATTTTCATCCTCTAATACTCGGCTATGCCGAATTAAGTATAGTCGAGATTTAGCGAATGTGAATTGACAATAAACTGGAGAACTAAAAATGAAAATTATTAATGGTTATGAGATCAAACAGGGTGCTGACTTGCGGGGTGCTAATTTGTGGGGTGCTAATTTGCAGGGTGCTAACATTGATCTTTCATGCTGGCCGCTGTGGTGTGGCTCGATAGGCGTAAAGATTGACAAGCGGATAGCTGTACAATTAGCGTATCATTTTTGTGCCATAGAGTGTAACGATCCAGAGTTTATTGAAGCCAGAAAAGCTTTACTGCCATTGGCCAATCAATTTCACAGAATACCAGAAGTAGATAAGCTGGAGGATTAAAATGAAATTCTGTAGAAAATGCAAACGTAAGTTTCCGGCCACTATAGAATTTTTCTACAGAAATGGAAAACACGGCTTGCGTGCCCAATGCAAAAAATGCCAGAGCAAAGCAATATGGGCGTATCGCAAAAAGTTAGGCCCAACAAAACGTCGGGAATATTTAAGAAAACGGCGCGCCGAAAATCCAGACAAGCGAAGAAATAGTGATTTGAAAAACGAATATGGCATTACACTAAAGCAATATAATAAAATGGCTATTTCACAGAACGGCGTTTGTGCAATTTGCGGAAATGAGAATATATCTGGACGGACGTTAGCTGTTGACCACTGCCATAAGACAAATAAAATACGCGGCTTGTTGTGCCATAATTGTAATACAGTTATTGGTTTGCTCAAAGAAAATAAAAAGACTATTACAAAAATACTAAAATATCTGAAGGGATAGATTATGCGATTCTGTTTTTGCCAGGTTTCTAACAGTTTAATAAATCCTGAAAATGGTAGTACGGCTGAAAAGTTCTATAACACATTTTGGGATGAAAAACACAAGGATGGCTTTTATCGACCAGAACATTTCTTTGAGCTTCCAGTCTGGATTGCTGAGATCGTGTACACGTTGCCGGAGGATGTTGAGCCGATGTTGCATATTGTAACAGACGAACAAGCCGAATTGCCGGATGCTGATTATTATCTGTTTTCGGTGTTGGACGTTAATCGGCAGATCGTACAGCAGATTATATATGACAATCCGCAGAAGCAATTTAACATTGGCGGCTATATCGAGTTTGACAAGTATTTTCTGGACTATACGAACGTAGCATGTTTCGCCAGCGTTCGTGACTTTGCTGTGTACCATGACTTCGATTATAGATACGGCACTGATTACAGCCTATTTGCTGGTATGGAATGTGTACCACGTTTGACACTATCGACAGGTTGTCGTCACCGATGCAAGTTTTGTATAGTTCCGAATGAAGTTGTTGAGAAAACTGCGACAAACGTTTGGGCGCAAGTTTACAGTTTTATCGAAGCAAAATTAAAATTTAAGCTGGTATATCTGAATGATAAAACGTTCGGACAAGCTGATAACCACCGCGATTTAGAAATGTATTACAAAGTTATCAAGTATAACAATCCAGAATTTGAAGGTTTTATAGTTCAGACGACAGCGGCCAAAGTTGGTGAACTGCCGAAAACAGTATGGCAGGATTGTCATATCAAGATTGTCGAGATCGGTGTTGAGACTTACAACGACAGTCTATTGCAGCAATACAGAAAACCGGCAAGAGAAGTCGATATTGATGGTGCTGTTACAACACTTGCCGGACTCGGCGTGAAAGTGATAGCAAACATAATACTCGGCTTGCCGGGTGAAACGTCACAGACATATGCTAAAACATATGATTTCCTGTCGGATTGGATGCACTGTAACAATTTTTACTCACTAAACATCTACACGTTCGCAGCATACGCTGACGCTGAAGCGACGAAAGAACTGAACGTTAACGCTGGCGATACTGACGAATTGAATGACAACAGGACGTTCTGGACGGATGAAGAACGCCGAGCATTTAATGTGTGGAGTGAGAGTTTTTATAAATTAGGTATTGACATAATATTGGAGGACGAAAATGTTAAAGTATAAATTGACAGATCAAAAGATGCAAACACATGGTGGTTTTAAGTGGGAATTAGGAAAATGGTATGAAGCTAAAGGTGATATAAATTTGCCATTATGCACAGACGGATGGTTACATTGTTATGACAGCCCTCTATTGGCTATGTTGCATAATCCTATGCACGCCAATATTAGCAATCCCCGTTTGTTTGGGGTAGAAGTAGATGGAGAATCAAAAGGCGACAATGGACTAAAATGCGGATATAGAAAGATGCGATTAGTGAAAGAGCTTCCGTTGCCAAATATTACTCTAAACCAAAGGTTAGCCTACGGGATATTGTGCGCAAAAAAAGTTTACGAAGACGGAGGATGGAATACATGGGCTGACGGGTGGCTAAATGGTAGAGACAGATCAAGAAGTGCTGCTGCTGCTTATGCTGCTGCTGCTTATGCTGCCGCTGATGCTTATGCTGATGCTGCTGCTGCTTATGCTGCCGCCGATGCTGCTGCTGCTGCTGCTTATGCTGATGCTGCTGATGCTTATGCTGCTTATGCTGCTGATGCTGCTGCTGCTGCTGCTGCCATTAGAAATGTTAACCTGCACAATATTGCTGAAAAAGCAATGAAGTATTAAACTGGAGGACGAAAAATGAAACCACCAGATCGTGAAGTAACGAAACCGCTAATTAATTGGCCGGATTATGAGGTGACTACGCTGGGACGTATCTGGAGTATCAAGCGTAAAAAGTTCCTGAAACCGTTAAGCATGAATGGCTATTCAGCCGTGAAATTGTACTGCATGAAAACATCAAGAACGTTAATGGTAAGTGCGTTAGTGCTGGAGGCATTTGTCGGGCCGAGGCCCAAAGGGTACAAGGTAAAATATCTGAATGGTGAGAAGGCGGATAACCGGCTTGTCAATATTGAGTGGCAGAAACGTAGCACAGAAGTAAAGCCCACAACAGCCGAAGATCGTGAAGCCGCGTATGATGCCTTTAGCCATGCGGGGCATAAACCGGGCGGTGTGACGAAGCAATGGCCGTACAAGGAAATATGCCGGTGTTTTAGGTCTGTTAAAAGTGTGAAGCAGGCGAAACAGTTATTACAAGATTTTTATGAAGAGCATGGAACTGAACTGGAGAATTGAAAATGAAGTGTTACCGTATTTACACAGAACATAAAAACCTACGCTGGATGTGCGGCATGATCTCGGAGTATTTCGGCGGCTTCACCGCGTATAAGACGCTGGGATACTGGAACGCTAAACCGGAGAAGTCGGTTGTGATAGAGATCATAACAGACAATTCGCTGGCTGAGTTGTATCTTGAGAAAATACAAAAAAAGATCGAAGGATATAACCAACAAGACAGCGTATTAATAACCAAAAATGAGGTGGAGGCGATATAATGGAAAAAGTAAATTTAATAGCAAGCGGCTATGAGTGGACGTGCCCACACTGTCAAGAATTAAATAAAGCATACGAAGCAAGAGCTAATTACTATTGTACTGGATGTGGCAAACAGGTTGAAGCTGGATTACCAGAACATGCAACGTCTTACTAATTGGAGGTAATATGAAAGACCTTAAAATTACAAGAAAAAGATGTCCGAAATGTGGCGGTGTTATTGGCGAGAACATAGACGGCAAACCAATATGTCAATGTGAAGTCTGGCCAGGAAATGAGACAATTCATAGACCGTTTAAGCAAAGGTGAAAACATGGCAGATTTACATTTGACAAATTGTACAATTCCAGCTTTAGTATCAGACTGTGACCTTGAACGAGTGCTGGCATTGAGCAGATCATGGCGGCTGAAGAAGTCAAACGCTGTCTGGTACGTGGTGGCAAGTGTTCGTGAGGGCAGACACGTCAGGACGATTCGATTGCATAGATTTATAATGAACTGTCCAGATGGTAAAACTGTAGACCACAAAAATGGCAACGCGATGGAGAACGAGCGAGAGAATTTGGAAATTGTGAGTTATGCTACAAATACGAAACGAATGTTAAGTAGGATTGGAGGATAAGATGAAGAAGTTTAGAGTATGCCGGAATCAAGGGCCATATTGGTTTAAGGTATGGTGGAAAGATGACAACCCAAATGACGGTTGGGTTATAGTGATCGGGCCTATCGTATTTTCTTATACATTACTGGAGGATGAAAATGGATAATTATACAGCAGTAATGATAGCAGAAGGTGTGGATGAAGCATCAGAAGAAGAACACATAGAAGCGTGGCAGCATCTTATCGACACCGGCATGTGCTGGACGCTGCAAGGTTTCTTTGGTAGGACGGCTGCGGATCTGATCGAAGCCGGTATCTGTCATGCGGCTAGTGAGGAGGTGACAGGATGAATAAAAACTGGTATACCAACTGTAGGGCTGAAATCGAGAGGTTGTATGGTAACGACGCTGATTTATTCTGCCACCTTCTCGCGGCGACATCACCGCGTAAACAGGTGACAGCCAACTGGAGACTGGCCGAGAGGATATACGAGAGCTACAAGATGGGCACCCTTGACCTGGCTGGGACGCTACCGGCCCACAGACCGAATGTTATGCGTGCCATAGCTGGTGAGGAACTGTCCGGCGGGAAGGTCAGGGCGTTCGCAAGGAACCTGTGCGGGGATATGGACGTGGTGTGTGTCGATGTTTGGATGATGCGATGGGCCGGGTTCAAGAAACTGACGGATAAGACATACACGTTCATCGAGAATCTCGTCAAGCAAATGGCCGCTGTGTATCACATGAAACCGGCAGAAATGCAAGCTGAACTCTGGTGTGATATAATCAGAGAAAATGGCAAGACGCCGAGATCGTATCTTGCCGCGATTGATAACCAGATGTATTTTTGGGAGAACGCCGATGATAGAGTTGACGACTGAAGACACTGAAAAACACTGTAAGACACTTGAAGACATTGGTTGCCCCGAAGAGCTACAGATAGAAATGCTGGAACGGTTCGTAACCACATTCGAGGGAGGTGAAAATGCGACGCTTTACTAAGGGTGAGATTGACGACGCGGCGGATCATAGGTATAGGGCATCTGTCGCCGGGCATGGTCTGGACAATGGCATGAAGATAGCTTATAAAGTTTGGAAGATATTTAAGGCAGAGAAACTTCGCAGGAAGGGGATCAAGAAGTGATCGATTGTATAGATGGTGACGGTTATGCGGAATTATCGAATCCAGGTGAGGAAGATTACAGAACCGCTCACCTTCAAAAGAAGGACGGATCGTATGCCGATGTGGTGATGCCAGCAGATATTTTTATGAAAAATAAATCAGAGAGCGTACCGAAAGGGGGTGCAATTTGCTAAGAAGTGTGGACGCGAAAAGAAAAATAACGAAAGAGCAAGAAGATGCTTTTAGATTAAGGCATCACGATCACGAAGGACTGACCGAAGAGGAAGCCGCTGATGAACTGGGCATATCTCCTCGTGCAGTACGTGGACGCCTCACCAGGATGCAGAAGATAGCTCCGCAGTTGTTTCCTATTCTTAATCGGAAAAACGCAAAAGTATGGGGATTATGGCGTGAAGGTGGACTAACCTGTGCAGAAATAAGTGAGCGTATGGGAACTACGGAAAAAGCAATCACGGAAAGACTTCAACACGTTAAGAAGAAGATGGGTTATACTGAAAGGATAACAGCCAACCCACACCGGGCGATCTCGCTCGATACATTGGACATAGATACAGTAATTGTAAAGAAGTATTAACGAGAGCCGGGCACCATAAAGCTGTTGACAGCAACCTTGTAAATCATGGTATAAGCCCGGCTCACTTTTTACGGAGGTAAATTATGAGAGAATTTGAAGGCGGTGCCACACGAGATACCGATGAAACCAAGTTGGATATAGAGGGTTTCAATAACCCGCTGGTTGATAAGTGTTATGCTGAGTACCTGAACAAGCACCGACAGACAGCTAACGGTTTACGGGATAGCGATAACTGGCAGAACCTATTCGGCGAGAAGCACTTTGATGTGTGCATGAAATCGCTCTGTCGTCACGTCTTAGACGCACGCCTGGCACACAGAGGATACACAAGCGAACAGTCTATCAGAGACAGCCTGAACGCGATCATCTTTAACGCCAAGGCTTATCTGCTCAAGCTGTTACTCGAAGATGATCTAAAAAAGGAAACCAAGCCTGGCTACGGCGTTAACGCCGACCGCACTAAACCAGTACCAGGAGGATATTGATGCTTAGAACAATATTATTGGTTCTGATGGTATCGTCCTTCTTCGGCCTGGGTGTGTGCGATCTCCTGGCTCGACAATGGCGAACAGGTATTGCCTCGATCCTGCTCGGAATCGTGCAGATGATTATATTCTGGAGGAAATTATGAAGGTCTTTTTGGATATGGATGAGGTACTTACCGACTTCAATAAAAAGGTATACGAGGTTTTCGGTATCCCCTATAAATATGAAACCCTTTCTGAAAACTATAATTATTTTTCAGAGATAGGCCAAACAAGAGAGAGTGTTTCTGAGAAGTGTAATGTAGCATTTTGGAAGAGCATTGAATGGATGCACGACGGCATAGATATTCTGTGTGCCGTGCTCAATACATTTCCTGCGAGGGCTAACGAAATTTATCTTTTATCAGTACCAATGCCCAATCTTAAGTCATACGAAGGCAAATTATTGTGGGTTAGGGAACATTTTCCAATTCTTGAAAAGAGAACAATCATCATGGAGACACCAAAGTCGTTGTTCGCTGGGCCTGACACCCTGCTCATAGACGACAAGGACGAGAACATAGAGGAGTTCGTTGCGGCTGGTGGTCAAGGACTCCTGGTGCCGCGTCCATGGAACAGGGCTCATTTCTATGCGGATAGAACACTTGACATTGTTAAGCAATTTCTGGAGGATTTATAATGGCGAAGGTACTCGTAATTGGTGATCCACATGAACCTGTATGTCATCCCGGATACCGGGCGTTCTGTCGGTCGCTCAGAAAAAAGTTCAAAACGACTAAAACAGTCATCATAGGTGATATTTGTGACCATCATGCAATCAGCTTCCATGCAGCTAACCCTATGTGTCCCGGCCCTGACGATGAATACACACTTACTAAGCAGAAGATAAAGCTGTGGTACAAAGATTTTCCGAAGGCCGTTGTCACCATAGGTAATCACGACATGCGTGTTCTCCGATTGGCCGAATCAGTTAATATACCGCCGCAGTACCTTCGAGACTTTAACACAGTATGGAAAACTAAAACGTGGAAGTGGGTAGAAGATACTG
>Ga0210003_1002979_pt1 | contig 14027 bp, 7 predicted proteins | sample LantaG_FD_182804 | JGI IMG/M metagenome (GOLD analysis project Ga0210003, IMG submission 182804) | Deep subsurface microbial communities from Baltic Sea to uncover new lineages of life (NeLLi) - Landsort_02402 metaG (SPAdes) (version 2) | ecosystem: Environmental > Aquatic > Marine > Oceanic >... | reverse complement strand
GAGAGAGAGAGAAAGAGAGAGAGAGAGAGAGAGAGAGAGAGAGAGAGAGAAAAAAAAAATAAACTTCTCTTCTCTTTCTCGCTCGCGCGCGCGAAAAAGACCCGACTTCGAAAAAGTATGTTTTTTCTCTCACCGTGTTGTTGTCCGCCAGGCCGTGCACCAGCAGGATAGGCTTCTTGATCTTGTCCGCGTTCAAAAAGGCAGACATCTTGGCGTACACCTCAGGGGCCTCCCAGATCGTGCGCTGCTCCGCCTGGAAGCCCGACGGCGTGAGAGTGCGGTTGTAGGCTCCGGAGCGGGCGATGCCGCAGGCAAAGAGGTGCCCGGCGTGCGCGAGCAGGTTGGCGGTGGTGAAGGCGCCGTAGGAGTGGCCCCCGACGGCGACCTTGGCGGGGTGCGCCACTCCCAGGCGGATGACCTCGGCCACGGCGGCCTCGGCGGAGGCGACGAGCTGCTCGACGTACCTAGAAAGAAAGAAAGAGAAGAAAGTTTTTTATTGAAGTTTTATACAAGAGGACAAAAAAGAGAGAGTTTTTGTGAGTGTGTTCATTTTTCTTCTCGCGGTCTCGAAGACGACATACTTCTCGCGATCGCGGAGCTCTGAGAAGCACGAAAGAGAAAAAAGAACGGGGAAAAAGAACTCAAAAAAAAGAAAAAGAAAACTCACGTGTCGTTGGGCTCGGCCTCCTTCTTCTCCTTCTTCTCCCCCCCTCCACCCTCCTTCTCTCCATCGTTCTCCTTCTCCTTGTTCTCCTCAGCAACAATAGGGAAGGTCGGTCCATCCAGCACGGCGTACCCCCGCGTCAGGAACAGCAGCGGCGAGCTCGAGCCCACGCCCGAAAACTCGTGCGGCGACCTCCTCATCTGGCCCGCGGCCTCCTTGTTCTTGAACTCGCGAGGGTAGAGCCACAGGAAGATTGGCAAGGGCCCGTCTCGCTTGGCGTCGTAGCCAGGAGGCGTGTGCAAAGTAGCAGTCAGGGGCACGCCGTCGGAGCGCTCGTAGCGCAGGACCCGCTTCTGAGCTCCCGTCAAGCTCGGGTGCGGGTGAGGGAAGGCGGTGAGCTGCTTCTCGGAGGGGGTCAGCAGCAGCGTCGCTTTTGACGGCATTCTTGCTGCGACGGCGGCGTCTGTCTTCGTCTCCGTCTTGCTTTCTCCTTCCTCTCCCTCGACCACTTTGTTCTTCTCTGCCCTGAACGGCAGGTCGTCCATCGACACCCCCTCGAACGTCGCGATGAAGGTCTGCGGCGGCACGTCGGCGCTCTCCCTCGACAGCAGCAGCCGGAGGCCGTCGAGCTGGACCCCACCCCGGTCGCAGGCGCCGTCGCTGAGGATCGAGCCCGCTGACTCGAAGTTCGGCGGAGAAGAGCGCCACAGGCGCGTCGAGGTCATCGAAGAAGAAGAAGAAGAAGAGTCGGAAGCGGAATCGGCGGGACCGAGGTCGAGAACGTCGAGGAAGGGCACGAGCCCCTCCGGCGTCGCGCCGCTTCCCGCCAGCAGCAGCGCGCGCTTCCCGTCGGGGCGGGCCAGGACGTAGGTCCCTCGCGGTGTGCGGGCCAGCAGAGGGGAACCGGGGTTGGCGTAGGCGTCCTCGTAGTCAGGGAGGTCGAAGACGATCCTCTTCTTGGCGGCAGTGGCAGGGGCGGCGGCAGTAGCAGATCCCCTGCCGGCGCGCGCTTCCTTCTCGGCCTCGCCCGGGGAGAAGGCCCACGTGATGGACCTCCTGTCCTTGTAGCGCGACTCGTAGAGCAGGGCCAGGTCCTCGTCCCCCCAGGCGAAGCCGCCGCAGCGGAGCTTGGTCTCGGCGATCCGAAGCGGGGCGAGCGGGGAAGAGGAGCTCTTCGAGGAAGGGGGGTAGACGCCTTTGCCCTCGGGCGAGGCGGCGAACGCAGCGGCGTCGTCGGCCTCCCAGGAGTAGACGATGTCGCGCGGGTCGACCTGGGTGACGAGAGGTTGGAATTGAATTGGGAAAGCGTGAGCGGAAAAAGAAAGAAAAAAAGTGAAAGAAAAAAAGTGAAAAAGAAAAAATCGAAAGAAAACAAAAAAACTTCCAACTTTTCTTCTTCTCACCTCGACGTTCGGGTCCCCTCCGTCCTGCGCCTCGATCCAGTACATGCACGCGTCCTTGTCCGCCCTCCACCCCAGCGAGCGAGGGCCCTTACGGACGGAGTCCATGGCGATCGGGATGTCGTCGGCGAGGGGCAGCTTCGCGACCTCTGCCGCAAACGCGCCGAGCGGCTCCTCCTTCCCGTCAGACGATTTCGTATGCAGCTTCCAGAGCTGCGTGACGCGGGGGAACCTCCCGGCGGGGAACTGCCTCGAGAACGGGCGCTCGATCCAGGAGACTGCTAAATAACGGCCGTCGGGCGAAGGGGAGATGCCGGAGTAGAGGCGCGAAGGGTGAAGAGGCGAAGGAGAAGGAGAAGAAGGAGAGCTTCCTTCGTTTCCTCCTTCCCCGGTCAGCGCCGTCACCTCCCCGGAGACCACGTCGACTTTGACGATGTCGCTGGTGCAGTAGTGCTCGAACAGCTCGTCGTCGTGCTCGTCGCGCAGCAGATCGGGAAAAGTCCTCCCCTGACTTTTGCCTGCGTGCGAGTTGTCCTGGATCCGAGGGCCGAGCGGCACGGGTGGCCTCTTGGGGGCTTCCCCGCGCGACTGCGGGATGCGGAGCGCGACGATCTCGGTGTCGGAGCACCAGGCGTAGTCGTCGAGGACCGTGGCGAGGTTCTCCAGAACGCAGCGGGCCTGGCCGGTGGCGACGTCGGCGACCCAGAGCGACAGCGGGCCGCGCTCGAGCCTCTTCTTGTTCGAAGAAGAAGAAGTTGATTTCTCCCCATCTTCTTCTCCTCCAACGCCGTCGTCCACGGCCCTGACGGTGAACGCGATCCTCTTCCCGTCCGTGGCCCAGGTCACGAAGTTGATCCCGCAACCCTCGGGCAAGCCCGTCACCTCGACCTCGACCGCGGAAGAGTTCATTCCCAACTTCTTCGCCTCGGCGGCGGGGACGACGACGCCCTCGCCGAGCTTCACCACAGACAGCGCCGTGTAGTGCCCCATCCTCGACCTCGAGGTGATCCCGGCATCGATCCTCAAACCCGCCAGCTTCAGCTCGTCGCGGGCCAGCTCGGCGACGGGCGGCAAAGGAGGAGGGCGGTGCAGCTCCAGCATCAGCGAGCGGTCGGGCGAGAACGACAGCGACGGCTGCGGCGGCGCGTCGACGACGGCGAGGATCTCAGGGGGAGGGACGAGGTAGCCCGAAGGAGGGGTATTAGCAGAGGGGATCATGGCTGACTTCGTCGTCTTCGCCGAAGCAGAGGCGGCGGCGGCGGCTGCGGAGGTGGAAACGAGGCGGCGGCGGGCCTGGGAAGAAGAAGAAGGCGCGGCAGTGGAGGAGGTCGAAGAACAAGCGGCCACGGCGATCGATCGAGGCGATCGAATGTTTGATGCTCCTGCTGCTGCTCTCGCTGCGGCCGCCGCTCTCTTGGTCAGCCACATTCACGGAAGGAGAGAGAGGGCGGTGTCGTGCGCGTCTCGCAGCAGGGGCTTTGGTAGCACTGCCGCGAGAAGGACAGGGGAGAACGAGGGAGAAACGAGGGAGCGAATTGAAGGAGGGAAAGATCGAAGTGTGGAGGTTGTGTGTCATTGACATAACCTCAAAAGACATTTCTTTAAGGTCGGACATTTTTTTTTTCGAGAGAGAGAGAGAGAGAGAGGCGAGCTCCTCTCTTTGCTCGCTCGCTCTCGCTCAAACTCTCTCTTTCGATGCGCCCCGCTGCGCGCGGGCCCGTGCCGCTCTCCCAGAACGGCTCTCAGCAGCAGGAGATTGCCGCTCCTAACGCTGCTGCAGCAGCTGGAGGAGCAACAACAGAAGTAGCAGCAGCAGCTCGTGAGTCTTTTTCTCAAAAGAAAAAAAAGGAAGAAAAGGCATCGATGCTCGCTCTCTCGATAGAATGCCTCTCTCATCCATTCTCTCTCCCTCCATCTCCTTACCCCATCCACCGCAGCAGCCGCCAAGCCATCCCAGCAGCAGCAGCAGCAGCAGGATGGCATGAAGGAGAACGACCCGGTGCCTCCGCAGCAGCAGCAGCAGCAGCAGCAGCAGCTGGAGGACCAGGACAGCGAGGGAAGGCCCTTCGTGGAGCCGACGCAGGTGGTTGCGAGAGGCGAAGGAGGAGGCGACGACGGAGAAGAGGAAGCGGAGGAGGAGCAGCAGCGACAGCGCCAGGATCACGACCTCGCCGCGACGCAGGCCCCTCCCCCCGTGCCCACCAGCGACGCCGACGACGAAGAAGACGAAGGAGACGACGATAACGACGATAACGACCTCCCGATCTCGAGGCGAGCGACGATAGTGCTCGCGCCGACGCAAGGGGTCGGGCCGTTCCGCGGCGACGGCGACGACGACGAAGAGGAAGAGGAAGAGGAAGAGGGAGAGGAAAAAGAAGAAGAAGAAGAAGAAGAAGAAGAAGAAGAAGAAGAAGAAGAAGAAGAAGAAGAAGAAGAAGAAGAAGAAGAAGAAGAAGAAGAAGAAGAAGAAGAAGAAGAAGAAGAAGAAGAAGAGGAAGTTCAAGAGCAGCAGCAGCAGCAGCAGCAGCAGCAGCAGGAGAGGAGGAGAACGAGGGCTGCGGCAGCTGCCAGAGCTGCGGCTGCTGCTGCCCCAGCGTCTCCTCCTGCTGCTGCCTTTGTCATTGAGCAGACGCAGCTGCTGCCTCCGCGGGGCGTTAGCTCTGACGCCAACGCCGCCGCCGCCCGCGCCTGCGCTGCCACCGCCGCTGCCGCTGCCGCGCCTGCCGCTGGCCCCACCGGCGGCGCCGTCGACGTCACCTACAAGCGCCGCCGCAGGGTGACGATCGCCGCCGAGGAGGCGACGACGATCGGCGACGCGCCGAGGCGCAGCGCTGCCGCCGCCGCCGCCGCGACGACGACGACGACGGCGACGGCGGCAGCAGCAGCTCCACTTCCTCCCCCATCTCCTCCCCCACCTCCTCCTCCTCCTCCTCCTCCCCGCCCGGCGAACCTCGCCGCGGCCCTGACGGCACTCGAGGCCTCCGAAGAAGAAGGACAGGCAGCAGAGGCGGGGACGGAGGCTGCCGGGGTGGAGGCGAGGTTCGCGGCGGCGGCGAGGCTGCGCCGGCACCTCGAGAGGGGCAAGCTCGAGCTGAGGAAGGTGCCGAGGGCCTCGAGGCCGGTGAGGAGGCCTCCGCGAGCAGAGGTGGTGGAAGTCGAGGAAGCAGAGGAAGTCGAGGAGGAGGAGGAGGAGGAGGAGGAGCAGGGAGAACGAGAAGAGGAGGCGGCTCGAGCACGGCGCCAGCGAGCAGCGGGAGCGGCGGCGAGGTCCGCTGCTGCCGCCGCCATTGCTGCCGCCGCTCCTCGCCCCGACGGCGGCGGGCCGACCGCCGCCGAGCGCGAGCTCCTCGCGTCGCAGTCGCAGTCGCAGCAGGAGAAGGAGCAAGGGCAGGGGCGGCGGCGCGGTCGCGCGACCTACGCGACGCAGATGCTCGCGCCTCCTCCGACGGTCGACTTCAACGCGAGAGGCGCGGAGGAAGAGGAGGAGGAAGAAGAAGAAGGGGGTGGCAAAGACGACGGAGGAGGAGGTGGTGGAGGAAGCGGCAGCAACAAGAGGCGCGCCGCCGAAGCCCCTGCTCCTCCTCGCTCCTCTCGCGTTGTCTACGAGACGCAGGCTGCTCCGCTGCTTTGAAAATGCAAAACAAAAAACTCATGTGCAATAAAAAAAAGGAACGCATTTTGAACTTGAAGAAAATTTTGATTTTTTTTTACTCTCGGGTTTTCTCTCTCTTTCTCTTTCTTCTCTCGCTCTCTCTCTCCACCCCCTTTCTCTCTCCAATTCTCTCTCTCTCTCTCTCTCTCTCTCTCTCTCTCTCTCTCTCTCTCTCTTCACCTCCCGCTCGACTCCTCCAGCGCCGACCTCGAGGGCACAGCAGCGCCCTTTCCAGCGGAGGCAGCACTCAGCGTCGCCGTCGGCGCCCCAGCGACAGCAGCTCCTCCCTTCCCCGCCGTTGCCGTCGCCGCCGCTTGCTCCTCTCCTCCTCCCCTCTCATTCTCCTCCTCTTGCTCCTGCGCCTCCTCCTCCTCAACCCCTCCAGCAGCGCTCGCGTTCTCCGTCCTCACCACCCCGGAGACCCCGTCGGCGAACCTCGTCCTGAAGATGACGTTGGCGTTGGCGAACATCCCTTCTTTGAGAGAAACGATCAAAAACTGCGAGTACGGGAAGTGGCGGCGGATCATGCGGCCGACGTTTTGCGTGTGCGACAGGTCGAGCGCAGCGTCGACCTCGTCCAGGATGTAGATTGGGGCCGGCTTGAACAGCAGCATCGCCAGGATGAGCGACAGGGCCAGCAGGGAACGCTGGCCACCGGAGAGCTCGGTCAGGGACTCTTTCCAGACCTCTCCGAAAGCAACCCGGACCTCCAACCCGGCTTCCAAAAAGCTCGCCGCTCCTTCTGGCGGGACGAGCTTGGCGCGCGTGCCCGGGAGCAGGGTGGAAAAGATGGTCCCAAAGTCGACGTCGACCTTCTCCCACGTCTTTGTCAGCGCGTCGCGCTTCTTCTCGTCTAGCTCGGCGATCACCCGCTGGATCTTGGCGCGGTCGGCCTGGACGATCGTCTTCTTCTCCGACAGCTCGCGGAACTCGGCCTCGGCCTTGTCGAACATTTGCAAGACGCGGCGGTTGACGCCGCGCGAAGCCGAGGCCGCGGCACGCTCGGTGGCCTCGAGCTCGGCGGCGGCGGTGGCGGGGTCGAAGCAGGTCGAGGCTTTCATTTTGGTCCTGCGGCGAGAAGGGCTGGCGGCAGCGGCTCCGCCTTCGCCGACTCGTTCTTCGCCGTCGCCGTCGTCGCCGTCGTCGCTGTCGTCGCTGTCGTCGCCGCCGCCGTCACCACCACCACCAGAGTTCTCAAAGTCAAACTCCGACCCGGGGACGTTGAACCTCGCGCTCTCCTCCACGATCCAGGGGAAGTCGCGCTCGAGCCTGGCCACCGTCGCCGACGCGTCTCGGGACTCCCCCTCGAGCCTCTCGAGGTCAAGGTCGACCCGCCGCCTCTCGAGCGACGCCTCGCGCGCGGCGGCGGCCGCGGCATCCCTCCGGGCGGCGGCCTGCCTTGCAGCGGCGTCGCGCTCGCGGAGCTCCTCGCGGTGCCTCTCGAGGGCCGCGTCGGCGTCCGCGGCCTCGGAGCGCAAAGCAGCTAAAGACTGCGAGGCGGCGGCGGCGGCGTCGCGGGCCTCGGCGAATTTCGCTTCGGCGTCGGCGAGCGCCGCGGTGGCCTCCTCGCGCGCAGCGGCAGAGGCGTCCCTCTCGGCGGTGGCGGCGTCGGCCTCCCTGGCCGCGGCGCGAGCGGCCTCGCGAGCGGGATCCACGGCGGCACGGGCCTCGACCAGGGCCCTCTCGGCCGCCTCCAGGTGCTTGGAGGCGTTGGACGCGAAGGAGGCCGCCTCGGCGTCCAGTCGCTCCGCCTCGGCCGAGCAGGCGGCGGCCTTGGCTCGGGCTTCCGTTGCATCCGCCTTAGCCGCTTCGAGCTCCGCGCGGGCAGCGGCCAGCGCGGAGGAAGCGGCTGCGGCGGCGCCGGCAGCCTCGCGCTCAAGCAGGAGCCTCAGGGCGTGCTGCTTGAGCTCGAGCTCGCGCGTCGCCTCGGCGAGCCTGGCGAGCGTCGGCGCGAGTTCTTCAGCGGCCGCCCTCGCCCGGCCCGCAGCCTCAGAGGCCACCCGCGCTTTGGCCTCTGCCTCTCCAAGAGAGTGAAGCCTCGCCAGCACCGAAGCAGACCCGGAGGGCCTCGAGCCCCCCGTCAGCGTGCCCCCGGGGTTGAAGTCGTCCCCCTGGCGGGTGACCGCCCTCGTCCTCGCCGAAGGGCCGGGGGCGAAGGCCAGCGCCTTGGCCGCCTCGGCGTCGGAGCAGACGACGGCGTCGCCAAAGGCGTACTCGATTGCGGGTTTCACGTCTCCGTTTCCCTCCCAGCCCACCAGCTCGATGGCAGGCACGGCAGCGGCAGCATCCGAAGAAGAAGAATCAGAGGCAGAAGCGGATATCTGCCTCGCTGCGGCGACGGCGTTGGGAGGCAAACCCCGAGGCTTGATCCTGTTGAGCGGGACGATGGTCACGCGCGAGCGCAGCCCTCCGCGGGCGAGAAGGGCCTTGGCGTCGCTGTCCGTATCAACAACCACCTGGAACAGCCTGCCGCCGGCAGCGACCTCCAGGGCGGTGGCTGCCAGGGGGTCTTTCAGGCGGACGAGGCGAGCGATGGGCCCACGGACGGAAGAGTCCTGGAAGTCGCCACCGGGGTGGCGGTAGCGGAAGTCGAGCCCTGCGAGCGAAGAGGCCAGCTCTTCCGCCGCGTCCCTGGCGGTGGAAGCGGCGCGAGAGAGCGCGTCCGCCTCGGAAGCGGCGTCGCGAGCCCGGGCGGCAGCCGGCTCGAGCGCAGAGACGGCAGCCTGCGCGGCATCAACTTCGCGGCGGGCCGTCTCCACGCTCGAGGCGAGCTCGTCGCCGGCCGCTCTGGCGGCCTCGAGCTCCAAGGCGGCGGCAGAGGCGCGCTTCTCCGCGGCCGAGGCCCTGACGTCGGCGGCCGAGGCGCACGCGGATGCCTCGGTGAATCCCACGCGGGCGTCGGCGGCGCGCTGGGTCAGCGTGCGACCGGAGCCATCGCGGCCGTCGCCGGCCCTGGCTCCCGCGACCTGCTGCGTCGCGGCGTCGATGGCGGCGACGGCCGCGGCCTCGAGCGCGGACATCTCCTCCCTCCGGAGCTCTGCGGCGTCGGCTGCGGCGCGCAGGGCCTCGTCGCCGAGCTCCCGCAGGGACTGGGAGGCGCGGTCGCGGGCGGCCTCGCGAGTAGAAGCGACCTCCAGGGCGTGCGCCGTCGCGGCCTCGTCTCGCGCGACGCGTTTGGCCAAGGCGGCGCAGGCGGCGGCCAGCTCGGGCCCTTCCCCGCCAGCAGCGGCCTCAAGCTCCGACAGCTCCACGGCAGCGTGCCCTGCCTCGGCCTCCTTCTCTGCAGCCTCGCTCTCGAGCTCCGAGGCGCGCTGCCTCGCGGTCAGCAGGGCGGCTTCTGCGGTTTTTTTACCGGTGGTGGCCAGCCACCACCTGTGCGCGGCGCAAAACCTCCGCAGCGCGTCGAGCCTGTCCAGGGCCTCCTGCCACGCCACGTACTCCCCGCGCTCGCGTCGCAGCCTCTCCAGAGCAGGCTGCACCTCGTCGGCGAGCAGGCGGTCGATCTCGTCCACCTTGACCTGCTTGCGCGCGAGCGTGCGCAGCGCGGCCTCCTTCTTCGACTCGTACATCCGAGTCCCGGCCGCCTCCTCGAGCATGCCCAGGATCTCGGGCGGTTTGGCGTTGAGCACTTTCGTGATCTTGCCCTGCATGATCAAAAAGTGCGGGTTGTTGACGTTGAGCCCCACGGAGTGAAAGAGGTTCTGCACGCGCGTGGGCTGGGCCACGTGGCCGTTGATGAGATACTTGTTCCGCCCGCCGACCGCCAGCTGCCTCGAGACCGTGAGGCGAGGGCAGTGTTCATACCCGGGAGGCGAAGAAGCGGTGTCTTCGTTGTTAAACACCACCGAGACGGTTGCCTTGGTGACGCCGGCCTGGCCCTGCTTGTAGATCAGCTCCTGCAAGGAGTTGGCACGCACCGCCGACAGGTTGCTGATCCCGAGCACGAAGCAGATGGCGTCGAGGATGTTGGACTTGCCCGTCCCGTTCAGGCCCGTGATGGCGTTGAAGAAGCGGTCGAAGCCGTCGATGTCGACGCGGGTGGCGTAGGACTTGAAGCCGTCGATGTGGACGGACTCGATGTGCATCGTGGTCTTTTTGTTGTTGTTGTTGTTGAAGAGGTCGAGGTCGAAGAGGTCGAGGTCGAAAAAACTGGACGACGATGACGACGATGGCGAGCAGAAGAAACGTTTCTTCTCGAATGAGACCTTCAAAGAGTGCCTTTCGGTTCTTTCAAAAGGTCCAAACAGTCACAAACGGCGTCCCGGATCCCTCTGCAGACGAATTGGAGCCTGAAAAGGACCGAAAAGCGGCGCGAAGGCGGACGAAATGAGTGAGAAACCGTTTCTTTCCTCGGCGGCGACGAAAGGAAAAAAAAACAATCGCGCGTCGTCGAGAAAGACTCGAGTTCCTGCTGCTTCGTTCGCGGTCTCTCTCTCGCGCGCACGCGCGCCTCTCTCCGCTCGAAAGAGAGGAGAGAAGACGGACAGAGCGAGCCTTTGAGGGGCTTGGCAGACGGAATGCGCGTAGCAGACACAATCACGCGTGAAAAGAAGTGGGAGCGCTTTGAATTGAGAGTGGCGGACGACAACGACGAGAAAAATGAGCTCTTCTTCTTCGACTTCGACGACAACGCTTCTTCATCACTTCCATCGCCATCCACTAACACTTTCCGCCCTTCCAAGCTCCCTCGACCCCGCCTCCGACAGTCCTCCTTACCCGCACGTACCACCCGAGACGATGACTCTGGCCCCTCGCAAGCGAGAGCTCAAGCCGAAAAAGGCCGCCGACGGCGCGGTGAGTTTTTTTTGGTCTTTTCGCTGCTGGCCATCGTGGCATGCGGCACGACCGGGACTAAAAAAACTCTAACTCAACCTCCTTCTCTTCTCCTTCTTCTCTCCTCCCTCCCTCTTCCAAAACACCCCAGGCAACCTCCTCCTCCTCCCTCGCCGCCGCACACGCCCCACGCTCCGTCCGCGCCCGTCTCTTCGCCGCCGAGAAAAAGAAGGAACAGAAGAAGAAGAAAGACGCCGCCGGTGGGAGCAAAGACAACAAAGACAACGAAGAAGACGACCTCTTCTCGCGCGCCACGCTCGACCCCTTCCACGACCAAGAAGCGCCGGCCAGGCTGAAGCGTGGCGCCCACACGCTGAGCGGCCCCGAGTTCGGCGTGACCTTCAAGGCGCCGGAGGCGGCGATGGCCGCCGCCGCCGTCGCGGCCGAGACGCAGCTGCAGCAGCAGGCGAGGGCCGACGCTGCCGTGGCTGCCAAGGCCGAGGCCTCCAAGAGGTTTGGGAGGGCGGACTTGCCCAAGCAGCAAAACAGGGGAAATTCGACTTCCGCTTCCGCTTCGGCAAGCGTCAGGGCATCGAGGGCGCTGTTCCAGCCTCAGCAAAAGTGAAGAAAAAACGAAAATCAAAGTGTAAAAATGAATCAAAAAAAAAAAAGCAAAGAGAGATGAGTTTCAAGTAAAAATCGAAAAAAAAAATTACATAATAAAAAAATCATCTACCCTTTCGAGGCGTTCACCCTCAGCCGCGCAGCCTCCACGGCGCCGACTAGCGAGTTCAGATTCGTTCCCAGCCTCCCCGAAGACAGGGCCGCAGGGAGCGAAACGGCCCTCGCGGCCAGGGCGGACGCGAAGGGACCCAGGGCCCGGAGGACCACCTCTGAGTTTTTCCCTGCGACGGCGGCCATCATACAGGTCGCGCCCGCGTCCGCCGCCGCCCCGGCGAGCCTCGCGGTCGCCTCGGCGAGCTCCCCCGTGGGGGCGCCGCCGGCGACGGTGCGCGGGACCTCGGGCAGGCGGCCGCAGGCGATGGCGGCGAGCGCGCGAAGGATGAGCGGGGAGTTGAGCACGAGCTCGCCCGCCGCAAGCGCGCCCAGGGCGAGCGTCGTCGTCCGATGATTTCCGGTCGCCGCCTCGCCCGCCGCCACTCTCGTCACCCTCCGCGTCAGCAGGGCGGCGAGGGCGGTGGCCCCCGAAGAGACGGCATCGGCGTGCAGCGCGGCCCCAGCTGCTTTCAGCGCCGCTGCCGCCAATTCCTTGGGATCGACCTCCGACGGGCCGCAGGCGCCCGCGGCGTCGAGTCTCAGTGAGAGACGCGCCTCGGCAGGGGTGTTGGAGGTCACCAGCGCCGCGACGGCGGCGGCGAAGCGGCGGTTGAGGTCGTCAGAGGAATCTGCGTCGCCGCTGAGGACCGCGGCGGCGGCCTCGGGCCCCCTGGCGAGCGCCGCGACGACCCTCGCGGCAGAAACGCGCAGCCTGAGCGGCGGCGGCGCGACGGACCTCGCTCCGAGCTGGAGCCGGGGGGCCAGGAGCGAGAGCAGGGCCTCGGCGAGGCGCGAGGCTTGCCTGGCAGTGAGAGAAGAAGATGTGTCGGAGGAGGTATCGGAGGACACTTGGATGCTCGGCGCGGCGCAGACAAAGGCGTCGAGCGCGTCCGCCGCTGCCTCGTTGGCCGCCGCATTCGCCGCTCCGGCTCCGGCTCCGACTCCCGCCGCGGCTTCCTCGAGCACGCCGCAGAGCACCGCCACGGCGTCGGCCCTCGCGAGGCGCGCCGCGGAGGCCGCGCAGGTCAGCGCGGCGTTGCGCAGGATCGCCGCGGCGGCGCAGGCCCAGGCCGCGGCCGTCTCTTCCTCGTCACCGGCCGCGGCGAGCGACGACGGGGCCAACCACCACGGAGGTTGAGAAGAGGCGCTGCTTTGCTTCTTACTCTCGTCCTTCTCCCGGCAGCCTGCCTCGACAGCAGAGGCGTCGCAGCAGAAGGGCTTCTTCTTCGGGGGGACCCAGAAGGGCGGCTCGGCAGAGGCGGGGTAGAGGAGGGGAGGGAAGGCGCTCTTCCTCTTTTTGCTGCTGCTGTTGCTGCGCCCGGGCGTCGGCGGGCCGGCGCTTCCGTTTCCGATTCCGTTTCCGTCTTCGTTTTCTTCTTCCTCTTCCTCTTCGTCCTCCTCTTCCCCGCCGTTTCCACTCCCGATCCCGCGGGCCACCAACGACAGCAGCCCCAGGCAGACGCTCTCGGGGGCGGCCTCGAGGTCCAGCGGCGGCCTCGCCGAGGCCGCGACGACGCCCAGGGCGTTGAGGGCCCACGTGACCGCGCGCGGCGACTCGAGCGCGACGAGCGCGCAGCCGGCCTCGCCGAGCGCCGGGCTCCACTCCCAGCCGCCGCCGACGGCGATTGCCGGGCCGGGCCTCGGCGTGGAAAGGGAGGTGACCATCTCCAAGGCCGCGCGCTCGGCGATGGCGCGCGGGGCCGCGGCCATCCGGGAGGAGTTGGCGGGGGCAAGGGCGGCCGCGGCGGCCGCGGCAGACGCGGCCGCGGCGGCCGCGGCGGCCGCGACGGCGGAGGTAAAGTTTGCGGCGGAGGCCGGCCGAGAGGGGGGGGGCGGAGGGAAGAAGGCTGCTCCCGCTCCCGCTCCCGCTCCTTGAGCCGTCGCTGGGTACTGCGAGGAGCGAGGGAGAACCTCTTGAGGCGCGGAGGGAACGGAGGGAGGGCGGAAGGGAGGCGACGGAGCCGGAGAAGCAGCACCAGCAGGAGAAGGAGCACCGCCGCCGCCGCCGCCGCTTCCGCCATCGCCGGAGACGCCTCCAAAGTCCCCGAGAGCGACTCCCCCCGCGGGGCCCCCTCCGCCGCCTGCCGACGAGGGCCTCTTCCTGGTCGGTGGCAGGCGTCCCAGCGCGCGCATCGCGGTGGTCGCGGCCTGGACTCTGGCTATCTCGTCTGCGTGCCTCGAGGCGTCGAAGTGGGTTTGCTCAAACGACAGCAGCCTTTTGAGTTTTTTGTTTTTTGTTTTTTTCGTTTCGTTTGTTTGTTTGTGAGCCAAAAGCGACGAAGCTGGCATCGATCGAAAGAAGAGGAAAAATCGTTTTTTTTTCTGCTGTTGCTCGAAAACAGTCTCGAAATCAGCAAAGGAGGGGAAATGAGCTTCCTCTTTCACTCACCACTTCTCGTAGGCATATTTCAGAACCGTGCCGAGCGCCGTCGAGCGTGTCGCCGCCTCGACTCCCGCCAGCGCGCTCCCGACCCTCTTCCACCACTTGGCCTCCCCTACCGCGGCGTGACCGCCCCGCAGGCAGACCTCGCGGTACAAGGAAGCCAGATTCAGGCGGTCGGAGCAGACAGTGGGCACGCCGAACTTGCGCGTGCCAAAGTCCTGTGGCGGCGGCGCGCCGGCAGCAGGGAGCTCGACCCGCCAGTGGTGGTCCAGCGCCTCCCAGAAGAGGTCGAAGTCGCGGCCGTGGGCTCCGAAAGGGGGAAGGGCTCCCGTGGTGAGGTAGGGGTTGGCCGCTGTGTGTGTGTGTGGGTGGGTGGAT